>CETM01065138.1_pt1 | contig 21962 bp, 27 predicted proteins | sample 361451 | NCBI WGS metagenome assembly CETM01 (sample SAMEA2622690, study PRJEB7988) | marine metagenome | isolation source: saline water (ENVO:00002010), including
GCAAATGGACAGAACGCACTTGTTAGTGTATGTGTTATAGTGACCTTAGTCTCTTCAATGTCAATTGCGTATATCAAACCGAGATCAAAAACATTAACACTGATCTCTGGATCATACACCTCTCTCAAGTTTTCTATTATCTCATCACGCACCGAACTCAGGCCCCCACTTGTGAACCCAGTTCTCAGCTAGATCTTCTGCCCATCGAATATTCTTATCTGTGCACGGTCTCTTTTCAATTATGTAATTATCTTCGTACATATAAACCCAAAACGTGTTTACGTGTCTCCAGATTACAGCCTTACGTTTATTCTCTGGCATCTCATACGTAGACCATATGTGGTGGTTTTGGGACTCTTCTTCATCCTGCGTCATGTAACATATACTCCTTAATCTGATAGAATGGTGTCTTTGCAAATGCTAGACTAAACAATATTCTATCCTCTCCAAACGAATGAGCTCTATGGGTCTTCAATGAGTTGAGCAATGTAGGTACAGGATAGCCTTCATGATGTACTGTGTAGCTATACTTAGCATATATTTTAGACTCACACAGTTCTACAAACTTAGGATCAAACATACCCTCATATATCTTATCATCACCTTGGCATAGCTTATAGTCAACGTCTGTGTATTCCATATAGTCATCCTCATGACCTTTGACGACAACATTTACGACACACGTCTTACGTTTGTCAGTATGCCACCAGTCTGAAGGATTGTGTCCAAACTTGCTCTTGAAATTTCTGTATGTGAATTGTAGGTCCGTTCTATCTTGCAAAATGTGTTCTGGTATACCCAACCGACGTCCAATGTCTTGTCCAATATACTCAGTCCACTCCCACCAGTTTAAATCAACTGCAATCCACGGTTTGAATGAGTTCTTCTGAAAATTGTATCTTGTATCTCTCTCGTGATCTTCTGGACCTCTGATAATATACACACCTAGCTTATCAACAGTCTTTGGATTCTTGCCATGTGGTATCCATGTTGAGTGTTCTTTGACTAACATATCATGGCACTTTTTTAGCTTACGTAAATCAATATCACCTATGCATGCATGTACCATTTGATCATCAGCTAGCAATATCTTCTTCATTTCCAAGGCAGTTGCTCCTCCAAAGCTACATCAGCCATTTCAATCCATTCCCTATCGTCATCACTAACGATCCTCCACATCTTCTTTATCCAAGCCATCTGGTCTTCAATTGTGGATCTCATTTCTGGCTTGAGATGATCGTTTCTGATAAAATGATTCTCCAACGAATTCATCTTATCAGTCATCACTTCTTTAAGTGTTACCTCCATCTTCTTCTCCATATGTACAGACATAATAACTATCTATGATATCAGAGATAGGATTACTTCCAGTATACTGCATAATATCTTGTAGGTAAACATTAGTTTCAGCCTCGAATGCTCTACGCATTAGATCTTTATTGGCGTTACCTTTGCCTGTTGCATGTTTTTTGATTTGTGTAGGTGCTACAGGGAAAACAGGAATATCCATCCTGCTAAGTCTGTACTTCAGAATCCCTGTATTCTCACCTATATGGAAGACACGACCAGTAGCCGCGTAAGCATAATCTTCTATGTAAACTTCATATACTTCATAGCTTCTAATGATATCAATAGCCCAACTACTGATATATTTGTACCGTTCGATACTATCCAGGGCGGGCAACTCGTGACCAAAGAATAGAAATGGTGCATTCCAATACTCATCTATTAGTTTCTTCCTGTTGGTTAGATAATGAATGTCATAGGTCTGAAATGAGTCCACATATGGATCATTCACAGAAACACATATAGCAGGACTTGTGGTGCTATAATCAATACCGACGACGTTATTGGCCTTCTTCGTCGTCCCAATCGAAATCATCATCTCCTCTATATCCATCATCTTCATCCCAATCCAAAAACAACTGCTCACCACAATAAGGACAATACTCTACGTTGTATTCTTCTTCATCATCTTCCTGTGGCAACAGTTCGATTGCAAACTCTGCATAACAGCTTTCACACGTATACTCTTCTACAGGGTCAGCCATTTGCTACTCCTATTTATATTTCACAACCACCTGCAACACAGGCAAGTTCTTGAGCACCTTCAGTCATATCAGAGGATTCATAATGAGATAGCAATTCCATCCAATCAACATCCTTAGGCATCTTAGCATCCGTGTCTTTGTATTCCTTTTGATCACAATCTTGATATGGAGCTTGTCTGTATGAATGATCTGAGAACGGAAGGAAGCTAACACCACTCATATAATCCCAATTGTTATATACCCATGCTCCTACTTCCATCCACTCTTTCTCCTTCACAGAGATCGTTACTGACGGCTTATGCTCACACCAGTGCACTTGGTATGTCTTCCACACCTCAAGCTGTTCTATGGCGCTCATATCGGTTCTAAACACGCTATCTGGGTTAGCTTTCATTGGAAACGAGAAAACATACGTATGCTGAGGTTTGGTTATATCATCCTCTACCGGGAAACCGGCATCGACCATTGCCTTAGCCAACGGATCTTTTTTGTCAGCTCTAACCGTTCGAATATAATAAGGATTATGCCGAGCATGAATGCCACTTGCAGCATCAACCAACTGAGAAACAGTCCCACTAGGCTTAACGCAAGTAACAGCAGCAGACTGATTAACTCCAAGCATTTCTGCATGCTGTTTATTAGCGTCGACCGCAACATCCCTGAGCCTTTGTAACCTATCTGCCAAACCATCATCTTTTCCGTTCGTTAATGTTGAATCCATAATACCTGTCAAAGAGACCCCAAGCAGTCTCTCTTCTTCACAGTTATCTTTCCATCTCTTGGATATGTATTTGAAGTTTGTTAGTGTACTTTGCCACGTGCCGAGGATAGCTGCAAGACGAACTTTACGGTGTAAGTCATTCTCACTGTCATTGGGTCGTACAACCACTTCTGTAAGGTTGCAGAACTCTGCATTCCGTAGGATGATTTCCGAGCACGGATTTGTTCCAAAGTCGTAACTGGCATCACGGCGTCCAAATCTTTCAACTTGCTTTTGGGCAGATTGTCTGTTGAAAATTCCACGTTCACCTGACTTGGAGTCATATAGTGCTTTCCATTCAGCCAGGAATACTCCCACTTCGGGCTTTTCTGTATAACATGCTGAGTTGTTCGATAATGCTCTTTGTGCTTCATTTTCCCACCATTGTCCACTCTTGGCTGCTCTCATTCTATCATCAGAAAGATTAGAAAGAGAAATCAACGCGCTTCTACGTACACCTCCGACGACTACAATCTCAGCAATCTTACAAACGAGATCATGACATTCCAACGACGAAAGTTTTCTACCTGCCGCACCACGAAACTTATCCACACAAAAGTGAAACAGATCCACTAATGGATCTGGTCCTGAACTACGGCCACCAAATGTCTTTAACACACTACCTGCAGGTCGAACTTTCGACACATCCCACTTTGGTATCATTCCTGCATATAAATTAGCTATCAACTCCTTTAGAGATTTTGCCCACCCAGTACGAGAGTCAGCAACAACGATAACAGTATCACTTGAATGAAATTCATCAGCAATAACAGGTAGATTTTGAACGTATTGTCTTTCAACACTAAAACCTACTCCTGTACCATTCATTAGAATATATAGGATTTCATCGAAAGCAGTAATACGATCAATAGCAACATACGAACAGTTATAGCCAGCAATATTGTCTCTCTTCAAAGCTGGACCTGCTGTCATAAGGGAACGCATAGAAGGCATAACTTCTAAGTTTAATGTAGCCTCTTCCAACTCTTGTCTCTGACCATTTATATCAAAGTTGTAGTTCTCTGACAAATGCTCTTCGAAGAAGTCATAATACCTACCAACGGTTTCTGACCAGGTCTCTCTTCTTCCCTCCTCAGGCAGCCATCTTGAATATCTGCTAAGATGAATGTACTCTTGGTACTGCGTTGGTAGATGATTACTGTTCATTGTTGTTCCCTTCTAAAATCTCTTCCATCAATGGAAATATCTTTGCTATTTCTATTGCGCACTTTTGTGCTATTTCCCTGTGTTCTTTTTGCGTGCTAGGATCAGTCCTAAGCTCGATATAATGTACCCATGACCTAAGTGTTCCATTCATATACATTCTACTCATGGTCAGCCCCTCAGGCAACACTGCTCGGGCTTGTTCTTTTGCAATTGAGTTTCTAATTGCCCACTTATATGCGTCCTCTGCAACTCTAATCACTTTTGCTTGAACTGCATAAAATTGATTGATCACTTCATTGTCATCAGCCAATTCAATTGAGTTTTGACGATTCTTTACATCTTGCAATCGTGCTTCTCTCGTTACAAACTCAAGATCCTTTGTAGGATCAGCATACCTTTGACTAAATTCTTGAAAGCTAAATGATCTGTGTCTCAATATCTGTCTGGCAATATCTCTTGTTGTTTCTATTTCCAGACATGCATTTACCATTTCCAGAGGTGACCAATGTTTATGTTTGATCAAATACTTTATTAGCTTGGTTGCTGTCTCACTGTTGTTCTGGTTTGATGGATTAGAAACTCTAGCACAATATGCTACTAACCCTTCCAAATCATCTAGTCCGTGTAAAAATCCTCCGTTCTGTGAATAACTAATTAGATTTACGTTTGATTTCATCCTGTATCATCCTATCTAAATCATTATGAACTTCAGGCTTAACACGGATTGCTCCTCGTCTTGCCTGCTCTAAGTAGTTTGCCAATTCAATCAATAACAATTCCAACCTACATGGGTAATCATCTTGTCTCAAATACTCAATCCTTGGGTGAGGCAACCTACAAAATTGCCATGCTACTTCTTCAGCTTGCTCACCTATAACTTCTCTTACCTGCTCTCTCTGTAGACCTAAGTCTGGTCCATAATATACAGTTCCATAACAACTATGATAAAGACCACCCATACAAATATAATCTGGTGCGTTCATCTCATTCTGTAGAATCTCTGCAACACCTACACAGTGATCATAAAAATCTCCACCACTATGTTTTAATCCTTCAGGCCATCTTGTAGTGCATTGTTCATGCAACCACTCAACTCTTTTGTCCATTATTTTCACCTGCCTTGATAATCTCTTCTATTGTTCTTCCACAACCTATACAAATTTGTTTCTCATTCAATGTGCATGTTCCGATACATGGAGAATCTTTTTTTATTTGCTCCGAGCTTCTACGTAACTGTTCAAGCACCTACACCCTCTTCCAAACGGACAGTCTCATTTTAGCTTCAAGGCCACTACACGTATTCATATCAATGATCATTTGTAAGTCTGCTTTCTTCATACCTCCAACAATCATCTCATTGATATCTTTCTCTCCACTGTCGAATGACCACACAACAATATTATAACCTTGATTAATCACTCTATCCATCTTATCAACAATTGCTTTGTTCCTCGGCTCGTTATCAAAGATGTAGACTACATTGTCTATATCAAATGGCACATGAGCATCAGAACCAGCCATAGCAATACAATTGTCCACAAACATACTATCAAAAGGGCCCTCAGTAACATATACACGTTTACTGGCATCGACGTCATCCAAGCCATACAGCTTAGGACGACTTTCGTCCAGCATTATAGTAATGTATCGTAGAGAGCTCTTAGATAAAGATCGTCCTTGGTAACCAAAGAATTTACCATTTTGAATGAATGGGATAATAAGCCTAGGCTCATCTTTGCTAACCTCTTTAAACTTACCAGGAACCATACTGTTAGTCCACTGGTAAAATTTTGGACAATAAAATAATTTAGCATGATACGGATTAGGTATCATGCGTTGATTTATATACTTCTTGACTGGATGATCCCAGTCTAATTGAGAGACTTTCTTTAGCTTACGAAGTGGACTACTCGATCTTCTATAGTCAGGAAAGCTCAAAGACGTCTGCTTATTAGGTGTACTTATATTTTCTTGATTCTCGAGATTAGAAGAATCTTTTAACTTCTCCAGCTTATAAGATTGATATAGACTATGGTCCTGTTCTTCCAAAAATTTATCAAACTTTCGTGTCACACCACAGTTATGGCAATAGTATATGTAAGAGCCTTTCTTCTCCAACATGTACCCTCGAGCTTTGAATTTGTTCTTTTGACTATCACCACAATACGGACAAGAGAAGTTGAATAGGTTGTTCTTCTGTTTAAAGTTCCGGAAGCGGTTGGATAGCTGAAGAAGGTAACTGCGTTCAATATATATCATACTATACCCTGCTTAACTACAAAGTTAATTATACAGGAAATCTCACTAAAGTCAACAGTTTATTTGCCCATACCATAAGTATCCATTCCAGCTACAATATGAATCCTGGTATCCACACTTGCATTGACGAATGTGTGCACGTGCCTTGTGTCCATTACTCTTACCTTATTGTCTGCTGGGATGTGGTGTATATCTTTTCTTTTAGATACAAAGAAGCAATCTATGTCAGTCTTCAACGCAACGTGTGCTCGGACTTCATTATCATGATGCATTGTTAAACAACATGCTGGCATCATGTTCATTGCTCTAAACCTAAGAATCTTCAATTGTAATAGGTCTTGCATCTCTTGGAACAAATCCCATATAGATGAGGACTTATAAAAGTTATTGAAGAATCTAAAGTCCGTTTCTCTTACTCTGGGTCTTCTGGGTTGTTTGACAAACGAACCATCGTCCTGTCTTACCAGGTCCCATGCTAAACTACCTGCACCCTGAAACACATCGTTAGGGCTTCCTTTTTGTATTGTGTTTGTGTAGCAGATTTGGTTGAGAGGACCCCAACTTGTTAGTTTGGCATATCTTTGGACATCGGCCAATACCTTGGTAGTGTCTGTCTTTAATTCAACTGAGAGCTTTTCAAAATCTTCGTTATGCTCGTACATCTTTTATCCAAACAGTTTTGCAATCTCCATGTTGCCTGCCATCATGCCTAAGACCAATGCTCCACCCATTAGGATCCATCTCCATTTTTCAATTGCATCAATCTTCTTCATCAGCTCATCACGTAGATCACCTATGCGTTCATGTAATTTATCTATCTGTTCGTAATATTGTCTATTGAGTTCGTCTTGCTGGTCTAGCTTTGTTTCGTGGACAACTAAAACTTGCTTGATCTCGTTACTAACATCAGTTAGCTTTTGTATTGCAATATCTAATCTTGTAATTAGACTTTGATCATCTGGTGTTGCCACGTTTAAGCTCCTCAATTTCTTTTTCTAGTTTCTCAAGTCTTGCAGAAAGTTGAGGAAACTTCTTCATCCTTTCTTCTTCATCAGTTAGGATTTTTAACCCGTATCTATGGCTGGCCCAGGTATATAAGGAGTCCATTTTGGCATAAAACCAGACACCCGTCCGTGTATCTCTAAACCAACTTTCAGTTGCTGCACCAATTATACTACCTGCAATTGATGTAATTAACCAGAACCACATTTATAATTCCTTTGTAGTGTTCCGTAATCAATTACTTCTAGTAGATATAATCGATCATATAAAGTATTTATCTTTCCAAAGAGCTTGTGAGCGCGTTCAAGAGATAGCTTCATCTCCTTTAGATCATAATAACTTATACCACGTGCGTGGACCAATGCATGCTCGTTGTGGGGCTTAAACTTCCTTGCCACTGGCAGGTCCCCAGCCAAAACACCTTACCGACCAATATGCTGAATAGATTTTCCACTTAGGAACAGATGGATTAGCAGCTTTCATACCCAACAAGAATACCTTATCGGATAGTTGTCTTCCCTTCTTCCATGTGGCTTTGTCCATTCCTTCTGAATGATAGTATTTGCGTAATGCGGCATACAAATGGTCATGGATTACAGCTGCTCTAGCAACATCCCATGGTGCAATCACGTTCCACACAATACGAGGAACAGAAGCTAGGTCAGTCCACATGCCCTTTTTGCATGTAATTCTACCAGTATTAGCAACGTTGGCTCCAACTTCCTGCAATAGGTCCCAGTCAACCTCAGTCATTCCATGACCTTTTACAGTGAACGACAACGACTTCTCCAACTTCCATTGCTTGGGAGGAGTAAACTCAGCACTGATCTTTCCGTTAAATTTACAACTCATGTTATTTTCCTAATATGTTCTTAAATTTGTTTAGTAAACCAGCCTCTTCGGCTTTCTTATTTTGCTTTTCAGCTTCTTCCATCATCTGTTTATTAGCCTTATTTGTATCTTCAATCTCTTGATACTGGGCTTCGTAATACTTCTGGTATGCCTCAATAATGCTTTTTTGTTGTCTAACTAACATCATTATCTTTGTCATATTAACGGATAATGCTTCATAATCTTTGTCTGTAAGTCCAAATAATACTGGATCATACCTTTTCTTTTCTAGCGTTTCAAAGATATCCTTTCCATTAGCTTCAGTAATGATATACCATGAAATACGATCAAGAACAACTTGGTCGACAGCAGGTAAATCGAGTGGTACTCTATCAGCCGGTTGGTATTCTACCTGTATTGGCTTGACGCTACTGCATCCTGATATTAGGATTAGCAACCCCAGGGCAAGTCCTATTGGCTTGGCTCTTTCTATCAGCATTGACTTCTTTTTCCTTCAGTGGGACTCCGGAGAGTATCTCAAAACATCTAAGAGTATCTTTGGATCCCTTGTTAATAATTCTTTCCAACACCTTTGGCTTTGCAGCACTCATCTTACCAATATCACGAGCACCAAGCAGCTTAGACACCTTGTTGAACTTCTTGTCCATCAGCTCAACAGTTTGCCTTGACCTAGCCAAATCAGCTTGGACCTTCTTAGTTAGCTCAGATGACCTTTTGAGATCAGCCTTTGTCTGAGCTATAACTTGTTTTTGTTGTTGAACAGCGCCTTCTAGTTTAGCTTGATTCTCAGCATATATTCTCATCTTCTCTTGAGTATCGGTGTAGTACCAATACCCAAGACCGCCCATAGCAACCATTAAAACAGCCATCATGGCAGCAAGTTTGAGTCCCATATTTTAACCTCCAGTTTCCTGTGGTTATTTATCACTTCCTCATATTAGCTAACGGATTTTCTAGCGCTCGTTTAATTTGCTTGTTCGTTTTTTCTTCCAACACTTTCATTTTGTTGGTGATGCCATCTTCCAAGCTATCCATTCTATTATTGATTCTTTCACGGAGATTATCATTACGATCATTCTCCTTGTCAATCATCTTACGAGTTGAATCTTGTATACTTTTAACTCTTCGTTCTATACTTTCAACCAGCCTTTCTGTACGAACAATCTCACCCTTGAGATCATTCTTAATTACTCTGGCTTCATCTCTGGTCTGTATAGCAGAGTCTTCAATAACCTTTTCCATCTTTTGCAATGCGTTCATATCTGTACGTAGTATTGACAGTCTTTTATCAAATCCTGATAAATCTGGTGCTACGTATGATTCTATCTTCTCCTTCATATCCATGTAGTCTTTCCAGAATTCAAATCCTGCATAAAGACCACCTCCGAGTGTCGACAATGCTGTAACTATTACAAATATCTTCCCACCTCGAAATTTGACACCGGCAAATTCAACTTCTGTTTTGCCGTCGTCTGACATTTTGTTTATCTCCTTCTTCTTTTCCTTTTCTTGTCTTTTGGTTTATACAGTTTAATTCCTACGTAAAGACCTGCACCATACGATATAATAACAGATCCAATCCAAAATAGACCTAACGTACTCATTTGTACTGCATTTGCACTAATGCATTATGTGCAGCATCACTTTGTCCCATTAAAAAGTAAGCTGCTATGTTGTTGTCAGATATTTCACCATCTGGCATTCTGCGGTCGGTGAAAAATCCCTGTGTGTCAGGCAGTTGTTTGGTGGCATCAAAGAAGCTCTTTTGCGCACCCAACACGTTCATAACGATTAGCGTCTTAACCTGGTTGACGTTAGAATACTTACCCTTATCACCCATCTTCTTCATTATTTTCTTAGCAGCTTTTTCCTTAGCTGCCTTCTTAGCTTCAGCCTTCTTTTGAGGCTTAGGTTTAGCTTTAGCTTGAGGCTTTGGTTCAGGTTTCTTAGCCTCTGCAACCTTAACTTCTTTTGGCTGCTCTTCAGTATCTTCGGTGTCTTCTACACTATCAGATCCACTAGCCTCTTCTGGTTCTGGCTCAGCGGCGGCTTTTGGTTCTGGCTGTACGGATTCTTGTTCTGGCTCTGGTTCTGGTCCCGCATCTGCGGTTTCGGGTTCTGGCTCTGGGCTGTCGGTTCCACTTTCCGACCCTGGGCCAGAAGATTGTGATGTATCTGGTTCACTGCTTGAGGTACTCGGACCCACATCTGGCATCTCCATTTCTGCTTCTACTTTGGCCTCCAACGTTGGGCCTGCTGTAGCTCCAGTATCCGATGAACTTGGTCCTACGTCAACATCTAACGATGCTGTTTGTATTGGTGCTACTTCCATTGTAGGAGGTGCAATATCCATTTGTATTTCAGCTTCTACTGACTCCGTTGTTGGCATTGGCTCAGAACCTGGTTGTGGTCCTGGTCCTAAATCAATTGGTTGTATTGTTACATCACCACCTGGCCCAATACCTACATCATTATTACTAAAGATATCTACAGCCACATCAATTGTCTCTTGGTCAAATGTTTGTAGAGCAACAAACTGTTCTATTGTTTGTATAGATTGTGTAACAATTGTATTGACGACATTGTATATCACATTAACTGTAACATCATCAAACAAAGGACCTATGCCTAAGTTAATATCCCTACCAGAGACTTCTATTGCCAACACTGTTATTCCACCACTAAATGCAAAATTACCTTGGAACAATGTATTTGTTAATGCATTGGTAGCACCAGCTGCTGATAGTGTTTGTGTTCCTAACAGAGTTGTAGTAGTACCATCAACCTTTCTTATTCTAAAGTGAATAGAGTCAGCTGAGTCTCTCTTTTCTACTCTTATTGACCATGGAACCTCACCACCCCTGTTTATATCACTATTGATAGAACTCATATCAATGCTTTGTATATATGTTGACCCTATTCCTGTTTGTCCAAGTGTGCTATTAAAGTTGCCACTACCTGTTATCTCTGCACACTTATCTGTTCCTAGGTCACCACACGTATTTCCATTTCGTAATTTTGCAGGACCTTGACCACCCCAGTCAGATGTCATATCTCCACCAAACTTTTGATTCCGACCCATAGAATTAACCTTAGAGTCAGTTAACAGATCACCTGTCTCTGGATTAGTAACTGTAGTAGTTGTTGTGGTAGTGGTAGTTGTGGTCGTTGTTGTAGTGCCAGTACCTGATGTTTCTACTGTCTCAGATGTTACTGACTCTTCTTCTACTGTTACACCTGGTGTGCAAAGACCACTTTGTGTTTCTGGACAAATTGAATTGGCATTAGAAGATGATGGGAATACCAAAAGGAAGACCAATAACAAAAGCAGCAATACCGATAGGGTTAATCCACCCAAACTCAGAAGGCTCTTCGGTATCACGCTCGGTGGTGGCATAGTCGTCAGGCTGAGCATAATCTGTTAATCCTGATTCTCGGAATTCTCCGTCGTCGGCTCCGAGTTCATCGTCGTTTGTTTTTTTTTATAAAAAACAGAATCAGATGGTGCTTCTTCCCAGTTTTCGTCCCATCCTTCAGATGCTTCTGCTCCAATCTTTCCTCTATATGGACATGGTGTTCCAGCCATTATCATAGCATCAAACACTCTTGCATCTTGGCACATAACTGCCACACCAGCAACCTTCATACCCATACCATAAATTTGTCGAGCTAGTTTTATTCTTTCACAATTTTCATCAGTAATTGTTACACCAGAAGCAAATCCAAATATCTGTGTTTGAATAGCTGCACTAGCTGCACTCTTACACACATCCGAATTGTTTACTACAATAGATGGTGCTGAAGCAGTAGGTGGTGCTTTGTCAGTTACCACTGTGGAACTGACTGTATTTGTTTCGGCGGCCTGTACTGTCAAGATATTCATGAAGCTGAGGAGCACAGCCACCAGCAGAACTTTCTTTGCCATGCGGTGACTCCATTATACTTCTTCGACTATTTAGTCAATTAGTACCGTTGCTTGTGCTTCTTTTTACGTGTATATTGCTTTTTAGATTTAACAACTTGGTGTCTTCTAAAAGGTGAGTTTTTATGAAATAATACGTTGTGTGTGCGTTTTCCACTCCAGTGTGCGGCATTATCTCCTGTACCAACAACACCAGAACCTGTTGCATTAGCTGGTGCGTCTTCACCAAGGAAACTAGCTGCAACAGCTAAATCATTTGTTAAATCGATGTCTTCGTTAAGTAATCTATCTTCATCCCATTCACTATGTTCTCTTACAAACCACAATGCTGCGGCATAAGATGCTATTTTTGAACGACCACCAGGTATCTTAGCTAACAATCTCTTCAACTTCAATACCATGTTATCAAAGATTTTGAATGAGTTTCTTTGTTCTTGTGTACGTTTATTCTTTGGTACTATAACTTTGCCATCTTTATCAATCACACCAGTTTTGTATGCAGGGAATTTCTCAAATGGTGTTACTAACCTTTTGAGGAACTGGTAGACCAACACTGAATCAAATATTCCTGAACTTGGTATAGCCATTAAATTAACCTTAGTCGTTCAACTACATATTCATCCATCGGTATAGACGATGAAAGATATACAATATTATTTATCTCTAATCGTTCTGGGAGTATTTGTAATAAAACCAAAAATGGTTTTAACAAATGTAGGTATTGATCCAGACGAACAAAAAGCAGCTTAACAGCTGCTTCCGGTGTAAAAACGTTGGTCAAAACTACAATGTGGTTCAATATTAAGCGTTCTTTAAGCTCACCAGTTTCGAGATATTTGTTGAATAGTCTCTTGATATATTTAAATCTCTTCAAGTCATCATAAAATTCTTCAGTAGACTGACATTGAGGATTATCATAAAACCTTGCGGCAAATAAGAGAAAATTGTCCTCAGTTAATATATTCATTTAATTTATGAAGCGTCCATCGTGCCTTGTACGTTTGATCCAGTTTCGTTAGAACTCTTACTTGTAACTATCCAAGCAGCACCATTCCAAAGCAATGAAATACTTTCTCCAACAGTTTGGAATGTATACGTACCTGCAGATCCCAATCCAGTAAAATCAACATCGGTAGTATTATCGACGTTCTTTGCAACAACAATCTTGACGTGTCCGACTGTAGTTGCGTTTGCTAATGTTGTTTGACAATTATTGTCATCAGCATCCAATTGTGAAACAGTTTTTGTTAAGCTCAAAGCAGCATTGTTAGAGGTTACGTTCTCTTGTGTTACAGCTAACACTTGGCCAACGGTGAGAGTTGTAATCTCAGCGTTGGCCATCTTAACATTAGCTGTAATGTCACTAAAGAACGTGTTAACAGTCACCTTCTGAGTGTTGGCAGTTCCCGAAGTGTTTGACACTAATACAAGAACGTCTGAATTTGCTGGGGCGCCACCAGCACCCAATCCGGTGATCTTAGGCATGGTTAACCGACAATCGTATCTGCGTCACCCGAGCTACCAGAAGCAGCACTGAGGACTACCCAAGCCGCGCCAGTCCACATACAAACAGCTGTATCACCAGCGTCTGTGAATGTTAGATTGGTGAAACCTGATTTAGTTGCAGGGGTACAGACGGTTGATCCACCATCTGTTTTATGAACGATTACCTTAATCTGACCAATAGCATTACCATTTGCAAGTGTGGATGCAGTAGTATCTGTTGTGGTCAAAAATGTAACAAACGTGTTCGTGCTAACAGCAGCACTAGACGATACTGTTTGATCATCATATCCTTCACCAGATGTTGGGAAGGCCAAGTACGATGGAATCTCATTGAACAGCGTCTTGGTTGTGATCTTCTTGTTTGTTGGACTTGAACCAGCAGCGTCATCAATGATGTGAAGTACATCAGTGTTGGCAACTCCCGAGCTCAGTTCCGTTAAAGCTGTAATTTTTCTATCAGCCATTTCTTACTCCTTTATATAAACCCCTAGCGGGGAATGCTACTCCAGGCACGCACGCAGCGTCCTAGATCACCTAAACATATTTATTAACCCAGTGTGACACCTGTGAGAACTTCACGTGAACCACTAGAAGAACCAGCAGTAGTTGTTAGTGTGTTCACAGTGTCACCAGTTTTTGTAACTGCCGTTCCCCAAATAGCTGTACCAGCATCAGGACCACCAACAGCTGAACCACCACCGTGATCACCATCAACATGTTGATGGTGATCTTTGGCATTATCTAATCCCTATATTAAGCAACAACTGTTTCTGTTACTGCAGTCAAGCCTGACATTACTAGTGATGCAGCTAGGTTAGTTCCACCACGTACTGTATCAGATATTGTTCCACTGTTAAGTGAAATGTTATGTCCACCTATTGTTAGAACGTCTCCAACAGACAGACTTAAACTTGTCTTTGTAAACTGCAGTCTGTTTGCATCTGAATTACTTGAATCGTAATCTAGTGTGTAGTCACCTTGACCAGCACTCGATTGGTTACCATTGTCAACTGTGAATTGTGGTGTACCAGCAACTGTTACTTCCTCATCGTAAGTTACTTCAACTGTAAGTTGTGCACCACCATCATTAGCAGAGATATCTGTAGATGCAGTTGAACCTTTAATAAATCTTATATGAGTAATTGTTGGTGCTCTTAAACCAGTTGTATCAGTTGAACCAGCTAAGTTTCCGATTGCAATTAGTACTTCTTCTTGCGCAGACGCATTGTCATTGCCTGAAGCAGCAGTACCAGCTTTTTGTACCCATCCTGATTGATTTGCAAAGATATCCTGTTTCTTATAATCTGCATTTTCGTCAGTAGGGTAATTTTTAGGCTTGTTATCAGCACTAGCGTGCGCTGTTCCCCATAAACCCATTAGTCTTCTCCTTTAGTTAGTGTCTTCATATATTCAGACGTTTTTTGTAATTTCAATTTCCCATATTTATCTGTAAGCCGAGCTTCTTCTTCCTTCGACTCTTTTTTCTTTGGTTCAGCCATTAGTTATAGTGTCCTGAAGCTGATCTCACACCATGACGTTTTGATTGTGTTTTATCAATAGCCATTGGATCTTTCTTTTGGTGAGCCGGACTCTTTGATAAGTCATGGCCACCAGCTACAACACCTAATGCTTTTGGAGAATGTTTCATGTGCTTTTGCATTTCTTCTTTTTCAGCCGGCTTGGCTTGATTATACCTATGCAAAGCAGCCTGTGCAACAGTTGGGTGGACCTTTTGCTTTCCACTATCAAAGTGCACACCATCATGGTTATGACCAACAGAAACAACTTTTCTCAATTGCATGGCAATATGTTCTGGCTCTTCTTTAGATGACTTTGTCACTCTATGACCAGAACGCTCAGTTTCACCAACCTTGGCTCCTCCACCTTTACGAGCTTCTTCAATCTCTTCGATTGCTTCTTGCTGCTCTGGTGTGTAATCTTCTTTCATTTTCTTCTTTTTGTGACCATGGTTCATTTCAGAAATGACTTCGAGGTCATTACTATCAACAATTTCAATACCATGTTCAAACTGTACACTATACCAAGCTACTTCTCCATCAACTGGATCAGCATGCTCTCCATGAACACACTCACCTTCACCATACTGTTCATGAGCAACCTGCTTCATGCACATATGTTGTACATTGGCTGGATTCTCATCTGCTTCAGCTAGTGCGGCAAGTTCTTCATCTGACCAAAATGTTTCAGCATGTTCTCGAGCTACGGCATGACCACCTTTCTCTTTACTCTTCATATGGTCCGACTTATTGTAGAACTTCTTGGCAATTGACATATACTTTGCAGCAACTTCTGAGTTTCCAGAGCTACCAGCTTGTTTAGCTTTCTGGTAGTAATGCTTAGCAAGTTCTGCAGCCTGACCTGCACTTCTTACTTTTTCATCTCCAGCGCCTTCTTCAATTGTAATTTCAGTTTCTTCGTTATGTCTTTGAAGTTGTTTTTGAATCTTGGGATGGTCCGAGATACCAGGAGTTATCTTCTCCATTTTCTTAACAGCACCAGTCATATTGCCACCAGAATATCTCTTGTCAGCAACAATACCAGCGGCTTGTTTAATTTGGTCTGACGTAAAACCAGAAGGCTTCTTTTTGAATGTCTTCATTCCATCACCAGAAGCCATGCGTTTCATAGCACCTTCTTTCATGGCTTTTTTGATAGCCTTACGACGATTGTGAAGATACTTGTCAGATTTATCTACGTCACCATCGTTGTCAATGTCATCATCTTCTTTACCAACTGGATCAAGTTTTCCTTTGCCTCTCAATCCTTGGGTGAAGTCCATCTTTGGAGCCTTCATGGTAAAATTTCTTTCCATGATGTCCTCATAGTCATCAAGGAATGCATTAACCTGTGTTGACAAACCAATGCTTTCTTCAATTTCAACTTCTTCAGAAGCATATGCAGGTTTGCCCATATTGGCTCTTTGCTTTTTAGCTTGATCTTTGACAGCTTTAAGTTTTTGTTTTGCCAAACTTGCAGCAGCCTTTTGTTGAGCTATCTTTTTCTGAGCCTGCATCTTAGCTTGAATTTTATCCGTCTTAGCTTGGATCTTTTGTGTTTTTCTTTCAGCAGCATCTGCACGACCTTGGGTCGACATTCTACCAGCTGCCATTCTACCAAGTTTCATGGCTCCTCTACCAGCAGCCATGGCTCCTTTACCAGCTATTTTAGCGGTACCCATAACTGCTTTACCGCCTAATCTTGCCATTGCACCGACAAGCTCTTCTAGCTCTTCGTAAGAGGCTTCGTTGATTAAATTATCGAATTCATCATCCGACATCTCAACTACATAGTCAAGCATTTCCTCGGTGAACATTTCGTTGTAGTCAACACCTTCTTCAACAGACTTCTTTTGCTTTGAAGAAGTCATACGATGATGGCTATATAGATCATCATCATTTTCCCTTTTCTTAGCTATAGCAGCCCTGATTCTCTCAGCTCCAGCTTTCTGTCTTGCAGTTGCCATTGGAGCTGCTTCATCAACTTCGATATCTTCTTTAGCAACCTTTTTACGAGACATAGCGTCTTTGAAAGCCTGTGCTCCACCAGTTCTTGGACCACTGGGTTTCGGCCGAGCATAGGCCTGACCTTTATTGATCTTTTTCATAAGAGCCATATAGCCTTTAGTAACTCCAGCTCTATTGTAGAATGAGTCTTTGGCTTCATCAACTTCGATGTCTTCCTTAGCAACCTTTTTCTTTTTCATGTCGTTAAGGTTGAATTTCTCACCCTTCCTATTCATCCGGATGCCTTTTTTCCAATCATCTTTCGAAACGCCTTTGTCACCATACATTTCTCTATGAGCATACCATCCGTCATCAACTTCCATTTCGTCAATATCATCATCTTCTTTAATACCAGCAACGGTTCTCTTGACAATTTCCTTACCACCTTGAGCAGTGCCTTTAGCGGTTGATACAGTACCGGCTGCACCACCTTTACCGGTGTCTTTCAAGCCACCCACAACACCTTTACCGGCTGCTACAGCACCTCCGGCAACACCTTTTGCAGCTCCCTTAGTAGCAGCTGCTGTTCCACCAGCAACACTACCAGCAACCTTACCTGTTGTCCTTGCGGCACCACCAGCAACCTTGCCAGCAGTCTTCATCGTACCACCAGCAACCTTACCAGCTACTCTTGCTGTACCACCAACAGCTTTACCAGCTGCTTTTGCTGCACCACCAATGGCGCTACCAATTGCACCACCAATGCTTTCTTTTACATGCCTGACCCTAACACCAGAATCTTTGGCATCATCAACTTCTGTATCAGAAAGTTTCTCTCCAACTTTGATACCACCATGAGCTGCTAGCTTCTTGCCAACTGCCTTGACAGTATAGTGTGTTCCATTAGGGTGAGGCTCGAGATGCATCTCCATTGCCTCTAGTACTTCTTCTTCGTTATCTAAAACAGCCTTAGCTGCATCTAAGACGCTATCTGAAAATCCAAACCTGTTCATTTTGTGTCTCCTTTTTGAACTCTGTTTCTTAACCTTCTGAAGATTTCGTTGTCGTCCTCAACAGCGTCCATGAAAATTGATAGTAATTTGTATAGTTTCTTTCGTAATCTTGGAACCATTAGACTTTTTTCACCAGTCCTAATAGCTCGTCTCATCAATTCCAGATCTTTACGATCTTCCATACCAAGTAATAACAATCGTTGCAAGTTCTTGGGTACGACATTTTCATCAAGGTCCTGTGCAAGTTCTTCATGTTTATTTATAAATTCTTCGAACTTCTTCATTAGCTTTCTACCTTAGAACCCGCTCTCCACTGCTTGCAACTCCAATATCTAGCTTTTGTTCTAGGGCCTGGATTGTCACAATTATGCCGTGCACGAAAAGACTTTCTCCGTTTAGGGGAATCCCTTTTAATTGATAGGTTTGGATCACCAAACCTTACTGTTTTATCATTACCAGTTTTAGGATCCTTGACAGTAACTTTAAACTTCTTAGGACCACCTGGTGTTCTTTGAATCTTACCGTATGCCATTAGCTTGGATCCTTCTCTTCATATCTTGCAAATGGTCGACCACCATCTATTGAGTAATGCTTTGGTCTATTTTTATAAGACAGCTTCTTGATAGAATACCCCTTTGCCTTCATATCTTTATGAATTTTATGAGCAGACACTTCTTTGTTTGTGCTCTCAGGACTTCTTGAAAGTCCTCTATCTGTATCAACTTTCTTCAAAGGAATCTTTTTCTTTACAGTATGATACGTTCCATCATTCTTACCAGGCATACTATATGTGCCTTTGTGGTATTCTACTGTAGCGTGATGATCATCATCCTCCTTCACTTCTTCTTTAGTATAACCTTGCCTTCTCATTTTTTTCTCAGTAGCAGACATCGACTCTTTTTTCTTCGGAGTCACCATCCTCATAAGAGGTGCATTCTTATAAGCCTTTGTCATAAGAGTATTGATTGCTTTAGCCATTGCCTGGTGTTGTCTCAAAGTAGCAGCAGGCCCCATCTTATATGCTTCTAACTGCTCACCATCAGGCTCATAGCTATTCATTTGAGATTTTTTCATACCGTGATGCACACTTGCATCAAAGGCACCTGACTTACCTACTGTAGATGGATTCTTTAAAGGATCAGCATAATTAGCTTTTTTCTTCAACTTCTTCTCTGCTCTTTCTCCACCTTCAAATCTTTTTGTTTGTCTATGAGCATCTTTTTTGCCATATAAAAAATCTATATAAGGATCCTCTTTTTCTGTACCAGAGTGTTTGTCATACTTCTTAGCAGTTTTAAGTGCATCACCTTGAGATTTCAAGTGATAGCTTGCTAATGTTTTTGTACTGAGTTCTAACAAATCAGCGCCTGATCTTTCTTCGTTTTTGCTATCTTTTTTCTGATCCGGTTTTTCACGTTTTTTCTTCAATCGATTCAAAAATTCAGTCCGTTTTTGCATATCAGAATGATCACTTCTCCAATCTTCATTGGTATCTGGCTTCTTAGCTTTGTGTGCAGCCTCATGATCCTTCACCAGTTTGTCAACGGCCTTTTCTCTTTTTCTCTGTTTCATCTTGTCATGGATCTTTTTAGCAGCATAAAGACCAGCACCTGCAACTACAGCCTTACCAGCATGATCACCAACTTTGGCTCCAATATCTTGACCAGTCATCATGCCATCCCAGCCACCAACTGCACCACCAATTGTACCACCAGCAACTCTTCCCATTTGTCTCCCGACGAATCCTTCCTGTTGAGCGTCGTTGTGCATAATATCAGCAAACTTTTGGCCTTCTTTAGAAGATTGTTTCTTACTTATTTTCCAACCTTGCTTTTGATTATGATGAACGAGTTTACCTAAAGTTGTTTTCTTTGCACCACTAGGATGTTCCAAATCTACTGATACTTCACTTATTTGACCTGAATTCACTTTCTTTTCAGCTTCCTTTTCAGCCGCTTGTCTCTTTATCAATTTATCAAGAGCTTTTTCTCTTCTTCTCTTTTTTATCTTGTCAGCAATCCCTTTACCAGCACCGGCAGCAGCGCCAATCCCTGCTCCTACTGGGCCACCCGTTACGGCGCCAATTGCACCGCCCAAAACCGCTTTCCCGATAACTCCTTCGTCAACATCACTTTTAGCATCTTTATCTAAAACTTTCTTTTCTTTGACCTGTTGCATTGGTGGATTTAAAAACAACTTGACATTGCCTTTTTGTTTACCCTTTGGCTCTGGCTTTGCAGCAGCTCCTGGTGCATCTGTGTTTTGGTCTTGAGGAGCGTTCTCCTTAACAGTTTTCGTCGTATTCTTTTTCAAGTCTTTGAGGCCTGGTCGTGACCGCGGAAACGCGTACTTTTGCTTCTTCATTAAGTCAGCTAATTCTTTACCAGCTGGGATAGGATCTTTACGATTAGTCCATCCAGCCTCATCAACTTGCTTAACTTTCTTCTTCGATTGGATTACTTTGTCACCAGTCGTTCCTGCATTTGTTGTTGCACCACTACCCATTGATTGATAGTTTTCCTGTGACCAACTAACAGCGCTTTTTGCTTTAGGAAAAGCCTTGTTTTGTTTCTTTGGATCTTGCTTTATCCTATAGGATGTCTTATAGGATTTTGACTTTCCTTCACTATCACCAGCCTTGATGTTATAGTTTTGTTGGCTATATGCTTCAAATTGATCATCCTCACTAACACCAACTTTTGCCTTTGAAACTTTCTTAGCGGTTGTACCTAGATGACCTGATTTTGCCAACTTATCATGAGCTAATTTAACACCAGAATATCTGTTGTCTACTTTCTTAGTAGACAGCTTTCTGTGCCCTCTAGCATCTGATGCTTTTGTTGAATATTCAGAAGCTGTCTTGGCTGAGATCTCAGCAACTGGACGATACCCATCACCACTTTCACCAGGTGTTGCTTTCTTCCAGAATGCAGTAGCCTCTGGTGTACCCCAATCGAGTACATACTCAACTAAGTCTGGACGTGCAAGGAATGCATTGAGTTTGTTCCATGCAACTTGTTGAGGTGTATGCCTACTATTCTTATCCCATTCTTGAATCCCTGCATCGTATACTTCTTTGAGTACACTATATGGAACATTGTGCTCAATAGCCTTTTCTGTTAGCTTTTTAACTTCTTTCTCAGACAATACATAGTCATTGCACATAATACTATCAACAAACTTGAAGATTGTTTCTTCTACTGTTGGTTGAGCTTTGGCAGGACGCTTGTTTGCTGTTCTTGCATTGATCTCTTTATATTTTTCTTTTGTTTTGAAAGCAGGAGTTTTCTTGGCCACATCAACACTAACTGGTGTTGGTGTCTCGAGCAAATTGATGTACTCAGAGAAAACTTCATTAACTTTCTTTGTTCCACGACTTTTCAGTCTTATTAGTTCTGCCTTTCTCATAACTGGTAGCATCCTCTTTGCTATACGATTGACGATGGCTTGCTTTTTAGCAACCCTTTGATCAACCATAATTTTCTCTTGGGGTGTTAATTTATAGTACTGCACTCCTTTCTTACCAGCAACACGCTTACGTATTGCACGAATGGCTGCCTTACGAGCTCTTTGAGCTATATTCTTTTCAGGTGCCTTTCTACGAGCCATCATTCTTTTGGCACGAATCATTTTTGGACGGTGGCGTCTCATTATCATCTTACGTTGAATTCTTTGCTTGTATGTTAATGCTTCGTCAATTTCACCTTCATTAGTAAAGTCTTCAAATGCCTCGTTTGCTTTCTTAGCTACTGATGTGGCAATTGCCATTTTCTTGTCCATAGGCATGTTTGGATTATCCCTTTTTATTGCTTGAGCCACTTCCTCTCTTTTTCGTTTCTCAGCGGCAGTTAATATTTTTTCTTTTATATCTTTCTTTGATCTGATTGTACCTGTAAATGGAGCATCTTTTCTAGCAGATGGAGTTACAGTTGGACCTGAAAGGTACGGACCTTCTAAAATGGTCGA
>CETM01042653.1_pt1 | contig 21938 bp, 11 predicted proteins | sample 361451 | NCBI WGS metagenome assembly CETM01 (sample SAMEA2622690, study PRJEB7988) | marine metagenome | isolation source: saline water (ENVO:00002010), including
AAACCAGCGATTTTTGCTATCGCAAAAGAAGTGGCGACTTTCCATGAATTGAAGATTAAAGACTTCCTTGAGCCAATCTTTGTGGCTATCACAGGTAAGACATCTTCAACTTCAGTACTTGATGCGATGGAAATTTTAGGTTCTGACTTATCACGTGCTCGTTTACGTGTTGCACTAGCGCACCTTGGTGTGTCTAAAAAGCAAGCGAAAAAAATTGAGCGTGCATATCGCGATTATCCACAAGCTTAATCGTAATGTTAGTTTTAAAAACCGAGCTTATATGCTCGGTTTTTTTATATTTAAATCAAAGTTAATGCAGATTTAACTTGTAAATTGGGACTGCTCTAATAGTATTAAACATGCACAATTTATCACTTGTAGATATATCTTAATGAAGCAGTATGAGGTAACTGCAAGCGAGGGATTATTGAAGCTGAGGCGAATGCTTTAGTAAGATTTCAAGGAGAAAGTGATGTTTAAATACGTATTGGTCTGTTTGACCATTTTAGGTTTTAGTTTACCAAGCTTTGCTGCAGATAAACCCAATGTACTTGTTATTTGGGGTGACGATGTTGGTATGTGGAACATTAGTGCCTATCATCGAGGCATGATGGGAGGCAGTACCCCAAACATAGATAGAATTGCTAATGATGGCATGATATTTATGGACCATTACGCACAGGCCTCTTGCACTGCTGGCCGCGCTGCATTTATCACAGGTCAGTATCCAATGCGTACTGGTCTCAGTACAGTAGGGCTCCCAGGCGCGAAACAAGGCTTGCAAGAGAAAGATCCGACTTTAGCAACTATGCTCAAATCAAAGGGTTATGTCACAGGCCAGTTTGGTAAAAACCATTTAGGTGATCGTGATGAACACTTACCTACAAATCATGGCTTTGATGAATTTTTTGGTATTTTATATCACCTCAATGCCGGTGAGTACCCAGAACAGCAAGATTATCCTCAAGACGCTAAAACACAAGAGAAGTTTGGTTTAAAAATGCGTGGGGTCATTCATTCAAAAGCGCTTGGTAATGGCAAGCAAGAGATTAAAGATCTTGGTCCATTTGGGAAAGAGCGTCAACGCAATTTAGACCAAGAAGTACTTGTAGAGTCAAAACGCTTTATCCGTGATGCAGTAAAACAAAATAAACCTTTCTTTGTTTGGCATAATACAACTCGTATGCATTACCAAACTAACCTTAATAAAGCTTATGACGGCAAAACTGGCTTTGGTTTATATGCTGATGGTATGGCCGAAATGGATGATGATGTAGGTGAGTTACTTAACTTACTTGATGAACTTAAAGTAGCTGATAATACAATAGTGATGTTTTCTACAGATAACGGTGCAGCTTCAAATTCATGGCCTGATGGTGGCAACCAGCCATTTCATGGTGAAAAAGGCGTTGGTGGCTGGGAAGGTGGCTTCAGAGTACCTATGGTTGTTAAATGGCCTGGTCATATTCCTAAAGGCGTGAGCACAGGTGAGTTCATGACAATGGAAGATTGGATGCCAACGATCATGTCATGGGTTGGCGATAAAGATTTAAAAGCTAATTTATTAAAAGGCACCAAAATCAATGGTCAAAAATATAAGGTTCATTTAGATGGTTTCGATCAAAGTGATATTTTGCTAAATAATGGCAAAACAAAGCGTAAAGAGTTTTATTATTTCACCGAAACTACCTTTCATGGAATGCGTTACGGTGACTGGAAATTAATCTTTACAGAACAAAATCATTGGTTTAGGTCTACACAGCAAGCTCTTACTTCACCTTATATTATTAACTTAAAAATGGATCCATTTGAGCGTTTCATTGATGCTAGGGGTTATGATGAGTGGGCAGAAAACCGTAGTTGGATCTTAGGCCCAGCAGGTAATCAAATTACAGAGTTTGTAAAATCCTTTAAGGCTTTTCCACCTAGCCAAGAGAGTATGTCAGTACAAGTGGGTAGTGTTGCTGAGATGATTTCAAAGCAAGCGTTAAACCGCTAAAAAGCAAAGACTTTACCAGAACACAAGGTTGCAACATCGCAGTTTTGATAATCCCTGGTAAAGTCTTTACAACTCTCAACTAAGTAGCCATTGCCACCTATATTTACTACTTCAAGTTTTAGCTGCTCAATAGCAATACTATTTATCTCTGTAGTGCTATAACCACCAGATTGTACTGAACGCTTACCAAGACAACTAAGCCCTTCAACTTCACCTAAATAATATGCGCCACTTTAAATAGCCTGTTGTTCACTTATAAATTCCTGTAAGCGCTGTTTTTTTAAATTCATGGGTAAACCAGTTTCAGGGACTGTTTAGCCTTAAACCCATGATGGCGCAGACTGATATAAGAGAAAAACTGGTGATTAAAATTAGTAGTCTAGTCATGATTTTCATCTCAATTTAATGCAATTACTTTATCGCTGTTAGCACATATTTGTTGTTAAAAATTGTTGGCTAGATTGCATAAGTCACTTTTTATAAGCACTTTTACTTGGATTAAATACGAATAAAAATGTAACTGAGCTTGCATATTTGTTAATAGAATCAATTTGTTCAGTTTTAAATAAAACGATACAAAGTTCACATTCAGACAATAGCTGAGAATTGTTGTTTAACGTTATAGCTTGTTTTATAAGCTTAAAGTTGATGTTCTCGTTATTTTGGCAAGTTATTTGTTAACCTGAAGTACAAAATGCTACACGTATGTAGCTTTCTTTTAACTCCCTTTGTGATTGAATTGTCTATACAAGTAGTGAAATGGATATTCGCAAAACTTGAATAACTATACTTACCAACTATCCAGGGGATACTTATGCAAGTTAAGACCTTATCGATTGCTGTTGCAGCAGCAATTTATAGTGCCAGTGCAGCCCATGCTGTCGGCGTAGACCAGCCATTTAAACAAGCTAATGTTTTAAAACCAGCTAGTTTCACAACTGAAGAAATCGTCAAGTTAACAGAAGAGTTCCATACTGCTGACTCGCAAAATATGCTGCAAAACGACGGCTTAAATGTACAAGTGAATGGCCAAAAGAATAAATTTAAAGAAGAAGGCCTTGATGGCGAGCATGTTTATATTGTGACTCTTCGTGAAAACTCAGTTGCCTTAGAAGCGCGCAATTTTGAGTCGCCATTAGCACGCACTATGAAAGCACAAGGTGTAAGCAAAGTATTTGAAAAAGGCCAGCCTGCAATTGCTGCAGTGACTGAGTATCAAAATAAATTACTAAGTAAGCAACAAACAGTAATGAGCTCTGTAACAGCCGTAACAGGCCGCACTGAAATGCGTCGTCAATTCACTAAAGCATTAAACGGCTTCTCAGTGAAAATGACTGAACGAGAAGCTCGCCGTGTTGCAGAACTTGGTACTGTTGCAACGGTAATGCGTTCTAAAAATTACGACTTATTGTCAGATGAAGGCCCAAAACATATTGGTGCTGATCAAATTTGGAATGGTAACAGCGTACCAAGTGGTATTAAGGGCAAAGGTGAAGGTCAAATCGTTGGTATCATCGATACCGGTATTAACTCAGATCACCCTTCATTTGCAGCTGTAGGTGGTGATGGTTACGAGCATGAAAACCCGTTTGGTGACGGTGTTTATGTCGGTGACTGTGTTGAAGAGCCTGAAGAAATTCAATGTAATAACAAATTAATCGGTGTGCGTTCATATGACGTGATCACTGATGTTTATGATGCCATGATCCCTGGCTGGCCGGCCATAGGTGAAGATTACGGCGGTCACGGCTCACACGTTGCTTCAACAGCGGCGGGTAACGTAGTTAAAAATGTACCATACATGGTAATGGGGCTAGGTGAGCAGTCTGACGGTGTTGTCATCAAAGAGGATGTTTTCCCTGAAATTTCAGGTGTTGCACCGCACGCTAACATCATCTCTTATCAAGTGTGTTACCCAGACAGTGCTGACTATGCGGGATGTCCGGGTGAGGCATTGGTTGCCGGTATTGAAGATGCAATTTCTGATGGTGTTGATGTAATCAACTTCTCTATCGGTGGTTCTGATTCAAATGTATGGGCTGATGCTGTCCAACTTGCCTTCTTAGCTGCGCGCGAAGCGGGTATCAACGTTGCAGCGGCTGCAGGTAACAGTGGTCAAGCATGTGGCTCAGCTGAGTGTTTTGGCTATCTTGATAACTCATCGCCATGGCTTGCTCAGGTAGCTGCAACAACGCATGGTCGCTCTGTTGTCGTTGAAACAGCTGTAGAGTACGCTGGTTTTGCTGATGAAACGCTTGGTTCAGAAGTGCCTAGCTGGTCAGAGACAGGCTTAATTGGTGGTGCGGTCAATAGCGAAGAAATTACCGGTGTAGTTGTTTGGGCTAAAGACTATGAAGATGTAAATGGCTACAAAGATAACAATGGCTATTGTACTGCAGAGTACCCAGAAAATACCTTTAATTTTTATGAAGATGGCACTGAAATCGCAGGTGCAGCAGATGGTAGCACCAATGTTATTGTAGTTTGTCAACGCCATGAACCAAGCGACCCTAATGCAAACGCACGCACTGCAAAAGTAGATAACGTAAAAGCAGGCGGTGCAGATGGTTTTATCATGTTTAACCGCGATAGAGAACAGGCTACAGTGACAGAAGGTTATTCATTACCGGGTGTGCACTTTACTTATGATCAGTGGAATGGTGTTTATCCTAATGATGGTTTAGAAGACTGGGTTGATAGCTACTCAGAAAAAGGCCACATGATCACTATCAAAGAGACTCTAATTGAACGACAAGTCAATGATGAAGATGCTGACTGGTTAGCAACATTCTCATCACGTGGCCCATCTTATTCTAATGTTGAAATTCTTGCGCCAACTTTAGCTGCTCCAGGTGTAGATATTTTAGCTGCTTACTCAGATGAGCACCCGTTCACAACGCCTCATGGCCAAGATTATAATGCAATTAGCGGTACTTCTATGGCTTCACCGCATGTTGCAGGTGCCATGGCGTTACTACGCCAAATTCACCCTGATTGGTCAGCCACTGAGGTGCAGTCAGCATTAACCATGACAGCAGAAAACGTCGTTAAATACCATCGTTTAAATGATAAAACTGACGTCGTTGATACTGCTGAAATTTATCGTGCTGGTGCAGGTCGTATTAATGTTGCTAAAGCTGCTAAAGTAGGCTTTGTAATGGACGAAACAGCAGAGAACTTCTTAGCTGCAGATCCATTCAATGGTGGTACTCCACATCAATTGAACTTACCTAACCTAGTTGATTTTACTTGTGCACCTGAATGTCAGTGGGTTCGTACTATCACAGCAACTGAAGATGGTACGTGGACGGTTGAGCACGGTGACGTGGTGAACTGGTCATTTGATACAAATAATCAAGCAGTTCAGAACGGTGTAAACATTGATGTTTATCCAAAAACTTTCTCACTGAAAAAAGGCGAAACGCAAACAATCGTTGTGAAAGCATCAATCATGGATACTCAAGATTGGTTTAGTAACTCTGAAGTTGAGCTACATTCAAACTTACACTTTAAAGCGGCCGAAGAAGGCATTTCTGATGCTCATTGGCCAATGGCATTTAAATATGACCGTGGTGATTTACCATCGCGCTTAAATAAAGTTGTGCATACAAATCAGGGATCTTTCACAGCCCCTAACATTCAACTACCAAATGTTGATGCACCTGTTGCGCGTGTATACCAGCCTGTGAAAGCTGAATTAGAGACGATTTCTCTACCTAAAGATAACGATAAAACTTATCCTTGGGATATCAATCGTGTTGAAGGTTCAGTTGATGCAGCTGATGTACTTGATGAAGCAACATTCTCTAAGTTTATCAGTGTACCAGCGAATACTAAGCGTTTAACGGTTGAAATCATGGACTCTGAGTCAGAACTAGCTGGCACAAACGATGCTGGTAATGCGCTTATTTATGTCGGTAAAGATTACAACGGTGATGGTCAAATCCAAGTTCAAGATGAGATCTTATGTGTATCTAATCATAAGCTTTATAACAACTTCTGTAATATCAACAACCCTGAAGAGGGTGAGTATTGGGCTGTTATCTATAACTCATACAAAAATGATTACCCAGAAGGCGATATTGTTGAGACATTTAGCTTCACTACTGCGGTTGTAACAGATCAGATATCAGAGCAACTAAGCGCAACTCTACCACAAAGCAATGGCGTAAATTCGGTTGATATGACTATCAACTGGGATATGGAAATGGATGTCGATGGCGTTTACTACTCGCTTGTTGATGTTGGTAGTTCTGCTACAAATATGGGTGATTTAGGTTCAATTCCACTCAAATTGATTCGTGGTAAAGACCACATCCATGTTGATTCACCAAAGGCAAAAGTGAAAGCTGGCGACTATGTCCCTGTTACATTTGAAGTACTGGCGAACAATACTGGTATCGATAGTGAATACAGCTTCGAGCTTGATATTCCAGATGGTTTAGCACTTCACGAAGATAACGTACTTATCTCGAGCTCATCAGATATCAATGTTGAAGTGGCTGATGGTAAGTTAACTCTAACTGGTACACAGCTTGATACTAGTGATGTAGCACCAGATTATATCGTGACAAACAGTATCACTGACGAAATGTGTCGCACCCCTGATTTTGGTAATTCAAACGCTGGTGGTTATGTTGACTTAAGCGAGTTTGGTATGCCCCCTGTGTTATCAGGTTTTGCTGACAATGGATTACCAAATTATCGTCGTGGTTGGATTATTCCTGTAACCCAAGTTTGGGGTAGTCAATGGGACCGTTTGAGTCTTTACAATAACTATGATCACGTAAACTGGTATAACAACTTTATTCAGGTTAAAGGTATCGGTACCATTGATAACTTAGGTTCACCTTATCTACAACCTGCACATAGCCGCTTCCCATACTTCTCATTCCCATATGAGAATATTGCACCGCTATGGCGTGGTTTTGCTGTCACTGATGGTACTTATAACCGTGATATTCTTTCAATGGGCTTAAGTTCATCAGAAGGTATTACTGTTGCAGGTACATCAAGTGGTTGGGCTATTATTGAGTTTGATAATGCAGCTGACTATGGTGAGTTTAACCGCAACCGTGAAACAGGTCTGTACGAAGGTGTGCGTCGTGACAATAGCTTTGACTTCCAAACTATTTTTAATGCGCAAACACGCTTTGGTAAAGGCGAGCATGAAATCTACTTTGCATACGATAATATAGACTTTGGCTCAACTGATGCGCGCGGTAGTATCGGTATTGCAGGTTACAAAGGTTTTATCGATGAGTACGGTCCATTAGAAGGCTTCTTAGGTGTTGATATTGCCTACAACAACTTAGATGAAGTAATTCAAGACGACCTTGTTGTATGTATGGACTATGTAGGTCCTGAGTCTTCACAATTTGAAGTAACCGCATGGATGGAAGTTTTGCCAAGTGGTGCAGGGCAAACTATGGAGTTTGAAGCGCGTACGAAAATGTCGGGAACGGCTGATAAAGTTGTGACAAATACAGTGGAAGTTGCAGGTAATATCACTGTTGTTGAGCTTGACGATATGGTAACTGAAGAGCAGACACCAATTAGCTTTGAAGTACATCATATTGACGAAACAAACTCTAAAAATGAAATCTCAATTATCGCTGAAAACGCAAGCTACGTTGTCGAAGGTGATACTGTGACGATTACACCAGATCAGTACTTCTATGGTGACATTGAGGTAACCGTGGTGGTTTCTGATATCGAAAACCCATCAGATAAAGCGCAAACATCGTTTGTGTTAACTGTAAACTCAGATGGTATTGAGAAACCAACAGAAGTAACGCCTGAACCAGAGGTTGACTCTGACAAAGGTTCAAGTGGTTCAATTACATGGTTAACGGTACTACTTGCCGGTTTTGCTGGAGTAAGACGTCGTAAACTAAAACGCGACTAATCTTTGCAAAAATGAGTGATTTAACAAAAGGGCCTTCTGGCCCTTTTTTTCGTTTGTTATTATTACCTTACATTGAAATGGATGTATCTTCCTAAAGCTGAAAGGTAACTTTAATGTTAACGGTGTGTACAAAACGCTACATAAATGTACACCCGTTTTTAATTGTCCCTGTGGTTATATTGTAATCGCAAGCGGTGAAATGGATGTTCACAGAGCTTGAATAATTATTCTAATTAACTATCCAGGGGATACTTTATGCAAGTGAAAACACTCTCGATTGCTGTTGCCGCAGCTCTCTATAGTGCCAGTGCTGCTCATGCAGTAGGTGTTGATAACAACCAAGTTAAACACCAATTAAAAGCACCTAATATCACATTTGAAGAAGTAAAAGCGTTTAGCAAAGAGTTTAACCAAGGTGACTCTAGCAACATGCTACAAAACGATGGTCTGAATGTTCAGCTAAATAGCAAAGCAAATAAATTTGCTGAAGAAGGCATTGATGGTGAACATATTTATATTATTCGTTTACGTGATAACTCAGTGGCTCTTGAAGCCCGCGATTTAACCTCGCCATTATCACAAACACTTCAAGCGCAAGGCGTTTCAAAAGTATTTGAAAAAGGTCAAGCGGCGGTCTCAGCCGTAACTGACTATCAAAACAAATTACTTTCAAAACAACGTACTGTAATGCAAAGCGTGACAGCAGTAACGGGCCGCACAGAGATGCGCCGTCAATTCACTAAAGCATTAAATGGTTTCTCTGTAAAAATGACAGAGCAAGAAGCGATGCGCGTTGCAGAGCTTGGTGCAGTTGTTTCTGTAATGCGTTCGAAGAATTATGATCTTCTTTCTGATGAAGGTCCTAAGCATATCGGTGCTGATCAAATTTGGGATGGCTCAAGCGTTCCAAGTGGCATCAAAGGTAAAGGTGAAGGCCAAATCGTTGGTATCATCGATACTGGTATTAACACAGACCACCCTTCATTTGCAGCTGTAGGTGGTGATGGTTACGAGCATGAAAACCCTTTTGGTTCAGGTGTTTATGTAGGTGACTGTGTTGAAGAGCCTGAAGAAATCCAATGTAATAATAAATTGATCGGTGTGCGTTCTTATGATGTGATCACAGATGCATTTGATGCCATGATCCCAGGCTGGCCTGCAATTGGTGAAGATTACCAAGGTCACGGTTCACACGTAGCTTCAACAGCAGCGGGTAACGTCGTCAAAGACGTGCCATTTATGCTAGCAAGCTACGGTGAAAACACTGATGGTAATATCTTAAAAGAAGGTTTATTCCCTGAGATTTCAGGTGTTGCACCGCATGCAAATATTATTGCTTATCAAGTATGTTACCCATCAAGTGAAGAATACGCAGGCTGCCCAGGTGAAGCACTTGTTGCTGGTATCGAAGATGCAATTTCTGATGGTGTTGATGTAATCAACTTCTCAATTGGTGGTGCCGATTCAAATGTTTGGGCAGATCCCGTGCAACTTGCTTTCTTAGCAGCGCGTGAAGCAGGTATCAACGTTGCAGCGGCTGCAGGTAACAATGGTCAAGCATGTGGCGCAGCTGAATGTTTTGGTTATTTAGATAACTCGTCTCCTTGGCTTGCACAAGTTGCAGCAACAACGCATGGTCGTACTGTAGCTGTTGAAACTGCCGTTGAGTTTGCTGGCTTTGCAGACGAAACACTGGGTTCAGAAGTACCTAGCTGGTCAGAAACAGGCCTTGTTGGTGGTTCAATTAACAGCGAAGAAATTACAGGTGTTGTTGTTTGGGCTAAAGATTACGAAGACGTCAATGGTTTTAAAGATTACAACGGTTACTGTACTGCAGATTACCCAGAAAACACTTTCAATTTCTACAAAGATGGTACTGAAATCGAAGGTGCGGCTGATGGTAGCACGAATGTTATTGTAATCTGTCAACGTCACGATCCAAACGATTCAGAAGCGAATGCGCGTACAGCAAAAGTTGATCACGTAAAAGCCGGTGGTGCAGATGGTTTCATCATGTTCAACCGTGTCCGTGACCAAGGTACTGTAGCTGAAGGTTACTCATTACCAGGTGTTCACTTTACTTATGAGCAATGGAATGGTGTTTATCCAGAAGATGGTTTAGAGGATTGGGTAGATAGTTACTCAGAACTTGGTCATATGATCACTATCAAACCAACAGTAATTGAGCGCCGTGTTGATGCTGAAGATGCTGATTGGTTGGCAAAATTCTCATCACGCGGCCCGTCTTATTCTAATGTTGAAGTGCTTGCTCCTGCGCTAGCAGCTCCTGGTGTTGATATTTACGCGGCATACTCTGATGAGCACCCATTTGTAACACCACATGGTCAAGATTATGCGGCAATTAGTGGTACATCGATGGCATCACCACATGTTGCAGGTACAATGGCGTTATTACGTCAAATTCACCCAGAGTGGACTGCTGCTGAAATTCAATCTGCATTATCAATGACTGCTGAAAACGTTGTTAAATATCACCGCCTAAACAGCGAAAGTGATGTTGTTGCAGATGCGAAAATCTATCGCTCGGGCGCGGGCCGCATCAATGTTGCTCTTGCTGCAAAAGCGGGATTTGTAATGGATGAAACGGCTGATAACTTCTTAGCTGCAGATCCATACAATGGTGGTACACCACATAAATTAAACCTACCAAATCTAGTTAACTTCTCATGTGCGCCTGAATGTCAGTGGGTTCGTACCATTAAAGCAACAGAAGATGGCACTTGGACTGTAAGCCATGAAGATGTTGAAAACTGGGCTTTTGATGTAAACACACAAACAGCACAAAATGGTGTGAACATCGATATCTTCCCGAAAACTTTCACACTTAAAAAAGGTGAAACACAAACAATCATTGTTAAAGCATCAATCATGGATACTCAAGATTGGTTCAGTAACTCTGAAGTTGAGCTTCATACAAACCTTGTTTTCCAAGCTGAAGAAGCAGATATCCCTGATGCGCATTGGCCTGTGGCGTTTAAATATGATCGTGGTAATCTACCATCATCATTAGAAACGACAGCTCACTCAAATGTAGGTACTTATGTTGCTAAAGGTATTGTGTTACCAAGCGTTGAAGCACCTGTAGCTCGCGCATATGAGCCAGTTAAAGCAGATATCACTACGGTAACTTTACCAAAAGACGATGACCGTACTTTCCCTTGGGATATTAACAGAGCTGATGATGTTGATGCGGCTGATATTTTAGATGAAGCAACATTTACTAAGTTTGTTACTGTGCCAGCTAACTCAAAACGTTTTATTGCAGAAACAGTCGGTGTTGAGTCAGAACTTGAAGGCACCTTGAACGTAGGTAACCCTGTTTTATATGTAGGTAAAGACTACAATGGTGACGGTATTGTTCAGCCACAAGACGAAATCTTGTGTGTATCTAACCATAAGATTTATAAAAACTTCTGTAATATAAACAACCCTGAAGAAGGTGAGTATTGGGTTGTAGCTTATAATACGAATAAATCATCTGTTGATGCAGTTGAAGAAACCTTTGAACTTGCTACAGCAGTTGTGTCTGACCAAGTTGCATCAGGTATGACTGCAAGCCTGCCGGGAAGTGATGGTCAAAACACAGTTGAAATGACTGTAGATTGGGACATGGACCTTGATGCAGATAGCGTGTACTACTCACTACTAGATGTAGGTACATCGGCTGTAAACCATGGTAACTTAGGTTCAATTCCATTTAAGCTTAACCGTGGTAATGATGTTGCTCACCTTGATGCGCCATACACTGGTGCAAAAGTAGGTGATATGGTGCCTTACACATTTGAAGTGTTAGCGAACAACTCAGGTGTAGACCGTGAGTTCTCATTAGAGCTTGATATCCCTGCAGGTCTTGATGTTAAAGCAGAAAATGTAATGGTTTCAACTGCATCAGAAATCAACGTTGAAATTGCTGACGGTAAAGTCATTGTAACGGGTACGCAAGCGGATACTCGCGATGTTGAACCTGATTATATCGTGACAGATAACATCACTGATGAAATGTGTCGTACGCCTGATTTTGGTAACTCAAATCCAGGTGGTTATGTCGATTTATCAGAGTTTGGTATTACGCCAATTCTTTCTGGTTTCGATGAAAACAACCTTTACAACTCACAAAGTGGCTACTCGTTACCTATCGCAAGCTTTTACAATGGTGCTTATGACACATTCAGCCTGTACAACAATGCTGAAAATACTAATATCCAAAACTCGATAATCCAAATTCGTGGTATGGGTACAGTGAATACTAATGGTAGCCGTTACTTCTACCCTGTTCATAATCCGTTCCCTTATAACTCATTCCCATATGAGAACATGGGTCCATTATGGCGTGGTTGGGAGTTCACTGATAATGGCTTATTACGCTCTGTAATGTCAGTTGGCTTATCGTCTAACGAAGGTATTTCACTTGCAAGTACGACAACTGGTTGGGGTATTATTGAGTGGGATAATGCATCAGACTACGATGATCCAGTGTATGATCGTACTACAGGTAAATACACTTACACTAAACGTGATAACTCATTTGACTTCCAAGTGTTGTTTAATGCAAATACACGCTTTGGTAAAGGTGAGCATGAAATTTACTATGCATACGATAACCTAGACTATGGGTCGACACGTCCTGCCGGTAGTATCGGTCTACAAGGCTTCCGTGGTGCGCAGTATGAGTATGGTCCACTAGAGAATTACCGTGGTATCCAAATCGCTTATAACAATCTAGATGAAGTGATCAGCGATGGTTACGTGGTGTGTATGGACTATGTAGGTCCAGAGTCATCACAATTTGAAGTGACTGCTTGGGCTGAAGTTACGCCGTCTGCAGCAGGTCAAACACTTGAAGTTGCAGCTAAAGCAGCAATCTCTGGTCTGAATGACATGACTTCAACAGCAACACTGGCCATTCCTGGCAACATCACAGTGGTAGCGCTTGATGACATGGTAACAACAGAAGAAACACCGATTAGCTTTGATGTTCATCACATTGATGAAAAGAACTCGAAGAATGAAATATCTGTAATTTCTGACGACGTAAGCTATGAAGTTGATGGCGATACAGTAACGATTACACCAAATGATAACTTCTCTGGTGAGACCGAAGTAACTGTAATGGTATCTGATATTGAGTACCCATCAGATGCTGCAAGCACAACCTTTATGTTAACGGTTGAAGCAGTTAATGACGCACCGGTAGTGGCAGTTGAGGCGAGTGCTCAACAAGTGACTGAAGGCAGCGTTATTACCCTAGATGCATCAGCATCACATGATTTAGATAACGATGAGTTAACTTTCTCATGGGAAGGCCCAGGTACAATCGCAAGTCCAACATCAGCAATCACTGAAGTATCAGGTTTAACGGCTGGTGAGCATCAGTTTACTGTAACGGTAAGTGACGGTGTTGAAGCGATGGAACTAGGTGTAGCAGTGACGGTAACGGCACAAGAGACAACCGTTGTTCCTGAAGAAAAAGCGAAATCATCAAGTGGTTCACTTGCATGGTTAACAGTTCTATTAGCTGGTTTTGCAGGTGTTCGTCGCCGCGTAAAACGAGGCTAAGTACTCCCTAAGTATGTTATGTGACAAAGGGCCTTCGGGCCCTTTTTTTTGGTCTATAAAATTTTAATAACTAAAAAGAATAACTAACAACTGAAAACCTATGTAGCAAAATGTACAGGCTATTTTATATTTTTTTCAGTGTGTTAGTTTGAAGATAGGGCGTAAATTAACAGTCTACGCCGCTTTGTTGGTCAAAAAAGTTATACAATAAAGCGCGCAAGCGATATGATCGTCCCGGATTAAGTAAAGACTAAAGACTTTTTGGTAGTATTAAGTTGTCATAGTAATTGTTATTTATGACATAAAGGTGAATTGCGTTAATGAAGAAATTGTTTGGCTTAGTATGTTGTTTAACTGCATCAACTGCGTTTGCGCAGGCTGATGTTAAACAACCACAATTAATTAAAAAGTCGACAATACATGCCAGTATCACTGTGGGTTACGGAGGCATTGAAAACCCGGTACTTGATGCTGATGATGTCACTTCGCCAATTCTGCCAAGCTTTGCTTATTACGGTGATAACTGGTATTTCGATGATTTCTCTGTTGGCTACAGCCTCTATGAAACTGAGAACTTCTACGTTGATTTACTTGGGCGCTTTAATGATGATGGTTTTTTCTTTGAGCTGGATGGGGTAGATAAACTCTATGCCACCGGTGTTGTTCGTTCGAGCTCTGGGCGACCTACATTACCTACCGCATCACCGATTAACCTAACGCCTATAGAGCGTGACCTTTCTTACATGGCGGGGCTTTCATCTGCGGTAAACGTCTACGATGGCATGTGGTTAAGTGCTGCGTATGTGCACGATGTAACCAATGTTCATAATGGTTATGAAATAATGTTCAACGGCTATCATGTATTTGAATTGCTTTCTGGTACTGCAGGTTTTGAAGCGGGTATTAATTACAAAAATGAAGAGCTGATCGATTATTACTACACGGTGAGTCCATCAGAAAGCAAAACGCGTTTACTAAGCTACAACTTAGAAAGTGCCACTAACTACTACTTAAAAGTAAGTTACGAATATCCTATTAGCGACAGTTTCAGCCTTGACTTCAAACTTAAACATACATGGCTTGATAGCAACTTAGCTAACTCACATATGATCAATAAAAACGGTTATTTTTCAGGTTTCACGGGAGTTACTTACCACTTCTAGGCCAACGAATGGTGATCTCTGCACCGCCTGTTTGCGAACTATTAGCCAAGCTAATTTTACCGCCATGCCAACTGGCAATACGATGCACGATATATAGTCCTAATCCATAACCACTCGCTAGTTTATCTCCTTCACCTTGTTTAAAAGGCTCAATCAACGCATCCGCATTAATTGGTAAGCCAGGTCCATCGTCTGTAATGCTTATACTGTAATAGCCCGCTTGTTCTGTGCTACTTATATGGATAGTGTGTTTTGCGTATTTTGTGGCGTTGATCAGTAAGTTTTGTACCGCGATTGCCATAAAGCTTGCTTCGCAATAGGCTGTGTCTACTTCAAAGGCTGGAATGAATTTGAGTTCTTTGTATAAATCGAATTTAGCAATTTCTGTGTTGATCAGTTTAGCTAAGTTAACTTTCTCCTGATTAAACACACTTTGTTGGTGCTCTAAGCGAGCGAACGATAGGTATTGCTCCAAGCGTAATTCAATCTCATCGATATCGCGTTCTATTTGGCTACTTTCTTGAGATTCCAAATCGGCAATCGTCAAAGCAAATCGCATACGGGTAAGGGGAGTGCGAATTTCATGAGAAATTATACGCGATAAGTCATTATGTAGCTGAACAAACTTATTGATGCGCTCAGACATATGGGTGAAGGTGCTGGCTAATGGCGCAATAGATGAATTTGGTTTTATATCAAGCTCTATGCGCTGCGGTTTTTTACTAAAGCGATGAGCTGCGCGTTGTAATAAGCTCAAATCGCGAAATACTGGGCGAATGAATAATAAGATCATCGCACCAAGTAAAAAGTAAAATGCAAAAAATGCAAGCCAGTCAGTTTTTGCTTGCGAAATCAAAGAAATGGGGCCAACTTTTTGGATGCTGCCGTTATTGCCTTTGAGGTATATAAACTGCTGATTGTTTTCGGTGACGCTGATAATGCCATCTTTATCGAATTTAGCTTGTAATGAATCAGGTAAAACAAGCTCGTTTTGGTTAAAGGAGCTGATCCTCGTTTCTTTTTGCTCAGCTATTTGAGCAAGTTCAGCAACACTTATTTGCACACTCGGTATGTGCTCAGAAAAAAACTGATTATAAAGCTGGCCAAAAGCTAAAACTAAGGCAATTAAGCTTACCGTGATAATTAAGTACAGCTTAAAAAATTGTTGCTTCATATTTTTGAAATATCCAAGCTGTATCCTTTACCTCGTACAGACTTGATATCTAGCGTTTCTTTTTGCTCGCTAATGGTTTCTTTAAGCTTTTTACGTAAACGGCTAATTTTTAAATCAATCGCTCGGTCAAGTCCGTCATACTCACGGCCAATAACATGCTTGAATAATACCTCGCGAGAAACCGGTTCAGGGGTGTTTTTCGCAAGGTAGGCAATGATCTCAAATTCACTTTCATTGAGATTCAATGCTGTGTTATGAAAATAGATATCACGTTTTTTACTATCGATACGCAAGATATCAATTTGGTGTGAAAAGTTATCTTGGCCGACGGTGTGGGCGATAATCGTTTTAACTTTGGCGAGTAACAGTTCAGGCTTAATGGGTTTTACAAGGTAGTCGTAAGCACCTAGGTTTAAGCCCTTAATTTGTGATTGCACGGAATCCAGTGCCGTTAGAAAAATAACAGGGCAACTGTACTTTTCTTTCAATTGAGATATTAACTCAAAGCCATTGCCATCCGGTAGCATCACATCACAGATGATCAGTGAAGGCATAAAGGTGATTTCACTGCTACGGTACGCCTCGGCAGTATTAAATACATCTATGGTATAGCCATGCTTTAACAAAAACGTTTGTATTAAGCTTGCTAATTTCACATCATCTTCAATTAAAAAAATATGCTGCATTATAAACTCCAGCCAAAGCGCCGTTTTATTCGGTAATCTTTAGCTTCATAGCTTGCTATTGACAGTAGTTGTTGCTTAACAACTTGATTGCTCAATGGATCAATTAATTTCACTGTAAGCGGATGCTCAGTCTTAACCGTTAATTTCTCGATAATTAAACCACCTTGTTTGTAACACTGCGTATACTGAGGACGCTGAGTTATTTCTAAACAAAGTTCTTTAAAGGGAGCAACACGAAAATGAATCTGTATATTAAACTCACAGGCTTTTTGTTTTGCATCTGTCACACACACAGTGGGTGAGACTTTAAAAAAAGGTTGCTCGGGACTGTCATCGCTTAAACAAAGCGACGAAAAACAAAGACAAAAAAACAGTAATAGCCAACTAAATCGGTTTATCATTTAACCAAGTCTCTGTTTTTTAGAAGTCTTTTCTTCAAAGTAACAATAACCATCGAAAGCTGATGTAACCTGCCCAACTCACTTTGAGTACTCATTTTTTTGCCGTTTATTATAATTATTATTTATGCAGCCTATGAGTGGCGATTACACGATAAAAAAGCGGGTCTATCATACCTCATTTATCGTTATAGCTACAAATAGGTGCTATGCAAAGCCAGTAATTTCAACCTATTGGCGTATTTTCTTTATATTCTAAAGTTAGCTTGTTGTTTTAAAAGGGAAACTGAATTTATATTTAGTTTTGGCTAATAGTTTTTCACTAAATTTAGTTGGGCCTTAGTCTTTACTATTCTGCGTTATTTGTTAATTGTTTCGTACAAATTGATACAATTTAAATTTAGCCTATCAAAGCCACTATTTTAGCTGGTGCATTTAAAGACATGCTGAGCACGTGATTAATAATTAACAGATTCGACCTCTATTTTCATTTTATCTGGTAGTATAGTCAGGTTATAAGTAGTTTAAGCAGTGAACAATTATGTTAAGTCCTTATTATCAGCAACATGCTGATTACGTTTCTATCTCACGTGAGCAAGGCTGTCGTTTTGCCAAGTTAGTGGCTGATGATTTCAATCCGTTACATGATAAAGATGCCAAAAAGTTTTGTGTGCCGGGCGATTTACTTTTTTCGCTGGTTTTAAACCGCTATGGCATCAGTGAAAAAATGGAATTCACGTTTGCAGGCATGGTTGATGAAAATTCAAAGCTGACTTTCCCAGAAGGTGCTGATGAGTTTGCGATCACCGATGGCGAAAAAGTCATGCTAAAAGTGAAACGCGAAGGGGCTGTTAGCCAATGTCCTGAGTTAACAAATAGCTTAATCAAAAACTATGTTGAGTTCTCTGGCACGACCTTCCCGCATGTGATTATTCCATTGATGGGTAAGCAAGATGTAATGATCAATCCAGCGCGTCCAATGGTGATTTACGAATCAATGCTGATTAACCTTGATCGCCTTGATATCTGCGCACCTGAATTACAATTTGCTGAGCCTGATTTTGAGTTTACTGGCAAACGCGGCAAAATCACGCTTCGCTTCAACCTGTTAGAAAATGGCGAAAAAGTAGGGTCGGGTGAAAAACACATGCTTGTGTCTGGCATTCGTGATTATTGCCAAGCAACAGTTGATGATCTAATTAGTTTTTATAATCAACGTAAAGAATCACTTAAACCAGCGTAATCTTTACAATTGCTACAAAGGGCGCTCATTGCGCCTTTTTTGTTGCTGATGTTCCGCGTACAATAGCGCTTTTATAGCCAAATGTACTTCAGACTATGTCAGTAGCGACCTTTTCAGAATTAAATCTTGCCCCTGCATTGCTAACAGCCTTGCAAGAAGAGAATTATCACACACCTACAGCAATTCAAGCGCAAACAATCCCACTTATTTTAGCGGACGCTGATGTAATGGGTAGTGCGCAAACGGGAACGGGCAAAACCGCCGCGTTTGTTTTACCACTACTGCACAATTTGCTATCTGCTGAAGTACTCCCAGATGCCGTTAAAGTTCTAATTTTAACGCCGACCCGAGAGCTCGCTCAGCAAGTATTTGCAAGTGTAGAGCGTTATGCTGCGCATACTGAAATAAAAGCTGCACTGGCTTATGGTGGTGCTAGTATAGGCCCACAAATTAAAGCCATAAAAGGGGCGCAGATTGTGGTAGCAACACCCGGGCGCTTACTTGATCATGTGCTCAAAGGCAGTATTAAGCTTTCAAGTATTAATGCCTTGGTATTTGACGAAGCTGATCGCATGCTTGATATGGGCTTTATTGACGAAATTAAACGCATCTTGCGCCATGTGCCAAAAGAACGCCAAACCTTACTTTTTTCAGCCACATTTGACGACAGCATCTTTAAACTCAGTAAGCAGTTATTAAATGATCCTAAATTAGTTGAAGTGAATAAACGCAACTCAGCAGCGGTTGAAGTTGAGCAGCTAGTATATGCGGTTGATGAAGACCGTAAACGCGAGCTGGTATCACACATGATTGGCATGAAAAATTGGCAGCAAGTACTTATATTCACTCGTACTAAACAAACCGCCGATGTGCTTGCTAAAGAAATGTGTAAAGACGGCTTAAAAACCGAATCTATTCATGGCGATAAAAGCCAAGGTGCGCGTGATAAAGCACTGCAAAATTTTAAATCAGGTGCTACAAGAGTACTGGTTGCGACAGATGTTGCTGCGCGTGGTCTTGATATTGCCTCACTCAAGTATGTGATTAACTATGAGTTGCCTTATGTGGCTGAGGACTACGTACACCGTATTGGTCGAACAGGACGTGCTGGCGAGAAAGGGATGGCGATGTCGCTGGTTAGCATCGATGAGCAGTGGCTATTGGACGAAATAGATATCTTACTCGACACAAGACTCACGCCGCAGTGGTTACCAGGGTATGAGCCTGATTTAACCAAAGAGCCAAAGCAAGTTCGTAAAAATACTAATAAGGCACGCCGCTCTCGTGATAAAAAACGTATTTTAGGGCAAAAAAGTAGGAGACGTTCCTAAATCTGGCATATATTTATACTATCCTCCGGCTAAAGTTGAGAGTTTAGTATGTTAGAAGAGAATAAATGGACGTTCCGCCGCGCTGATAAACAGTTCTCCTTAGAAAAATGGCAGAAAACAATTGATCTCATGACCGAGTTGTTTTCTGCTCCCGCAGGTTTTATCGTTCATAAAACAGATGATGTCTATCGTATTATCGTCTCCAGTGAGCAACAAGAAAATCCCTATGATGCCGGGGCTGAATTAAGCGCCGACGATAATATCTTCTGCAAAAAAGTACTGCGTGACATGGCACCGCTTTATGTTGATCACGCCAGTCAAGATAGTCAATGGGATGACAGCCCACTGGTAAAAGATGGTTTTGAGTCTTATCTTGGGGTGCCAATTAGCTGGCCAAGTGGCGAGCCCTTCGGCACCTTTTGTGTTATGGATTTTAAACAAACCCATTATCAACAGAGCTTTTTAGAACTAATCGAGCAGCTTCGCGATATGGTTGAAGATGACCTTGCACTGTTAGACAACTTTACGCAGATGCGTGAAATTGCCATGCTCGATTCACTCACTAATATTTATAACCGCCGTGCAATAGATCTGCTTTGCCAACATAAATTAAATATATCGAAACGACTTGGTTTTGATATTAGTTGTCTATTTATCGATATAAATAGCTTTAAGCCACTCAATGATACGTATGGCCATGAAGTGGGCGATCTCGCGCTGATTTGTTTAGCTGACACCATGAAAGAATGCCTACGTGAAACCGATATTATCGGCCGCTTAGGGGGTGATGAGTTTATTGCGTTATTGCAAGTTCAGCCTGGTGATTGCATAGACAGCATCACTGATAAGCTCAACACCACCTATCAATCTAATTTAGAGAAGCGGGGCATTCCTGTTACGAGCTTAAGTATTGGTACAGGGGTAATAGCTCAGCCAAAAGAAAACTTTGCTGAGCTATTAAAACGAGCAGATGAAGATATGTATGAGAAAAAGCAAGCCTCTAAGGCTGCACGTTAAGCTATTTGCTTCTCAGCTAGGTTTAATTCCATGGTTGCTTTAAGTAAACGGTAAAGGTTAATTGACGCATCAATTTCTTCTTTACGATTGGTTAAGCTCTCAATATTTAAACCTAGTGGTACATCTAAATGTGCGCAGCTTTGTAAAATTAAATCGAGATTTTCGCGGCAAATACGCACTGATTCACTCAATGTATTTGCCGAATCTAACATACGGTACTTGGTTGCTTCTGGTACTGAGATACCTAACCATTCCATAAATTCCAAGGTCTTTTCACCACCACACGGGGTAAACGTTAGAATAATGCGTTTTGGTGTTGTGCCTTGTGCTTTACAGCTACGCGCATAGCTAGTGATTAAATCAATTGTTGCTTGAGCATTGTAAACCGCTTGCGAGATGAAAAACTTACAACCTTGTGCTGTTTTTTCAACTAAACGCTCATGTTCATTGCGTTTGCTGGCATGACGCTCGGCAATCGTAACGCCACCTAAAAATACATCACTGTTCTGTTTTGCCAGCGTTTTATATGCATCAGGTAGGCTTAATTTGATGTCGCCATGAGATGATGGACTACCCACCAACACTAAGTTTTTTAGTTCAAAGTCGTTACGTGTTTCGTTTAACCACTCGGTAAATTCTGCTTCACCACGCTGGGCTACGCTCTTATATGTGATCACATCAAGTTGCGACAAGCTACGAAGTAATTGACTGTATTCACGTGGATCTACAGTTTCTTTAAACGGAAAAGGACGCGGCTTTGCAATGCGGCTACTTTCATCTTGAATGTCGTAGATGATTACACCGTCGTATTCAATTTCGTGTAAACGACCGAGTAGCTTCTGAGCAATGGTCTCAAGCTGTGCTTTATCAGTACCTGACTTTGGTGGTGTGGTACCAATTAGGTAGACACCTTGATTGGTGTCTTCAATTTTCTCTTGTAATGATAAAGCCATAATCCTCATTCCAGCTCGTGCTAATGTCTATGCCAAATAATATAGCAGCCATTTAGACGTCTAGATAGATTTTTTTCTTGAAAGTTTTTCAATCACTATGAATTTTACTCAAGTTTAAAGCTGAGCGTTTCGCAAAATTGACACACCTGTTTACATAAATTATTGCTCTGACCCTCATATTTTCTGGTGCTTTGATGCATAATCAAGCAGCAATGATTATGAGAAAAATAACTAACAAGGGAACATTATGAAATTTAGATTATTAGCAACCAGTGTTGCTGTAACACTTGCTTTAAGTGGCTGCGCAAGTAACTCACAGTCAACTATGGTTAAAGAAGTCGAAATTGAGCAGCTAGTAAGCCAAGATGATAACCGTGTATTTAGCCAAGATTATCTATTAGAAGAGCTTGAGAATGGCCTTCGCGTGATGGTAGTTAAAACAGATTACCCAGATGTTGTGTCACTGCAAATTCCGGTATCGGTTGGTTC
>CETM01117981.1_pt1 | contig 21842 bp, 21 predicted proteins | sample 361451 | NCBI WGS metagenome assembly CETM01 (sample SAMEA2622690, study PRJEB7988) | marine metagenome | isolation source: saline water (ENVO:00002010), including
CTTTTTTATATAGTAAATTCATAAAAAATTAACCTCAGTGTGCACACAGAGTGCACGTAGTAAGATTAAAAAGTATGTGTTATGGTAAATAAATGATTAATTCATTTATTAAAATCAATTTAATATTACTCATTATATTTGTTTGTATTTTAATAGTCTTATCAGGCAAAACATTTGCGTTTGATTGTACGTCAGTACAAAAATACTCAATGATTTGGAATTATAATAATTGTGGCGGAGATCCAAATAAAAATAAAAAAGATACAAAAAATAATCCTTGGAAAGGATATCCTTATAACTCAGGAGAAATACCCCAGGACGCAAAACCTGATTATAAAATACTAAAACATTATTTAAAAAAATATATTAGTTATGGAAATCCTCACCAGATGAATAGACAGGTTTTTAAGATAAAAAAATCAAAAGACAAAATAAAAGAATTTAATTTTAATCTTAAAAAGGATAGTTTTGTAATTAAACAATTAAATGAAACAGCATTAATAAGCTTTCTAATGTATGAAAATAATGAAGTAATTATTGATGAAATTACTCCTAAAAATAGATTTGGTAAAATTTTTAAAAATAATACTAGATATGTTTCAAACTCAGTTGGTAAATCCATAATATCATACATAACAGGACATGCTATATGCAGAAATTATATTAGTGGAATTAATCACAGACTAAATGATTGGCCAATTTTAGAAAATACTTTGTATTATGACCAACCAATTATTAATCTTTTAAATATGGCTTCTGGTGATCAAAAATACTTTGATAATAAAAGTTTTATAAACTCAGACAGATGGGTTAATGGACATCCAATTCAAAGTTTATTAAAAAAAGAATTAAAAAACTCAAAAGCTTCAAAAATTAAAAAATATTTTTATTCAAATATGAATACAAATATTGTTGCTAGTTATGTATTATATAAAATGGGTCACAAAAAATTTAAAAAAATGTTAAATGAGATTTTTGTTGATAAAGTTGGAATTGAATATGATATGCTTTTTTATAAACAACCTGGAGCAAAAAGAAAACAGATCACTTTAACTTATGGAATGCATATAACAAGATATGATTATTTAAGAATTGCTGTTGCAATGTTAAATGATTGGAACAATAATTCTTGTGAGGGGGAATATTTAAAATCTTTATATGAAAATCGAATAGATAAAGGTTTTAGACCAAAAGATAATACAAAAGGTATGTCAAATTCAAATCATTATGCTGGTCAATTCTATGTAGGCATGTCAGGTAAAGGTGATGTTCCTATATTCCTTATGAGTGGTTTTGGTGGTCAAAATATTGCTATTGACTTTGAAAATAATAAAATAACTGCAATTATGTCGATACATAGAGACTATGATTGGATGAAATTAGTTCACAGTAAATTTTAAATATTTTTTTGTTATACTAAACTTTTGGTATCTGATTGTGCACATGGCGTGCAAAATTTTATGTTTCTAAGAAATAATTAAGTTCTGCTTAGAAAAATTAATTAGAGTAGTGGGGCGTTCTGTTGCCCGGTGCCCCATACCGCGCTTGTCTAAATTAATTAGGCAGCGATAGCTAATCTATTATCGTTAGCGTTTATAAAATAGTCCGATAACGGTGGTACAATACCGAGCAAAAACTATATCTTTCAATGCACGTCGAAGCTATTTCACCCCCTTAAATTTTAATGGTGGAGGTGCCGGGTACTGCCCCCGGGTCCGTTTCATCTATTTCATATAGCGTTTATCGCCATAGTTGGAAAACCAACAGGACCTATTATAATGTATTGTTTACAAAGTACATACACCTGTATAAAAAAAATATTAATATGCTTAAAAAAATCCTAATATACTCTAAATTATTGAGGAATATAAAAATTGATTAAGGCTATTCTTGCAATTGATAATCAGGGTGGAGTAAGTAAAAATGGCAGTATGCCATGGCCACATAATAAAAAGGACCTGCAATGGTTTAAGACAAATACTGAAAATCAATTAGTAATAATGGGCAAAACAACTTGGATAGATCCAAAAATGCCAACACCTCTTATCAACCGAATCAATGTCTTAATTACGAATCATGCTTCAGAAAAATATCCAGGTGCAGATATTTATATTAAAGGTGACATATTAAAACACGTTAAAAAAATCGAATTGGATTATCCCAATAAAATAAAATGGATTATAGGTGGTCCGAACATAGTATCTCAGGTTTTTTCTTTAATTGGTGAGTTTTATTTGACCCGAATATATGGTAACTTTTCTTGTGACACTTTTTTGGATTTAAATATGATTAACAATGAAATGAAAATAAAAGAAAAAATTGATGTTGATGATAATTGTCATTTTGAAATCTGGAAAAGATGAATCAATATTTAAAAGCACTTAATAATTGTTTAAATAATGGCGTTGATGTCGAAAGCAGGGCAGGAAAAGTAAGAAAAGCTTTTGGATACCAAATGAGATTTGATTTGAAAATTGGTTTTCCAATAATTACGACAAAAAAAATGGCATGGCGATCAATAGTTTCCGAACTTTTATGGTTTCTAGAAGGTTCAAATGATGAAAGACGGTTAGCAGAAATTCACTATGGAAAGCCAAAATCTGAATTAAAAGATAAATCAACAATATGGACTAGAAATTTGCAAGCAGATTATTGGAAAGAGAAATCTCAGTTTGATGGAGATTTAGGTAAAATATATGGTTATCAATGGAGAAATTTTGGAGGTATAGATCAAATAAAAGATTTAATAGAAAGTTTAAAAAATAATCAAGATAGTAGAAGACATATTATATCATCTTGGAATCCAGGGCAGTTAAAAGAAATGGCACTACCGCCTTGCCATATATTAGCTCAGTTTTATGTGGCAAATAATAAAATAAGTTGCCAACTTTATCAGAGATCTTGTGATATGTTTTTAGGAGTCCCTTTCAATATTTCAAGTTATAGTCTTTTGACACATATATTGGCAAAAGAGTGTAATTTTGAAATTGGTGAATTTATTCATACCTTGGGTGATTATCATATTTATCACGCACATTTAAAACAAGTAAAAGAACAATTAAAACGTGATCCTAAGAAACTTCCTAGTTTAAAATTTGATAAAAAAAATATATTTAAATATTCTCCTGATGATTTTGTTTTAGAAAATTATGAACATCATCCTTTGATTAAAGCTGAGATGAGTGTTTAATATTTAATTATTTTTTTTGCAATTCCTTCATAAATTTTAGTTATTGTTTCCTCGTTAATAGAATTAGCCAATGGCTTGCCTTGATCTGAGCAAATTCTAATTTTTTTATCAAGAGGGATTTCACCTAAAAAATCAGTTTGCATTTTTATTGATTCTTCTTTTGCTCCTCCATAAGAAAAAATTTCATGCCTTTCATTACAATTATCACAAATAAAGTAACTCATATTTTCTATGATTCCTAATACGGGTATATTGACTTTCTTAAACATATTGATTCCTTTTCTAGCGTCTATAAGTGCAATATCTTGAGGAGTAGATACAATGATTGCTCCTTTCATTTGGACTTTTTGAGCTATTGTTAATTGAGTATCACCAGTGCCAGGAGGAAGATCAACAATCATGTATTCTGATTCTCCCCATTCTACACTTGTAAATAATTGTTCTAGTGCTTTCATCACCATTGGCCCTCTCCAAATTGCAGGAGTTTCTTCACTAATCAAAAAGCCAATGGACATACATTTAATTCCGTGAGCTTCTAAAGGTATGAGTTTTTTGTTTTCGTTTGTGATAGGTTTTTTGGAAATTCCCATCATTCTTGGAATACTTGGTCCATAAATATCTGCATCCAATAAAACAACTGACTTTCCAATATTTTTTAGAGCTATGGCCAAATTCACTGCAACAGTCGATTTTCCCACACCCCCCTTTCCACTTGCTATTGCTATTATGTTCTTAACAGGGATATCATATTTATTTTCATGTACATTTTTTTTTGCTTGTTCTCCATTTTTCTTTTCAGATGTCATAATGACTTGCGCTGAAATAAGATTTTTAATTTCCAATATTTTCTTTTGAATAATGTCTTTGTGATCTTCAAAAATTTTTACATTTTGAGGATCTATATTAAAACTTATAATGGCATGTGAATTTTTCACTATGATGTTTACTTCTTTCTCAACATCAAAATAACTACCAGAAGCTGGGTTTTTAGAGTTTTTTAGTAATTTTATAATATCTTTATAAATTTCATTATCCATAATAATTCACAATTACTAGCATTTTAACATATAATAAATAATTTATTTTAAAACCTTGATATTTCATGTAATGATCATTATCTATATAGTAAATTTGGTATCAATATGAATTGGAATAATGACAATAATCCTTGGGGGTCTGGCAATGGTAATAATCCTTGGGGAAAAGGGCCATCAAATCAAGACTTTGAAAAGACTATTAAAAAAGCCAAAGATAGGTTTGGAAAGTTAAATTTTAGCAATCCTAAGAACATATCCATATTTATAATTGTTGCTATAATTCTATGGTTAGCCTCAGGCTTTTATAGAGTTGAACCAGATGAGCAGGGTGTAGAACTTCTTTTTGGCAAATGGAATGGCGCAACAACTGATCCTGGTTTACACTATTTCTTTCCAACTCCTATTGGCAAAACAATAACACCTAAAGTAGAAATAATAAGAAAAATAAATATAGGCTATAGAACATCTTCAGATTTTGGCCAAAGTCAAGTTTCTAATGCATCAAGAGATGTAATTGAAGAAAGTTTAATTTTAACCGGTGATCAAAACATAGCTGATGTTGATTTTACAGTTTTATATAAAATTAAAGACGCAGGGCAATATTTATTTGAAATTAGAAATCCTGAAGCAACTGTTAAAGCAATGGCTGAAAGTGTTATGAGAGAAGTTATAGGTCAACAAGAACTTCAATTCCTTCTTACTGAGGGTCGTCAAGAAGTAGAACAAATGGTTAGATTAAAACTTCAAGATATCATGGATGATTATGTGAGTGGAATTTTAATACAATCAGTACAACTTCAAAAAGTTGATCCACCTTCTCAAGTAATTGATGCCTTTGATGAAGTACAAAGAGCTAGACAGGACAAAACAAGGTTACAAAATGAAGCAGAAGCCTATTTAAATAAAATTGTACCTAATGCTAGAGGTGAGGCAGCAAAAATAGTTGAGGAAGCTCTCGCATATAAAGAACAAGTAGTAAAACAAGCTGAGGGTGTAGCTCAAAACTTTCTGGATGTTTATGATAGTTATAAAAATACAAAAGATGTTACAAAAAGAAGAATTTATTTAGAAACACTAAGAGAAGTTTTAGAAGGTCCAAATAAAATAATATTGGATAATACAGGTGATGGTCAAGGTGTAGTGCCTTATTTACCTATAAATGAATTAAAGAAGGTAAACAATCAATGAAAATTTCAAGAAATTTTATATTAATTTTGATTGGTTTTGTAATTTTTTTAACTGTATCAGGCGCTTTGTTTATTGTAAGTCAAACTCAGCAAGCACTTGTCTTGCAATTTGGTGATCCAAGACAAAAAATAGTTGAGCCAGGTTTAAAATTTAAAATACCTTTTATAAATGATGTTGTATACTTTGACACTAGGGTCTTAAATTTAGACCCACAACCCGAGGAAATGATTTTATCAGATCAAAAAAGAATAATCGTTGATTCATTTGCAAGATATAGAATTAAAGATCCTTTGAAATTTTTTCAAACTGTAAGAAATGAGACTACTTTTGGTGACCGTTTTGGAAGAATTTTAAATGCATCCGTAAGAGGTGTTATTGCAAAGTATTCTCTAAATGATCTCCTAAGCAATAATAGAGACAAAATTATGAATTCAATTCAAGAAATAGTTGTTTCTAATGAAAAAGATTATGGAATTGAAATAATAGATATAAGGATAGGTAGAACCGATTTGACTGAGGAAGTATCAAACAATGTTTTTCAAAGAATGATTTCAGAGCGACAAAAAGAAGCAAATCTTTTAAGGGCTGAAGGTTCAGAAATATCTCAAGAAATTAGAGCATCCGCAGATAGGCAGAAAACGGTAATACTAGCAGAGGCTCAGAGAACTTCATCAATTTTAAAAGGAGAAGGAGATGCTGAAAAGAATAGATTACTTGGTGAAGCCTATGGTATTGATACGGAATTCTTTGATTTTTTAAGAACTATGCAAGCTTGCAGAGATACTTTTGGGGATACTGAAATGTCTATGGTTATTGCTCCTGGAGAAGTATGTGAAAAGTTTTTTGGTGAAGAGATATCAAATAATTAATAATGATTAATATAATTCTTCTGGTTATAGGTATATTAATTTTTCTTGAATCTATAATGTGCTTTTTTTTTCCCAAAGAATTAAAAAAAACTCTAAAAATAATTGCTAATATTAAAGATAAAGATTTAAAATATATTGCATCACCTTTTTTGATATTAGGTTGTTTGCTGATTTTTTTAAGTTTAAAAGAAAATATTATTTTTGAATAATGAAAATTGTTTTCTATATTTTTGTTTATGTTTTTTTTATATTTAACAATAATTATATTTTTGCCAAACCTGTTCCAGAAACTTTCGCTGATATAATTAATCCTTTACTTTCATCGGTAGTAAGCATTACATCAACAACAATAGTCGAAGACAACAATCAACAGATTCCGCAATTTCCAGAAGGATCTCCTTTTGAAGATTTTTTTCAAGAATATTTTGATCAAAATGATAATGGAGCAAAAAAAAGACCAATTGTAGGACTGGGATCAGGATTTATAATTGATGATTCAGGAATAGTAGTAACAAATAACCATGTTATTGAAGGTGCTGATGAAATTAACATCATAATGGATAACGGTGATGAATTTGAAGCCACAATTCTAGGTAAAGATCCTAAAGCTGATTTAGCAGTAATAAAATTTGATCCAAAAGGTAAAAAATTGAATAGTGTTGAATGGGGTGATTCTGATTTAGCAAGAATTGGAGATTGGGCTATTGCTATTGGTAATCCACTTGGAGTCGGCAACACAGTAACTGCTGGTATAGTATCTGCAATAGCAAGAGATATAGGGGGCGGACCATATGTTAAATTTATTCAAACAGATGCATCAATTAATAGAGGTAATTCTGGGGGACCATTATTTAATATTGAAGGAAAAGTAATAGGAATTAATTCAGCTATAATTTCTCAATCAGGAGGTAGTATTGGTCTTGGTTTTGCAATTCCTTCAAATATTGCAAAAAAAATTGTTTATCAATTGATTGAATTCGGAAGAACTAAGAGAGGATGGCTTGGAGTTCAAATACAAAATGTCACAGATGAAATTGCAGAAAGCTTAGATTTAGAGAATAATCAAGGCGCTTTTGTAGCAAGTATTCAGGAAGGCAGTCCTGCTGAAGAGTTTGGAATTGAAGCCGGAGATATCATTCTTGAATTCAATGGCAATACTATTGAAACCTATAGAGATCTACCAAAGTTGGTAGCTGAAACAGATGTTGATACTGTGGTAATTGTAAAAGTTTGGAGAAAAAATGAAATTTTAGATATCTCTATAAAATTAGGAGAATTAGAAGAAACATATTATTTTACAAATAAAAATGAAGACCCCAATGAAACCAAAAAAGAAGTTAGTTTAGAGATTGCAGATTTAGGAATATCAATTAGAGATATCAATCAAGAAGACTTTAATAATTTTGGATTGGAAAATGAAATCACTGGAGTGATAGTAACTAAAAAATCTATAGATGATATATCAATTCAAGAAAATGATATAATTGTTGAAGTTAATAGAGAACAAATAATAGATACATCGCAATTTAAAGATAAAATATCGGAAATAAAGCTAACAGGAAGAACCTCCATATTACTGAGAGTTATTAGAGAAAATAAGAATATTTGGGTAACACTAAAATATCTTTAGTTAATTAATATTTGTTAAAAAAAAATAAAATATTATTTATTTCAGGCCCTACAACTTCAGGTAAATCTAGCTTAGCATTAAATATTGCCTCACGTATTAATGGAGAAATAATCAATGCAGATAGTATGCAGGTATATAAAGATCTTAAAATAATTACGGCAAGACCTTCTCAAAGAGATGAAAAAAAAATTCCTCATCATTTGTATGGTCATAAACTTGGATCTGAGAGATATAATGTTTATAAATGGTGCAATGAAAGTCTTAATAAAATAAAAAAAATTATAATAAATAATAAAGTTCCTATTATTGTTGGTGGAACAGGTTTATATATTCATTCTCTTATTAAGGGAATCTATAATATTCCAAATATCCCAGAATATTTAAAAAAAGAAAGTGATATACGATTAAAAAAAATTGGTGCAAATAAATTTGTTGAAGAAATTGAAAAGTTTGATTCAGATTCACTTAAAAAAATAAAAGAGAAAGATTTTCAAAGATTAAAAAGGTTATGGGAAGTTTATCAACATATAGGAATATCTTTCAGTGATTTAAAAAATAAAAATCAAAAATATTTTTTAAATGATTATAAATATTATTTTATATTAATGTTACCAACTAGAGAATTTCTTTATGAAAATTGTAATTTAAGATTTTTAGAAATGATAAAAGATGGGGCAATTGAGGAAGTGAGAAATCTTAAAAATAAAAATTATAATCAAGATTTACCAATAATGAAAGCTCATGGAGTGCCTGAAATTATTGAGTATTTATCTGGAAAAATTAATTTAGAATACGCTATTAGTAAAAGCCAACAAAATACAAGAAATTATGTTAGAAGACAATTCACTTGGTGGAAAGGGTCAAAAATTGAACCCGACATAATATTTAATAAATTTCCCTCAAATAGTGATTTAAATTGCCTAAAAATATTAAAAAAATTAACTAATTGATTGATTTATTTCAATCGTCAGCCTATTAAGATTTTTCTATGAGCAATAAAAAAGAAAGTAGCAAAAAACTTAAAGGTTCAGAAATTGTCCTAAAGGCTTTGCAAGATCAAGGCGTTGATGTGGTTTTTGGATATCCTGGTGGAGCTGTCTTACCAATATATGATACATTTTTTGGGCAGAATTCAATTAGGCATGTTTTAGTAAGACAAGAAGCCGGTGCTATTCATGCCGCTGAAGGATACGCTAGATCATCTGGTAAGGTAGGAGTAGTTCTAGTTACTTCTGGACCAGGAGCTACAAATGTTGTTACAGGTTTAACAGATGCACTAATGGATAGCATTCCTATCATATGTCTGACTGGTCAAGTTCCATCTCATTTGATAGGAAGCGATGCATTTCAGGAATGCGATACTACAGGCATTACAAGACCTTGTACCAAACACAATTATTTAGTTAAAGATGTTAATAAGCTATCAGAAGTAATACATGAGGCATTCGAAATAGCTAAAAATGGAAGACCTGGCCCTGTAGTAATAGACATTCCAAAGGATATTCAATTTGCTGAAGGTAGCTATTCAAGTCCAGATCCAAGCAAAATAAAACCTCATAGATTATATAGTAACAAAAATAAAATTGATGAATCAAAGATAGATCAAATAATTAATGAAATAATCTCTTCAAAAAAACCAATTTTTTACATAGGAGGGGGATGTATTAATTCAGGAAAAAAAGCTTCAGAGTTAGTGAGAGAGTTTGTAGATTTAACTGGTTTCCCTGTTACAATGACTTTAATGGGATTAGGTGTTATTCCTGCAGGAAACACACAATCTTTAGGAATGTTAGGTATGCATGGAATGTATGAAGCAAATATGGCAATGTATGATTGCGATTTAATGATTAATTTAGGTGCTAGATTTGATGATCGTGTTACAGGTAGACTTGATTCATTTTCCCCAAATTCAAAAAAAATTCATATAGATATAGATAAAAGCAGCATAAATAAAAATGTTGATGTTGATATTCCTATAGTAGGTGATGTTGGAAACATAGTAGAACAGATCCTAAAGATTTGGAAAGAAAAAAAATATAAAAAAAACAAAGAAGATATTTCAAATTGGTGGAAAAAAATTGAAGAATGGAAAAAAATTGATTGTTTGAACTATCAACAATCAGATGAAATAATAAAGCCACAATTTGCTATAGAAAGGCTTTATGAACTTACAAAAAATCAGGATACAATTATAACAACTGAAGTTGGTCAACATCAAATGTGGGCTGCTCAATTTTATAAATTTGAAAAACCTAATAAATGGCTTACTTCAGGAGGATTGGGTACAATGGGTTACGGTTTTCCAGCAGCTATTGGTGCACAAGTTGCAAACCCCAATTCTTTAGTTATTGATATTGCTGGAGAATCTTCAATTTTGATGAATATACAAGAATTAAGCACTGCTGTTCAAAGCCGCCTACCAGTAAAAATATTTATTTTAAATAATGAATATATGGGTATGGTAAGACAATGGCAGGAACTATTACACAATGGCAGATATTCTGAAAGTTATATGGATAGCCTTCCCGATTTTGTAGAACTAGCAAAAAGCTTTAATGCTGTTGGTTTGAGGGCTTCAAAACCTAATGAGTTAGATGATGTTATTAAAGAAATGATAAATACAAATAAAACAGTTATTGCTGACATCGTTGTAGATAAAGAAGAAAATTGTTTTCCTATGATACAAAGTGGCTCAGCTCACAATGAAATGGTTTTAAACAAAGATCAAAAACAAGATAAAAAATCAGCTGAGAAAGGTAGAGTTTTAGTATAATGAATAACAAATCAGTATATGATTCACCAAATGTTACTGACAAAATTGAAAAACATATTCTAACAATTTTAGTTGATAATGAGCCAGGTGTATTAGCTAGAGTGGTAGGAATGTTCTCAGGTCGTGGGTATAATATTGAGAGTTTAAATGTAGCTGAAGTTAGTATGAATGAACATCTTTCTAGAGTTACAATAGTAACTGAAGGAAATAAAGAAATTATTAACCAAATCAGAAGTCAATTAATGAGAATAGTACCAGTGCATACGGTAATGGATTTAACTGAGCAAGGGGATTCCGTAGAAGCAGAAGTGGCATTAATTAAAATTGATGCATCTGATGAAAATAAAAAAGAAGTTTTTAGAATATGTGATATTTATAGAGCGAGAAAAATAGAAAATGAAAATAATACTTTAATTTTTGAAATAGCTGGTACTTCAGAAAGAATAGATTCGTTTATAAAAGATATTTCTAAAATAAATAAAATAGATATTGTTAGAAGTGGGCCAGTAGCGCTTTCATCAAAAATAGAAGAGGAGGAATAAAAATGAGAGTTTATTACGATAGAGATGCAGACATAAACTTAATTAAAAATAAGAAAATAGTGATTGTAGGGTATGGAAGTCAAGGTCACGCACATGCTATTAATTTAAAAGATAGTGGTATATCAGAGATAATCATAGCATTAAGAGAAGATTCAAATAGTGTACCAAAAGCTCAAAAAGCTGGTTTTAAAGTTATGAATCCTTCTGATGCCGCTAAATGGGCAGATATTATAATGATGTTAACCCCTGATGAATTACAAGCTGAAATTTATAATACTAGCATTGGTCCAAATTTAAAAACTGGATCTGCAGTTGCTTTTGCTCATGGATTAAACATACATTTTGACTTAATTCAACCATCTAAGGGAATTGATGTTATTATGATAGCTCCAAAAGGACCAGGACACACTGTTAGATCTGAATATGTTAGAGGAGCTGGAGTACCATGTTTAGTTGCCGTAGATAAAAATGATTCTGGGAATGCACTTGATATAGCTATAGCTTACGCATCAGCTATAGGCGGAGGAAGGGCAGGAATTATTGAAACTACTTTTAAAGAAGAGTGTGAAACGGATTTGTTTGGTGAACAATCAGTATTATGTGGAGGTTTGACTCACTTAATACTTGCAGGATATGAAACTTTAGTTGAAGCAGGTTATTCTCCAGAAATGGCATACTTTGAATGTTTGCATGAAGTAAAATTAATTGTTGATCTTCTTTATGAGGGGGGGATGGCAAATATGCGATATTCAATTTCAAATACAGCCGAATATGGAGACTATTCAAGAGGACCAAGGCTTATTACAGAAGAAACACGTAAAGAAATGAAAAAAATTCTTAAGGAAATTCAATCTGGCCAATTTGCTAAGGAATGGATGTTAGAAAATAAGAGTGGTCAAACGAAATTCAAAACAATGAGAAAAAATCATGCTGAGCATCCAATTGAAAAAGTAGGAGAAAAATTAAGAACTTTGATGCCTTGGATAGCAGAAGGCAAATTAGTTGATAAGTCAAAAAATTGAATAAAATTAAAAAAAACCTATAAAAAATAGTGCTTTAGGTGTAGTAGGGTATTTAATGTCTGAAAAAATTTATATTTTTGATACTACTTTAAGGGATGGAGAGCAATCTCCTGGAGCTTCAATGAACATTGATGAAAAGCTTCAGATTGCTGAGTTACTAGATGAATTGAATGTTGATATTATTGAAGCTGGATTTCCAATTGCTTCCAATGGAGACTTTGAAGCTGTAGAAGAAATTAGTAAAAAAATTAAAAATTCAACAATTGCTGGTTTAGCAAGAGCAAATTTTAGGGACATAGATAGAGCTTGGGATGCAATTAAATTAGCAAAGGCTCCTAGAATACACACATTTATTGCTACCAGCCCAATACATATGGAATATAAATTACAAAAACAACCCAATGAAGTTTTAGAATTAATAGAAAAAACAGTTAAGTATGCAAGAAATTTGTGCCCTGAAGTTGAATGGAGTTGTGAAGATGGAGGAAGATCTAACATTGATTTTTTATATACATGTATTGAAAAAGCCATAGATTCAGGGGCAAAAATAATCAATATTCCAGATACTGTTGGTTATACTCTTCCTAATGAATATGGAAACATTTTTAAAAAAGTAAAAAACAATGTTCCAAACATTGATAAAGCAATACTTTCAACTCATACACACAATGATTTGGGTTTAGCAGTTGCTAATAGTCTAGCAGCAATTAATGAAGGAGCAAGACAAGTGGAATGTACAATAAATGGCTTGGGTGAAAGAGCAGGCAATGCAGCATTAGAGGAAATAGTCATGTCTTTAAAAGTAAGAAAAGATTTAATGCCTTTTCATACAGATTTAAATACAAAATCAATAATTAAAACTTCAAGATTAGTTTCAGGGATAACTGGTTTTAATGTTCAACCAAATAAAGCTATAGTTGGAACAAATGCATTTGCTCATGAAGCAGGCATTCATCAAGATGGTATGCTAAAACATTCCGGTACTTATGAAATTATGACCCCAGATGAAGTAGGATTAAATAAATCAACATTGGTAATGGGTAAGCATTCTGGTAAACATGCCTTTAGTGAAAAGTTGAAAGAATTAGGTTATGAGGTTGGAGATAATGCATTAATGGAGATTTTTGGCCGTTTTAAGGATTTGGCTGACAAAAAAAAGGAAATTTTTGATGAAGATATAATAGCTTTGGTAGATGATCAGGTATTAAGGGTTAATGATAAAATCAAATTTGTATCACTTTTTGTTAATGCAGGCTCAATAGAAAAACATAATGCAAAATTAACATTAGAGATAGATGGTAATAAAAAGGAAGCAAAATCATCAGGAGATGGACCAGTTGACGCAACATTTAATGCAATTAAAAAAATAATTAACCATGGGGCAAAATTAAAATTATATCAAATAAATGCAATAACGGCCGGAACAGACGCACAAGGTGAGGTGACAGTTAGATTAGAAGAAGAAGGCAGACAGGTTCAAGCCAAAGGTTCGGATACAGATATTGTTGTTGCTTCAGCCAAAGCTTATGTTAATGCTTTAAATAAATTGATCATAAAAAGAACAAAGTCAGCTCCTAGTGATATATCTAACATGAAAATAGAAGGGGTTTAAATAAGGTTATGAATATTTTAAATAAAATATATGATGTTTTCAGTCGTGATATGGCTATTGATTTAGGTACAGCAAATACTTTAGTTTATGTAAAAGGTGAGGGAATTGTATTAAATGAACCTTCAGTAGTAGCTTTAAGTATTGTTAATGGGAAAAAGCAAGTTTTAGCAGTGGGTGATGAAGCTAAAAGAATGTTAGGAAAAACTCCAGGTAAGATTCAGGCAATACGACCTATGAAAGATGGGGTTATTGCAGATTTTGAAGTAGCAGAGCAAATGATAAAACACTTTATTCAAAAAATTCATAATAGAAAATCATTTTCAAACCCTCAGGTTATTATATGCGTTCCATCTGGTGCAACAAATGTAGAAAGAAGAGCAATAAGAGAATCAGCAGATGCAGCTGGCGCAAGAAAAGTATTTTTAATTGAAGAACCAGTCGCTGCTGCAATAGGAGCAGGCCTACCTGTTGCGGAAGCTACTGGCTCTATGATAGTAGATATTGGTGGTGGAACAACAGAGGTTGCAATTTTGTCATTAGGAGGTGTGGTTTTGTCAACTTCAGTTAAATCTGCAGGTGATAAATTTGATGAAGCAATTATAAATTATATGAGAATGTATCATAAATTGGCGATCGGAGAGAGTACTGCTGAGCGAATGAAAAAACAGATTGGAACTGCTTGTGCTCCAGATGATGGAAATGGCGAAAATATGTATGTAAAAGGAAGAGATTTGGTAAATGGACTTCCTAAAGAAATATCTATTAATCAAAGACAGTTATCAGAAGCTTTGGCTGAGCCAGTGGCACAAATAATTGATACTATAAAAAAGGCACTTGAACAAACTCCCGCTGAATTAGCTGCAGATATAGTTGAGAGAGGAATAGTACTTACAGGTGGTGGTGCGTTATTATTAAATTTAGATACAGTATTGAGAAGATCAACTAGTTTACCAGTTTCTTTAGCCGAAGATCCTCTTTTATGTGTAGTTAAGGGGACAGGAAAGGCATTAGAAGAAAGAAGTAATCTAAGTGATTTATTTGATACAGAATAGGAGATTAATTGCCTATTATAAAAAGCAAAATTTTTACTAAATCAAAAAAAACAAGCAGTTTTTTTATAACTATTCTTTTTATTTTATCATTTTTATTAGTTTTTATAAATAAAGCTGACTTATATATTGGATCGAAAATTAAAACCGTAAGTGCAGATATTGCTTCTCCTATCGTATATTTCTTAACATTCCCTTTTGATAAATCGATTTCTGCAATTCAAAATTTAAATTCACTAAAAAATTTATCAATTGAAAATAATAAACTTAAAGAAGAAATTAAAATATTAAAACAATGGCAGAGTCTTTCCCTGAAATTGATTAATGAAAATAAAGCATATAAAGAATTATTAAATGTAAATGATGACACTTTTGAAACATTAGAAACCGCGAGGGTAATAAACAAAGCTCCAAATATTTTTGCTAACATCATTCAACTAAATATTGGCTTAAATAAAAATATTGAAATAAATTCTGGAGTACTTAATGAAAGAGGATTAATCGGTAGAATCATTAATATCGGAAATGTAACTTCAAGGGTTTTATTAATTACAGATATAAATTCAAGCATACCTGTCAAAACATTGAATCAAGATATAAATGCAATAATTTCTGGCCAATCTGATAGTATCCTATTGAAACTAAAATTTATTAAAGAAAATAAAATGCCCAAAATTGGTGAAATTATTGTTACTAGTGGAAATGCAGATATTTTTCCTCCAAACATAGCAGTGGGTAAGATATATAAAATTGAAGATAACATTTATTATGTCAAACCTTTTGTAAATTTTAAAGAATTAGAATTTGTAAATGTAATTACAAACAAACTATAAGAGTTCATGCTAAGCTCTTTTAGATTTTTCTTAAGAAAATACATTTATCAAATAATTATTTATCTTTTCTTAATTTTATCACTAAATTCCTTTGAACTATCTAATATGGATATAATTATTTATTCAATTTTTCATATTTTATTTGTTTTGTATTCTTTCTATGATGAATTTAAATTAAATTATTTTACAACTTTTTTATTAGGTTTTTTTTTAGATATATTTTTAATAGATGAGTTTGGTCCTCACTTATTAACTTTTATGTTTTTTTTATTTATAATTAAAAAAATAAAATTTTTATTTATAAACAGAAATTTTTTATTTTTAATTTCAATAAATATATTTTGTGTAATAATCTTGTTATTTACTGAAAAACTATTTCTTTTCATAGTTTATGGTTATAATTTTAGTATATTAATATTATTAAAAACAATACTATTTTCTGTTATTCTATCGTATCCAATATATATTTTGTTAAATTATATTAAAAGAAAAATATAAATGTTTTTTGAAGAAAAAAGAAATCAATTTAGATCATTCACAAGAAGAGCTCTTTTTTTAATGTTTTTTAAATTATTAGTTTTTATTGTAGTAGGATTTAGACTTTATAAAATCCAAATAAAAGAATCATCAAAATATAATACTCTATCAAATAAAAATAGTGTCACTTTAAAAATTATTTACCCTACTAGAGGCATTATATTGGATAGAAAAAATAATATTATTGCTAATAATAAAATCAGTTATGATTTATATATAGTACCCGAAGAAGTAAAAAATATTAATGAAGTTATAAAAAAACTCTCATCAATTATAAAAATAAGTTTTAAACATCAAAAAAAAATAGTCGAATTGTCTAATCAAGCAAAAAAATTTGAAATAGTTAAAATAGTTGACGACTTAAATTGGAAACAATTAGAGACTATTGAAGCAAATATTTATTTAGTTTCTGGCTTACATCTAATTCCAAGAAATAAGCGAGAATATCCTTACAGCGAATATTTTTCACACATATTAGGATACACAGGTCAACCAAATCAAAAAGATCTAGAAACCCCATATATAAAACCTTTGAGAACTTTAGATATTGGTAGAACTGGGATAGAAAAATATTTTAATGAAAAACTGATTGGAATTCCAGGAAGCAGAGAAGTTGAGATTAACGCATTTGGTAGAGAAATAAGAGAAATTAAAAAAACAAATAGCATTCAGGGAACAAAAATACATTTATCTTTAGATCTAAATGTTCAAAAAATTATTTATGAAGAATTAAAAGATTTTATTAGTGGATCTGTTGTAGTTTCAAACGTGAATACAGGTGAAATACTAGGTATGATGTCTATTCCACTATATGATCCTAATAAAATAATATCTAAGCCAAATTTAGAATATTGGAATGAAGTAATCAACAATCCTCTTTCTCCACTTAACAATAGAGTTACTCAGGGTTTATATGCACCAGGATCAACTTTTAAAATGATAGTCGCATTAGCTGGTTTAGAAAAGGGTATAATTGATAGAAATCATTCAATATTCTGCGAAGGAAAAATTGAATATGGAGACAGGATTTATCATTGTTGGAAAACAAAGGGACATGGAGAGGTAAATTTAACCAAAGGCATCAAAGAATCTTGTGATTGCTATTTTTATGATCTTGCAAAAAAAATTGGAATAGAAAACATTTATATTATGGCTAAAAAATTTGGATTAGGCGAGTCAACAAATATTCAGTTACCTTCTGAAAAAAAAGGTTTAATTCCGAATAAAAAATGGAAAAAAAACAATTTGAATGAAAGTTGGTTTAAAGGGGAAACATTAATAAGTGCTATAGGACAAGGATATGTTTTAACAACTCCAATTCAGCTACTTTTAATGACATCTATAATTGCTAATAATGGTAGAAAAATTAATTTAACTTTATTAAAAAATAATGATGAATTTTTACCTAAAGAAGATAATTCTAATGAAATTTTAATTAATAAAAAGAATTTAAAAATTATAAAAGATTCAATGTTTAAAGTAGTGAATGAAATTGGTGGTACAGCTTATTCAATTAGAAGCAATCCTGATGAATATTTACTTTCTGGTAAAACTGGAACATCTCAAGTAAAAAAAATAACTTTAGAAGAAAGAGAAAGTGAGGATTTTAGAAAAAAAGAAAAAGCTAGAGAAGATAAAGATCATTCTTTATTTGTAGGTTTTATGCCTTCAAATAAACCAAAATATGCTATTTCTGTTGTTATAGATCATGGAGGTTCAGGCTCTTCGACTGCAGCGCCTATTGCAAAAAATATATTTAATAAAATTTATAGGTTAGGATTATAATTGATTAAAAATTTTTATAATTATAATTGGTTTTTTATTTTTATTGTATCAGTCATTGCAATTATTGGCTTTATCGCTCTATATTCCGCAGCAGATGCTAACTTGGATTTGTGGGCGAGAAAGCAAATAATTAGATTTGTATTTGGATTAATTCTTTTATTTATAATTTCAGTAATAGATATAAAATTTTGGTATAAAAACATAAATACTATATTTTTTTTAAGTTTAGCATTGCTGGTCTCAGTTGAAGTTTTTGGCATATTTGGTTTTGGAGCTAGAAGGTGGATTAAAATCTTTAATATTAGTATTCAACCTTCAGAGTTTATTAAAATTACTCTAATTTTATTTTTAGCAAAATACTATAACGAAATTAAATTTGAGAAAATATATATGTTAAGAAATTTGATAATCCCAATCTTTGCAATTTTTATTCCTGCAATTTTAGTTTTATTCCAACCTGATTTAGGCACAGCTTTAACAATTGTTACCCTAGGTTTAATGATATTGTTTATTTCGGGAGTTAAAATATGGAAGTTTGTTTTGGCTTTTTTTGCTATGCTTATTTCTTTGCCTTTAATTTGGAAATTTGTTTTAAAAGATTATCAAATAAAAAGAATATTATCTTTTATAAATCCTGAATCAGATTTATTGGGATCAGGTTATCACCTTTACCAATCAAAAATCGCACTAGGTTCAGGTGGCCTCTATGGCAAAGGTTATTTAAAAGGTTCTCAATCATATTTAGATTTTCTTCCTGAAAAGCAGACAGATTTTATATTTACACTTATAGGAGAAGAGTTTGGATTTATAGGTACAATATTTGTATTGGTTTTATATTTGATTTTAATAATGAATACATTTTATATTGGATTTAAAGCATTTAACGTTTTTTCTAGGATAGTTGCAATTGGTGTTGGAACTAACCTTTTTCTTTACGTAATATGCAATTCTGCAATGGTAACAGGATTATTACCAGTTGTTGGAGTGCCACTACCTTTAATTTCTTATGGAGGATCAGTAATGATTTCTATAATGATATCTTTTGGTTTTTTAATGAATGTTAATGTATATCAATTTAGGAAAAAAATATGATAGAAATTGATTCACTTAGCAAAAATTTTGGAGGCATCAAAGCTGTTGATAATGTTTCTTTTAAACTGAAACAAGGATCAATAACAGGCTTGATAGGACCAAATGGTGCTGGGAAAACAACCTTATTTAATATAATTGCAGGTAATCTCAATCCAACTTCGGGCAAAGTTTTTCTTGATGGGCAAAATATTACTGGACTCCCTGCTCATGAGTTATTTTATAGAGGTTTGCTTAGAACTTTTCAAATACCCCATGAATTTAAATCATTAACAGTTTTAGAAAATTTAATGGTTGTCCCAGGTTATCAAATTGGAGAAAAGCTTTTAGGCGCATGGTTCAAAACTAATTTAATTTCATCTCAAGAAGAAAAAATTCGCAATAAAGCAATTAATGTTATTGAATTTTTAAATCTAAAACATCTATCACAAGAAATAGCTGGAAATTTGTCTGGAGGGCAAAAAAAACTTTTAGAATTGGGAAGAACCATGATGGTAGATGCCAAAGTAGTTTTATTAGACGAAGTTGGTGCAGGAGTGAACAGAACTTTATTGAAAGAAATTTCTAATGCAATAATAAGACTTAATAAGGAAAAAGGTTATACATTTTGTATGATTGAACATGATATGGATTTAATAAGTTTATTATGTGATCCTGTCATAGTCATGGCAGAAGGCGCTATACTTTTTCAAGGTACTGCTGATCAAGTTAAAAATAATGATGAGGTTATTGAAGCTTATTTAGGTAAAAGGACAAAGAACTGATGTCATACTTATATGGTAAAAATATGGTTGGCGGATATGGAGGCGCAGATATTTTAAATGGATGCTCTATAAAAGTTAATAGAGGTGAAATTGCTGTTATTGTAGGTCCAAATGGAGCGGGAAAGTCTACTGCTATGAAAGCTATTTTGGGTTTGTTAAAATTAAAAGAAGGTAAAATTGAACTAAATGGTCAAGATATTACTAAAATTAGTCCTCAAGAAAGAGTTAAATATGGAATGGCATTTGTACCTCAAACTAACAATGTATTTAATTCAATGACGGTTCGGGAAAATTTAGAAATGGGAGCTCATTTAAGAGAAGATAATATTTTAAACACCTTAAATCAAGTTTTTAAATTATTTCCAGTTTTAAAAGATAAAGAAAAGCAATTAGCAGGAGAATTATCTGGTGGTCAAAGACAGCAAGTTGCAGTGGGAAGAGCAATGATGACTAATCCTGATTTTTTATTATTAGATGAACCTACAGCAGGAGTATCGCCAATTGTTATGAATGAATTATTTGAACGAATATTAGAAATAAAAAATACTGGAGTATCAATACTAATAGTTGAACAAAATGCAAGACAAGCATTATCTATAGCTGATCAGGGATTTGTTTTGGTAAACGGTACAAATAAAATTAGTGGAACTGGGTCCGAGTTGTTATCTAATGAAAATGTTCGAAGATCTTTTTTGGGAGGGTAGATATATTGTCAACTTTGGTAGATATAATAAATGCTTTTGCACTATTATCAAATTTTGTTTTAGTTCCGGCAATTTCTTACGGATCTCAATTAGCTTTAGGTGCATTAGGTGTCACTTTAATATTTGGAATATTAAGGTTTGCAAATTTTGCTCATGGAGATTTAATGGCTTTTGGAACAATGATAACTATTTTGTTTACATGGTGGTTTCAATCTTTAAATATTAATTTAGGTTTCCTTCCAACAGCTATTTTAGCATTACCATTTGCTATAATTTTAACTTCAATGTTTGCTATTATAATTGAGAAATCTGTTTTTCGTTTCTACAGATTAAATAAAAGCCCGCCAGTGATCTTATTAATCGCTTCTATAGGTGTAATGTTTATGATTAATGCTATTGTCCGTTTCATCATAGGCCCCAATGATCAAAGATTTTTTGATGGTGAAAAATTTATAATTAGAGCGGGTGAATTTAAAGAAATTACTGGTTTAAGTGAAGGTATTGCAATCAAATCGACACAAGTTATTACTTTAATTGTAACTTTAGTTGCAGTAATGTTATTATTTTATTTCTTGAATCGCACTAAAACTGGAAAAGCAATGAGAGCTTTTTCTGATAACGAGGACCTTGCTTTGTTATCAGGTGTAAATCCTGATCGAATCGTTCTAATTACTTGGATCATTGCTGCAACTTTGGCAACTATTGCAGGGACTTTATATGGTCTTGATAAGAGTTTCAAACCATTCACTTATTTTATGTTGTTATTGCCAATTTTTGCCTCCGCTATACTTGGAGGAATAGGAAGTCCAATAGGGGCTGTGGTAGGAGGTTATATTATAGCATTTTCTGAAATAATGCTTACTTATGCTTATAAAAAATTTTTTATTTATTTGCTTCCAGACTCATTATCTCCAACAGGACTAGTTCAATTACTTTCAACAGATTATAAATTTGCAATATCATTTTTAATTTTAGTAATTGTTTTAGTTTTGAGACCATCTGGGATTTTCAAGGGTAAGACTTTATGATAGATAGATTAAAAACACAAATATCGTTTCTTGTAATGTTTTTTTTATTAATCGCAGTTGGACTTTTTCAATCATGGTCCTTATCTTTAGCAATTTTCAATCTTTGTCTAATTTCAGCAATTATGGCCCTTGGAGTAAATATACAATGGGGATATGCAGGTTTAATAAACATCGGTGTAATGGGATTTGT
>CETM01047865.1_pt1 | contig 21811 bp, 41 predicted proteins | sample 361451 | NCBI WGS metagenome assembly CETM01 (sample SAMEA2622690, study PRJEB7988) | marine metagenome | isolation source: saline water (ENVO:00002010), including
TCTCGGCAGACAGGCAATTTTATAAACTAATAAACCTAAGGAGGTTAAAATGGAAAAGGTTAAGATTATACAAGATTGGGATTTAGTTGAAAGACTATTAGAAGAGATTGAAGAAAATAATAATAGTGAGGAGGACTAATGAACTTTAGAACACATGACTTGGCATTTAACCATTATCAAAACAAAGGTTTCAAATATAATAAATCCATGAGTATCAAAGAAGATAAGTGGTTTATATTTAACAAGGGCAAAAGCTATGTAGTTATAACTCCTAAATATGACAGCATATTAGGAACTAAATGGATAGCTAGAGCATGGTCTTAGCCTTAAAGTATTATATGCTTGCAATCTGTGGCAAGATGTGGTAGACTTTTTAGGCTTCGGCAGACTGGTTTCTTTAAGAAACTTTTTAATAATAATACCTGAGGAGGTAAATAAAGATGAGTAATATTACTTATACTAGAAAAGGTAGTGCGACTACTAGAAAAATCGCAGATGCTCCACAATCAGTACAAGCTGTATGGAATCAGGCTTCTGATTTGGGAGTGAATGTTCTTAGAGTTAGAGTTGCTCAAGAGAGAAACGAAATAACTCAAGGAAATACTTTTGATGGCTATCATCAAGGTAAAGTATCTCTTTACAAACAGAGAGCTAATCCTATTGATAAGCTTTGGTTCAGAAGGTTTGTGAAGTTGAATGAATCCAATAAAGGTATGCAAGTTTTAGAAGTTGCACACAATATGGACGTTCAAAATACTTTAGAGACTATTGATGACTATAATAGCTTTATCAATGGTAACATTTTTGTTAGATTGTTTACTGCAATCAGAAAAGTATTCGCTTAATTACTAAGCTAAAGTAGAAAGGTGCTAGTACCTAGAATAACTAGCAAGGTTTTCTAGTTGTCCTTTAACAAGCTAGAGACAGGTTAGACTATGATAGTAAACTAACTTGGGTAAAACTATCAAGTGTATCTAGTGCGTGATGGTTGATAGGGAAATTAGCAGTTACTGAACTATCCAAAGTGTAAAACCTAGATTAAATTTGGGGTATCTTTGCTAACCCAACTGCCCACTAGCTACACACTTTTAATTGAGGAGAAACTATGCCAACATATAAATTACTATCAAGCTCTAGTCCTAAGATAGACAAGAGCAATAAGATACAGGACAAATACTTTAGTAGGATTATGTATTTAGCACCACATAATCTAGCAGATAACAAACGTACTGTATGTCCATATGCTACTATTGCAAAATGCCATGAGCCATGTTTAAATACAGCAGGTCTTGGTGGTGTTTACTCTAGTATTCAGAAAGCTAGGATTAGAAAGACCTTAATGTTCTTAGATGATAAAGGAACTTTCATGGCAGAATTGTTTAAAGACATTTTTAAATTTCAAAAAGAATGTGAGGACTTAGGAAAGCTACCTGCTTTAAGGTTGAATGGAACGTCAGATATACAATGGGAGACTATTAAGATTAAGAATAAAAACATCTTTGATTATTTTCCTGATGTGTTGTTCTATGATTACACTAAGATACCTACAAGAAAGGTTGAGGGAATAGATAACTACCACTTGACATGGAGCTATTCAGAAGCACATAAGAAATATTCAGAGTTGTTTGATAAAGTTCCTTACAATAAGGCAGTTGTGTTTAGAAAAGAATTACCTTCAATGTTTAAAGGATTGAAAGTTATAGATGGAGATGCACACGATATGAGATTTTTAGATGAATCTAACGTAGTGGTTGGTTTAAAAGCAAAGGGCAAAGCTAAGAAAGATTATTCAGGCTTTGTAGTTGATAACTTAATAGAAGCGAGGGCAGTATGAAAATAGATAAAAAATGGCAAGATGCATTACAACAAGCAGCCGAAGAAGGTTGGGAAGAAGAAGCATTAATAAGTAGAGCACAACAAATATGTGGGATAGACTAATGGATATAGAAGCGAGGGCAATATGATAACTTTAGACGAAATGAAAGATGCTTTAGTTGAGCAAGAAGTTGATTACATTAAAGAAATGGTAATTAAAGACAGACATGACGATTTAGTTGAGTTTGTTTATTTACATTCTTTTAATGATTTTAAACACATGGATGATGGAGACATCAAAGAATTATATAACCATTACTATGGAGATATGATATGATGATACTAAATTACGAAAGTAAAAAAGAGTTGAAAGAATATTTGATTTACCAATATGGAGATTGGGAAGATGACTATGGGTATGAGGAGACCGACAATGGATAAACTAATTAATTTTTTACAAGATGATTTAAAAGAAATAGATGAATCTTTTGAAAGTGTAAAACAAGTTATGGAGGATAAAATCTATTATGAGAATAGAGGTGATTTAGAAAACCATATTGAAAGAATAGATAGATTTATTTCTTATTGGCAACAACACGTTAAAAGTTTAAAGGAGTCCGACAATGGATAAAAAAATGAAATTAATAATAAAAGCAATTGAAGAAATTATAGAAGATTCAAATACAATTAGTGATATTAGAAATAATTTATTTGATATTGAAGAACGTCAAAAGTATGACCATGACTATGCTATTGAACAGATTAGTCAGGGAGTTAATGATTTACATTATGATATTCAAGATGATTTAGATTCATTACAACAACAGATTGATGAACTGAAAGATTATATTGAAAAATTGACGGAGAAACTATAATGACTGAAGAAGAAATAACGTGGAGAGAAGAAGTAATAGATTTTTTAGGAGACTATTGGGAAATAGAAGGTAGACCTGATCTGTTTAATGATGTGGTTGATCATGTTCTAAATGTATATCCTGAAAATAATTTTGATGATAAAGTTATCTTAGGTGAAGCGTTTGCGTTTTTACAAACTCATTGTAGATCAGCAGTATCATCAGCAGATTTAAATTTTATGGCAGAAGAACAAAGGAGAAAGAATGAGCAATCACTTTAATGATTTAAGAATCGAACAACTCTTTGATGAAGGGTTAGAGATAGGGTTAGCTAAAGGTCTGACAGGAGAAGCATTAGATTTCTTTGCAGAAAAATACGCTAGAAAACATTTTAATAAATATGGAGACTAATATGAAAGCAATATTAATAGATGTAAAAAACCAATTAGTAAAAGAAGTAGAGCACGATGATACTCTAGATAATATCTATGAGTTAATAGACTGCCGAACTTTTGATGTTGTTAGTATAGATGGGAAGAACTCAATCTATGTTGACGATGAAGGTTTATATAGAGAGGACCAATTATACTTTGAATACTTTGGAACTGAACACTCAGTTAGATTAGCAGGGAATGGTTTAATCTTAGGATTAAATAGAGAGACAGGTGATTCAATTAGTCCTACTCTAAGTGTTGAGGAAGTAGAAAATAAAGTAAGGTTTATACCTTCAGGCTTTTCAATTGAGCCTGACTTCAGGATAACTGAATGGAATTAAAATTTTATTATGATGACAAGGGTGTTCCTGTCCAATGGACATATGCTGTAAGACCTAAGAAACTAATCTTCTATAAAAATTGGAGACCTAAAAAACAGAACATAAAAGTTATAGGGTTGACAAACGAGAAGGAAAATGATAGACTACAGCAAGAAATTTTGGACGACATTAACAGAAAGGAACACCCTAAGAAAGAAAAGTTAACAGGAATGTATGCAAGGAGGACCAATTGAATTACAAACAATATAGAGCTCAAGTTATAGATGAAGATAATGAAGAGTTTATCATTAAAACTTTTGCAGTAACTATGCAAGAAGCGTTAGACAATATAGTTCTGATGCCTAGCATTACTCATGTAGTGCAGTTAAATTGTGATGAGACTGATGAAGAGTGGGTTAGACATGGTAACTTAGACTTAAATGATTTGAGGGAAGTAAGAGATTTAATTACAGATGAGAAAGAACTGTTGGAGGTACTAATTAATAATGAGAAAAGCTAGAACACAAGTAGAGCACGTATCTAAGACAGGTTCACGAGGTAAAAAGACTTCGATTGGTAGAGGTAATGTAGGTTACTCGACCATGCCGAAGAGAAAGAAAGAAACCTACAAAAAATATAGAGGTCAAGGAAAATGAAAATAACTGCATGGAATTTAGGTATTGTTTGGGAAGATGGTACGGAAGAAAAGATAGCAGACATACCTGATTGGGTAGCAAACAGAGTTGATAAATTCTTAAATGAATTAGAGGAAGAATATTAAATATTGTCTACTCTATAGATGTTGGCACTTATTTATAGAATGACTTTAAAGTTGCGTAGTGCTAGTACTTAGTTTCCTGATTCGTTGACTAATGCAGGATAGAAGGATTCCGATTCGGTAGGTACTGCAACTAAGTATAAGTCTGATTTTCCCACACTTGCGTGGAGGTTTGTACATACTTTAAACAACAAAGCCACAATTTGCGAAGTAGTGCTAGGCATCACTACCCAAAAACTGCCTACTTATATTAATAATTAATGGAGGGTAAAAATGAAAGTAAAACATTTAAAAACAAAAACAGTTATCGAGTTAACTCCAAAAGAGTTAGACCAATACTCAAAGTATCTAAGAGAATTAGATTCGGCAACACAAATGTTAAATGAATGCGGAGACTTATATGTAAGTGACCTGCAAAATTTAATAAACTTAGAATGGAGACTAAGAGAATTGTTAGGTCTTAGATTTAATAGAGAGACTTGGCAGTATGAAAAGGATAAAAAATGATTGACGTATCAAAAGCAACACTAGATGTTATTGAAGCTATTAAAACTAAACAAACTATAAAGTTTAATTATGGTATGGATATTGTTAGAGAGATAACACCTACAGGATTCTTCGGAGACTTCGATGGCTTTGAAGGTACTGATGAACAAACTGAATCAAGAGAGTTTAGAAGGTTTAGATTTAATAAAGTAAATCAATGGATAGGTATTAAAGATACACGACACGAATTAGAATGTGCTTTAAGAGAAGCTAGAGAGATAACTAAAGAAGCTAAGTATCTTTGTTATCCTGTGGGTGAAATCACAACAAAACTTTCTAGTCTAGCTGATCAGCATGGTTTACTTGACGAGATGAATGAACTATTAGATCAAGTAACAGAAGCCGAACATAAATTAGAGAGTGCATTCTATGAATGTGAGTCAGTCTTTGAAGAAGCTATAAGTGAATTAGAATTAGAAGAAGACTATGACTGAGTATGATGTTAGACCTATGTATGAAGAGCAGGTTAAGAAAGATACTATCACCTCTCTTCATGCTAATGGTGGAGTACTTGAAGTTAGATATGCTGATGGAACTATGGCAATCTATAAGAAAAGTAAATGGAGAAACAAGTTTAAATTAATAAGGAGAAGACAATGAATGAAGAACTATTCAAGTTAACAAAGGACCAGTTCAGAGAATGGGATACCTTTTGTACAGAGAATGGTGCAGAGATGTATAAGAATAAAGATACTTATTCTATTGTACACTCAGCTACTTCTGATACATATAATTTATATGTAGATTCAAAAGAGCAATCAGGAATAATAAATTTCTTGAATAAATTGCTTGCATCGTAGAATTAGATGTGGTATACTGCTTGCACTCAAAGACATGACCTTAATATTAAAGGCAATTTCCTTGAGTCATTAAGTAGCTATGCCCTCTATCTCCATCCTCCTCAAGGTGCTACTTAATTCAGTTATCTGAGGTGATGGGGCAACTGGCTCATAGCCCCAACTCGAAAGAGTTAGCTATGGTTTTTTATAATACTGTTAAATAACAAGGAGAAAAATATGGCAGTACAAGAAGGAACTGCGTATTGGGCAAGTATTAAAACACCTAATACCAGATTTGAACCAGTATTCACAATCAACCTAGTGGTTGACGAGGATACTGCAAATGATTTTGCGTCAAGAGGACACACAATCAAACAACTTGATGAAGGACCATCAATAGTTATCAAGAGAAAAGTTAACGGACCAAATGGAATGGTCAGACCTGCACCTAGATTACTGGATGCAGACAAACAAGAAGTTAACTATTCAGTTGGTAATGGTTCTAAAGTCAAGGTTCAGTATAACGAGTACGAAGGCGAGAATAAGTTTGGACCTTATAAAGGGTTGGACTTACAAGCAGTTCAAGTGCTTGACCTTGTTGAGTATCGTTCCGAAGACGGAGCTGAATTACTTGACGGGGAGGAATTCTAATGGCAGATACTCCCGAACTTTCAGGACCACCTATAACTATAAATAATGATGATGGTTCATCTAAAATTTATGACACGGGTTTATTAAGTCCTGAAGCAAGACAAGCTGTAGATATGATGGCTTTTATCAATCGATTAAGGCAAGTATTAGATACATCTAGTCAAGTATTCAGTAATGTTGTAACAAGCAATCTAACTGATGAAGCTATGGTTGATGAAACTGTAGTAGCTGAAGAGGTTGCTGATGAAGACGACACTACTGATGAAAAAGATACTAAGTAATTTTAGTATCGTTGTTAGATCGAGGGCAGGTAGTAGTGGCTTGCCCTCATTTTTTTATGAGGAGGTTATATGGAACAAAGTAATTGGGATCGGCACAATCTACCATGTCCGAAATGTGGTGGAAGTGATCCTGTTTCTACAAATAAAGATGGTTCAGGCTACTGCTTTAGTTGCGAGAGCCATTTTAAAAACTATCAAGACTCTCTTGATGGGAATATCGTAGAGATGTCTACACATAAAGAGCCTACCACATTCTTAAACTCATACACAGGAGTCTTTGGAGACTTGACTGATCGTAATATTAGTGAAGATGTTGCAAAGAAATATGGTGTACGAGTTATTTATGATAGTCAAGGTAATGTTCTTAAACATATCTACCCTTACTACAATAGTAATGAAATAGTTTCTACTAAAACTAGAACTGTATCAACTAAAGGCTTTGTAGTTAATGGAGGATATGAGGGGACTGGTCTTTTCGGAGAACAACTCTTTGGAAAGGGTGGTAAATACCTGACTATAACAGAAGGTGAGTGTGATGCTATGGCAGTCTACGAAATCTTTGATAAGAAATGGGCATCTGTTTCTATCAAACGTGGTGCGAGTGGTGCAGTTAGAGATATACGAGACAGCATTGAGTTTGTAGAATCTTTTGATAATGTTATTATCTGTTTTGATAATGACAAGTATGGAAGAGAAGCAGCTAGGAAAGTTGCTCGTATTATAAAACCCGGCAAAGCTAAGATAGTTTCTTTACCTGAAGGTTTTAAAGATGCTAATGCTATGCTTGAGCAAGGGCAGTACGCACAGTTTACTAAAGCTTGGTGGGATGCTAAGACATACACACCATCAGGTATTATGGAACTCTCTAGTGCCAAAGATAAATGGTTACATAGAGAAACCAAACCAAGTATTGCATATCCATGGGAAGGCTTAAATAAAAAGCTATTTGGTATGCGAAAAAATGAACTCGTTTGTCTTACAGGTGGAACGGGTTTAGGTAAGTCAAGTATCACAAGAGAGCTTACTCATTATCTTATTAAGAACACAGAAGATAACGTAGGTATCATAGCTCTTGAAGAGAACTGGCTTAGAACTGCTGATGGTATTGTATCTATCGAAGCTAATGATCGTCTTTATCTTGAAGAGAAAAGAAAGAATTACACAGACGAACAACTCACCGAGTTATTTGATAAGGTAATTCAGAAAGATAAAGTATTTATCCATGCTCATTTAGGAGCTACAGATATAGATGAAATATTTTCTAAGCTTAGATACATGATCGTTGGTTGTGAATGTGATTGGGTAATAGTGGATCACTTACATATGTTAGTGAATCAGCTTACTGAATCCGATGAACGTAGAGGTATTGATAATCTTATGAATCGTTTACGTTCTCTTGTTGAAGAGACAGGTGTAGGTATGTTCTTAGTATCTCACCTTAGAAGAGCAGCAGGAGAGAAAGGACACGAACAAGGTATTGAAGTTTCGTTATCGCATCTCAAGGGATCTCAAGGTATATCACAACTATCAGATTGTGTTATAGCTTTAGAAAGAAACCAACAGTCAGAAGATGAGAAGGAAGCCAATACTACAAAGGTCCGAGTTCTTAAATCTAGATACACAGGAGACACAGGTTTAGCCTGTAGTTTATTATATAACCCACATACAGGTCGCATGAGTGAACTCACAGACGAGGATACTTTAGATGATCTACCATTTTAGGAGGCAGTATGAAAGAAATTGTATTTGATATTGAAGCCAATGGTTTGAAACCTGATACTATTTGGTGTATAGTAGCTAAACCTTTAGGAGAACCTGTCGTTTCCTTTGGTCCTTCTAGAATAAAAGAAGGTATTACGTATCTTAAAGAAGCAGATGTTCTAATAGGACATAACATTTTAGGTTTTGATATTCCTGTACTTGAAAGACTACATGATGTTAAATTTAATGATAAAGTTATTAAAGATACTTTAGTTATGTCAAGACTTTTTAATCCGATCCGAGAGAATGGTCACAGTTTAAAGACTTGGGGATACGTAGTTGGTATGCCTAAGGCTGAACAACCTGAGGATTGGGATAGTTATAACACAGACATGTTGAAGTATTGTCAGCAAGATGTGATATTAAATGAAAGAGTTTACAAAAGACTTCTTGAAGAAGGTAAAGATTTTTCAGAAGAGTCTATTAATTTAGAACATTCTGTTGCTTTAGTATTAAAAGAACAGGAAGATACTGGATTTGAATTCAATCAAGAGCAGGCTATGTTATTAGTTGCACAATTAAAAGAAAGAATGTTCGAGGTTGAAAAGGAAGTTCAGAAGGTATTCAAACCTAAGATGGTTGATATAAAATTAGTAACACCTAAACTTAAAAAGAATGGTACACTATCTAAGTCAGGTTTGACTGCTGAAGAATATGAAAAAGTACTAGCAACTGCTGACTTAAAACCTTTTATGAGGCAGAAGTTACAACCTTTTAATCTAGGTAGTCGTAAACAGATTGGTGAATATCTTACAGACTTTGGTTGGAAACCTAATAGGTTTACTCCTACTGGTCAACCAATTGTAGATGAATCTTCCTTAGCTAAGGTAAAGAAAATACCTGAGGCTAGATTAATAGCAGAGTTTCTTTTATTACAGAAGAGAATTGCACAGATAGATTCATGGATACTGGCTGTTGATGAAGACAGTAGAGTGCATGGTTTTGTAGTACCTAATGGTACTATCACAGGTAGAATGTCCCACAGGTCTCCTAATGTAGCTCAAGTTCCTAGTTTAGCTAGTGAATATGGGAAGGAATGTAGAGCCTGTTGGACAGTTAAAGATGGTTATAAATTATTAGGTGTAGATGCTAGTGGTCTTGAACTACGAATGCTTGCACACTATATGGACGATGAGGATTATATAAATGAAGTTACGACAGGAGACATACACACAGCTAATCAAAGACTTGCAGGACTTGAATCAAGAGATCAGAGTAAGACTTTCATCTATGCCTTTATCTATGGGGCAGGAGATGCAAAAATTGGGAGTGTGGTTGGAGGAGGTAAAAAGCTTGGAGCAGAACTTAAAGAACGCTTCCTCTCTAATAACCCATCACTTAGAACTCTTAGAGAAAGAGTATTTAAAGCAGCTAAACGAGGATACCTCAAAGGATTAGATGGTCGTAAGATATTTATTAGAAATGAACATGCTGCTTTGAATAGTTTATTACAAGGTGGTGGTGCAATAGTTATGAAGAGAGCATTAGCTATGCTAGACTCTCTCATTAAATTAAATACATATGATGCTAAGTTTGTAGCTAACATCCACGATGAATGGCAAATGGAAGTTAGAGAAGATTTAGCAGATCATATAGGAGAATTAGCTGTCGGTTGTATTGAGAAGGCAGGTGAATATTATAACATGCGTTGCCCTTTAACAGGGGAATATAAAATAGGAGGTGATTGGAGTGAAACCCATTAAAACATGTAGAGTTTGTGATGTTGTTTTGGTTAAAGGTAGTAGGGTAACTAATCCTAAAGGTAATTGTTATCCTAGTAATATGGAATCAGGAAAACGTATTTGTAATTCTTGTTTTAAAGCTTATTATAGAAATTTAGAAAAACAAAATAGAAAAATAAAACAAGTGGGAGATAATCAACATCTTAGAGATATGCAAGAATCAGCTAGACATCGAGCTAAGAAAAACAATATTCCTTATAGTCTAAGCATTCATGATTTACGAGAGATAATAACAGAAGAGTGCCCTATCTTAGGAATTAAGTTTGAATTAAATAAACAAGGACAAGAATGGGGTAAAGGTAAAAGTAAAAACAACTGGCAAAATTCTCCATCTTTAGATAGAATAGTACCTGAAAAAGGATATGTAAAAGATAATATTATTATTGTTTCGCTTATGGCTAACTCTATTAAGAATCAAGCAACACCGGAACAAATTTTAACAGTCGGTAACTTTTACAAACATTTATACAAAGAAAAAGGAATAAAAAATAATAATGAAAAAGAAATTAGAAAATATAGTTGATGATATATACAAAGCTTTAATTCCTCTATCAAAAGGAGAAGGCTTAGAGTTATCTGAAGACCTGATTGAATCATTCGGTGAAGATATGAAAGAAGCTCTTAGAGGGTGGACTAAGAAACAACCTAAGACTAAAGATGCTTTACGTATGTCTAATGTAGGTAAACCTGCTCGTCAACTTTGGTACAACAAACATTCTAAAATAAAAGCAAAAGATTTACAGGCTACATTGCTTATTAAATTTTTATATGGACATATATTGGAAGCATTAGTAGTCTTTCTTGTAAAGCTATCAGGACATGAGATAACTGATCAGCAGAAAGAAGTTAAGGTTAATGGTATTAAAGGTCATATAGATTGTAAGATAGATGGAGAAGTGGTAGATATAAAATCTGCATCAGGCTTTTCATTTAATAAATTTAAGAATGGTACTCTACCTGAGAACGATAGCTTTGGATATATGGCACAGCTTGCCGGATATGAAGAAGCAGAAGGCACAGATCAAGGAGGTTTTCTAGCTATCAACAAAGAAACAGGAGAACTTTGGTTCTTTAGACCTGATGAACTTGACAAACCGGATATAAAGTCTAAAATTAAAGGGTTGAAGGCAACGCTAAAAAAGCCCGAACCACCTGAGTTATGTTATCAACCGATAGCAGAGGGAACGCAGGGCAACTTTAAACTTCCAAGAGAATGTGTATGGTGTCCTCATAAACAGGAGTGCCATGCTGAATCAAACAATGGACAAGGCTTGCGTATATATAATTATGCAAGAGGTCCTGTCTTTTTCACAGACCTAGTGGTAGAACCACGAGTACAGGAGATCACAAATGAATGGCAAGAAAGCTAAATTTATTCGTAGACAAGCAGAGAAAATTCAGGTACAATGGATCAATAGTTTATTGACTGATGATGCTGAACAAATAACTGAAGAGACATTAGATCAAGCTCTCCCTGACCAAGAATATTATTATAAAGGATATACTATTTGTCTGTCCTTTATGAATCATAAGTGGGTTGAGAAAAGATTAAAGAAGAATATTAATTTAACTCTTGAGGATTTGGTGAACGAAAATGCCTGACTATAATGTAAACACAATAAATTTAGATGATCTATTATTTATCTTAGGTGGTTTCATTTTTCAAGGAGACTCAACTGATGAAATAGATATAGGATTACTTTTAAGACTAGATGAATTAGTAACATTAAAATTACAAGAGAGAACAGATGAAATTTCTGAGGCAAAAACTATACATTAAGGAGATACAATGGAATATAAATTTAACGAAAAAAATATACTAGAACAGATACAGAGGTATGTAGATGGAACATACGAAAGACATTACGCACAAGGAAAGTATCAAGCAACTGATATGATTATAGATGCAGGACACGGTAAAGGTTTTTGTATGGGTAACATTATGAAGTATGCTATGAGATGTGGTAAGAAAGATGGGTCAGATGCAGAGATGGACTTACTTAAAATTATTCACTATGCTATAATAGCTATAGCCTTAGAAGATACTAAGTATCATTTAGGAGACACGAATGACTGAGGAATATTTAGGAATTCAAATAGATTATAGTAAGGATAGTAAACTTGATAAGTTTAGTATTGATACATTAAAGGACAGATATTTTTGGGCAGAAGAAGAAAGTCCTCAAGAAGCTTTTGCAAGAGCAGCCGTATTTGCTGCTACTTACAAAGGACATATAGATTTTAATTTAGCACAGAGGTTATATAATTATGCATCCGATCATTGGTTTATGTTTAGTACTCCTATACTTAGTAACGGAGGAACAACTCGTGGGCTTCCTATCAGTTGCTTTCTCAATTACGTACCTGATTCGAGGGTTGGTCTTTCTGATCACTATGATGAAAACATATGGCTCGCAAGTTCAGGTGGAGGTATCGGTGGATATTGGGGAGATGTTAGGAGTGATGGCATTTCAACTGGTAATGGTTCTCGTTCTACTGGTTCAATCCCCTTTATGCATGTCGTAGATTCAGAGATGCTTGCCTTTAATCAAGGCACAACAAGACGAGGAAGTTACGCAGCCTACTCAGATATATCTCACCCTGAGATTGAAGAGTTTATTAATATGCGTAGAGCATCAGGTGGTGATATAAATCGAAAGAACTTAAACTTACATAATGCTGTTAACATTACTAATGAATTTTTAAAGTGTGTTAGAGATGATGAAGAGTGGAGGTTGATTGATCCTAAAACTAACGAGCCTACTAAGGTAGTTAATGCTAGAGAGTTATGGATGAAACTAATTGAGGCACGAGCAGAAACAGGTGAGCCTTATCTTATTAATATAGATACTTGTAATGAGGCTTTACCTGACGAACAGAAAGATTTAGGTTTAGAAATTAAACAGAGCAACTTATGTTCTGAGATTACTCTACCTACTAATGAAGAGAGAACTGCTGTGTGTTGTTTGTCAAGTGTTAATTTAGAATATTTTGACAAGTGGAAAAAAGATGAACAATTTATAGATGATTTAATTACAATGCTTGACAATGTATTAGAACATTTTATTGAAGACATAGTAGATACATCTAGACTAGGTGGATATACTGCAAATTTTAAGAGGTTTAAAACTTATGTTAAAGAAGGTAAAGAAGGTATGGTCAAAGCTGCTTACTCAGCTTATAGAGAAAGGTCGATTGGTTTGGGAGCAATGGGATTCCATGCGTATCTCCAAAGTAAAGGATTATCTTTTAATGGGTTACAACAAACTGGTATTAATAATACAATCTTTTCTTACATCAAAACCGAAGCTGTTACAGCAACTCAAAGACTCGCTGAGATACGTGGTGAAGCTCCTGATGTACATGGTAGCAATAATCGTAACTCTCATCTTCTCGCTGTTGCTCCTAATGCCAGTTCTAGTATTATATGTGGTGGCACTTCCCCTTCTATTGAACCATATCGTGCTAACATATATACGCACAAAACTCTCTCCGGTAATTACAAAGTTAAAAATAAATTCTTAGAAAAGTTACTTAAAAAGAAAGGATTAAATGTAGAGGAAAGAGAAAAAATTTGGAGAGAAATTTCAAATGAAAGAGGTTCTATTCAAAATATTAAAATATTTAATAAAGATGAAAAAGAAATATTTAAAACTGCTGATGAAATAAATCAATTACAAATTGTAGAACACGCAAAGATTAGACAGCCTTACATCTGTCAGAGTCAAAGTGTTAATTTATTTTTCGTTCCTCCTAAAGCAACAGAGGATCAAGAAGTACACAATGAATACTTACAATATGTAAACGATGTGCATTGGTATGCGATGCATAATTTAAAATCTTTATATTACTTACGATCAGATGCAGCAAAGTCTGCTGAGAATGTAAATGTAAAGATACCAAGAATTAATTTAGAAGATGTTGAATGTTTAAGTTGCGAGGGTTGATATGGAATTAAATACAGACGAATTAAATTTACAAGTACATAATTTACCTGCCGTTGTAATGTTAGAATGTACTGTACCTCCAAAGTTAGTGGATGATATTAATACTTACTTAGATGAATATAGAGAGACAGCCGAAAAGAAATCTCTTGCTCATACTTTAGTTGGTCAGATTCATCAAGGAGAACAACTCTTAATGGATCACAAGCATGAACTATTAAGAGATTACTATACGTTTCTTACCTCTATGGGAGTAGCTTACTTACAAGCTTTTGGAAATATAACAGGACACTATCATAAAAATAGAATGGTAGATATAGATGAATTGTGGTCGGTACATAGTTATGAAGGAGACTATAATCCTATACATGATCATGGTACTAAAACAATTATGGGTATATCTACAACTACATGGACTAAAGTACCTGAACAAATAGGTAAGCTTGGTAATAGTATGAAGAATCCTGAGACATTTACATTGTATAATGATTCAGGAGCTTGTGATGGTTTCTTAGCATTTACTTATGGACGTAATGAGATTATGAATACAGAAAAATTAAGACCACCACAATCTATATCAGTAGAGCCTGTAGTAGGAAAACAATTAATGTTCCCTTCGTGGATGCAACATATGGTGTATCCTTTCTTTGGTGAAGGAGAACGAAGAACAGTAGCTGCTAACTTAAACTGTTGGCAAGCAGAACCACAAGGAGAAAAGAATGAAGACAGTAAGTCAAGGTGATACCCTATATGAAAGTAAGTATGATGCACTTACAAAACTATACGAAGGACAGGTAGCTGTAGCTAAAGCAGAGTTACTTGTTTACTTCTCAACCTCAGTAGGTGTAGCAGAACACCCTGAATTAATTACTTCAATGGATAATTTAATGGATAAGTTAGCTGCTGCTGAAGAGAAACTTAAATCATTACAGGATAACTTCTAATGTCAGATACATATAGAAGTTTTTGCACCCGTATGTGGTTGGACCATTGTGATGAAAACTCAGCCTTCGGTGCAATTGCATTAGACAGAGAAGAATATATAAAAACATATAACAGTTGGCTACTTCAAAAGTATGCTGAACAAGTGGAGAAAAGAAATGAGTCTATTGAGCTCTAGAAATTATTACAAACCTTTTGATCATCCTTGGATGTATGATTACTGGGATTTACAAACACAAATGCATTGGTCTCACAATGATATACCATTGTCAACTGATGTAAAAGATTGGAATACTATTTCAGATAGTGAAAGAAATTTATTAACACAAATATTTAGATTGTTTACTCAGTCAGATGTTGATGTAGGTTCAGCTTATGTCAATACATTTATGAGAATATTTAAGAAGCCTGAAGCAGGTTTAATGATGGGTGCGTTTCATCATATTGAAGGCATACATCAAGCTGCATATAGTGCACTATTAGATACAGTAGGTATGCCTGAAATAGAATACAAAGCCTTTGCTGAGTACGAAGAGATGGCTAATAAACATGAGTATATTCAAAAGTTTAAACCAACTCTTAAAGATAAGAAAGGAATAGCTAAAGCTCTTGCAGTCTTCTCAGCTTTTACAGAAGGCTTACAATTATTCAGTAGCTTTGCAGTCTTGTTAAACTTCCCTCGCTTTGGTAAGATGAAGAACATGGGACAAGTAATAGCCTACTCAATACGTGACGAGAGCTTACATGTTGAGGCAATGACAAGACTATTTAGAGAGTTCATACAAGAGAACATTGAGATATGGACCGATGATTTTAAGAAAGAACTATATCAGATATGCAGAGATATGGTAGAGTTAGAAGATAAGTTTCTTGATCTTGTATTTGAGATGGGAGATTTAGAAGGTCTAACAAAAGAAGATATGTATGCTTACAATAGATACATAGCTGATAGAAGATTATTACAATTAGGATTAAAAACAAACTACGACCAAAGAGAGAACCCTCTAACATGGATAGATGAAGTGATTGGTATTGAACATCAAAACTTCTTTGAGGGTAAGGCAACTTCGTATATGAAGTCAGGGTTAAGAGGAGAACATGGAAGTATAACTTTTACGGATATAAAAAATGAGAAAGAACGAAGCAACCTTGATTAGTTACAAATTAGTTATAGATCAAAAAGGAAAAGTCTATAGTGAAAGAAGTGTTAGTGAAATTGACACGCTTGAAGAAAGATTAAAGCCTGTACTCTTCAATACTTTAAAACAAGTATTAAGAAGAACGACTGTTGAATTAGATAAGATTCATAATAAGGTTGAGGCTGATCTTAATTCTAGAATACAATAGGGCAGACCCGAAAGCCTGCCCAATCTTCTAAGATATTTTAATCTTACGAGGTTTCTTTTCGTCAGGGATAATTATTTCCATGACAACAGAAAGCAAACCATTCTTAAAGGAAGCTTTCTTAACTTCAATATCTTCAGCTAAGTTAAAGCTCCTCTTAAAAGAACGCATGGCTAATCCTTTATGGATTACCTCTTCATCTTTATCCTCTACCTTTTCATACGAAATAGTCAGAACATTCTCTGCCACTTCGACATCAATATCTTTATCAGTCAAACCGGCTAGTGCCATTTCTATTGTGTAATTGTCACCATCCTTTACAAGATTGTAAGGTGGATAACTTGGTGGGGAATATTGCAGTCCTTGATGTTTGAATAACTCGTTGAAGAGTCTATCAAATCCTACAAATGAGGTTGTGAAATTTGGATGTTTTAAGTCCAAAAGAAATTTGCTATTCATAATTTTTACTCCTTATTTAAGCAAGTTAATATTATACCCTTAGAACGCACATAAAGCCATTCTAAGAGCAGTTTAGGTGATGCCCCTTATCGAGGCATTATTTCTATATTTAGGCTCTTAAAGACGCTTAAATATAAAACTTATATATGGTCGAACTTTATAAATTCAACCTAGTCTAATAAAGGATTTTTGTTTCCTTCTAAAATCTTATCAATTTCATCCTGAATAAATTTTACTTCAGCTTCTAAAGCAACTATATCTTGACTCATTCCATTAGATGTTTGAGCAATATTCTTTAAAGAAGGATTGATACCTTCATCAATACTCTTATTGATATAATCAACAGATGTTTCAATAGACGCAAACCTTTCTTCAATTGCCTGTTGGGCTGACTCAGTATCCCCAATGCCTCCTATCTGTGCTTCAAGATTTTCTAATCTATTAACATAAGTAGCACCAGTATAACCAAAGCCTGCTAAAGTACCAACGATAGTTACTAAAGCTATTAGTTGTGTAGTTTTATTTTCAAACCATTCCATTTTTATTTCTCCTTTATAAATAAAGTATACCTATCATATACCCACAGACGAAAAATGTCAATGCCCAATATGGTTCGGCTTGACAAAATTCTATTAATTGATTAAAAAACTCCATCCCTCAAATCCGGTTGTAAAGCTTTCATGGTAGTTAAAGTATTCAAATTATCTCCTGCTAGTTTATAAAAAGCGTTAATGTTATCATCTATTTTTACATCAGTATAGATGGCTCTAGGTTCATACCAATTAGTTTGTTTAGGTATGTCCCTTCCATAGTAATCTGTAAAGCCTGCGTTGTATCCTAAGTAAGCTACAAATACAGACTGATCACCGTACTCTCCTGTTTCTTCTTGAGAAGCTTGTGCTTGCTCTTGTTGTTCTTGTAAATTCTGTGCTACAATTTGATCGGCAACTTGGTCAGCTTCAGAAGGTGTACTAACTTCAGACATTGCTGTATCTATTTGTCCTTGCATATCTTGTACCTGTGTCTCAACTGTAGCAACTTCAACGGATACTTCAGTTGTTGGCATCGGTGAAGATGTTGTAGTTACATTACTTACTGATCCTGTATCAGCACTCATGGATAAGATCGTATTAGTTTGTACAGATGCAGCAGTAAACTGATCCGATAGACTTGGAGAACTACTAGTACTAAAACTACTTCCACTTGATGAAGAAGCTACAGCACCACTAACTCCTGATCCACCACTTCCACTTGACGAGCCTCCATAAGATGATGAAGCTCCTCCTGATGCTCTAGTATTACCTGTTGCATGAACAGACGTTCCTGCTGTCGTACCACTCACACTATTAGCAGCAGCTTGAACTGTACTAGCTACTACGTTGAGGGCTGTCTCCATATTCATTGAGCTTCCCTCTTCTCTGTCTACTAACAAACCAACAACATCTGCCTCTTCTGACTCTTCGAGAAGTGCTTCTTCTTCTGCTTCTGCTACCCACTCTTCTTCGAGCTCTTCGTAGATTTCTTCAACGGCTTCTTCCTCGAAGATTTCTTCTTCGGCTTCGGCATATAATTCTTCAGTTTCTTCTTCGCTGCCTTCATGCTCTTCTTGGATTTCTTCCATCTCCTCTTCAAACCATTCTTCAAGTTCTTCAAAGTCCTCGAAAGCCAAGTAGTTTTCTTCTTCGTCATAAGGTAGCTCCTCTCTTATTATAGTTTCAAACTCATAGAGTTCTGTTAAGTCTTCAGCATCAAATATTTCTAGATGCTGTATTGGTTCATATTGTTCTTCGTAGAATACAAACTCTTCTTCGTAATCATAAGTCTCTATATATTCTATAAAATCAATTGTTTCTATATATGGGTCTTCCCAAAGTAATTCTTCTTCAAACCAAATCTCTTCCTCAACCCATGCGTAATCTTCTTCAAACCAAATATCTTCTTCGTATCCGTAGTCATCTTCCCAAACAAACTCTTCTGTTATACCATAACTATCAGTAGTATGTTCGTCTTCATAACCATAATCAAACTCTTCTTCGTATCCGTAATCAAATTCTTCTTCAATATAATAAGCTACTGAAGCCTCTTGTGTATAACCTGCACAGAACGGAGCATACTGTGGGTCTTCTTCACATTGTTGGTCATCATAAGCTTCCCAATATAAAGGACATGAAGTACTATGTAATGCATTTATACCACATTGCTGTGCTAAATAAGCTGCTGCATATCCTGAACAACTAGAATTATTTAAAGGATCACTACAGTCTATAGCATTTCCTGATCCTTCTCCATATAAACTACCACCATCTTCTAGTAAAGTATTACTAGCTGTACCATTCCAATTAGTGTTAACACATGTACCTGCAACATTAGTTGTACCTGTGTTACATTCATCGTGAAAAAGGTACGTATAGATTTCTGTTGCACTTCCTTGTTCTCCAATTAATACATCGTGGTTGGTGATATTTAAATCTCCATACCTATATTCAAAGGTATCATTAGTCCAAAGGATAACTTCAAAACTATTGTCAGTATTATTCCTACCATACTCTTTCATGTTATACCAACCAAAGACAGCTTTATCCGTAAAGTTTTTAGCAAGCATCTTTGAACCACCATCCCTAATTAAATCAGTATAAAAAGGATATAGAGTATAGTTAGTATGTGGTAGTGGATCAGGTGTATAATCTCCACAATAGTTATTGTAGTTTACATTACCTGTTCCTAATCCAAAATGAAGACAACCATTAGTAGCCATCCTAGCAGATGTAAAGTCTTCACCATATAAAGTAAACGTAAAGTCTAAATTAAAAGCACCTGCTAATTGATCATCACCTGTATTAAAATTAGTAGTACCAGTAAGACTAGTTAAATTAAAAAGGTCTTGGTCAGCTTCATATACATATGCTGAATTACCTTTAGCTGCAAAAAAGAGAGCAGCAATTGACAATGCAGTTGCACATATAATGCTAACCTTGTTCATTAGTTACTATGAAATTCTTTCTCACAAGTATGTCTTGATTTCTTTTTACCTTTAGCGTTACGTGTCTTTTTACATTTACTTAAGAATTTATTTCTATGTTCTTTGTAGTCAGGTCTATCAGTTTTGTTTTCTTTCCATCCTTTAGCAGCTTCTTTACCTACCTTACCCATGTAAGGACAAGGAGTACCTGCCATTTCCATAGCTTGAAAAACTCTCTTGTCTTGGCAAAGTATTCCAACTGAAGCAACTTTCATACCTGTATCATATAGATACTTAGAAAGTTTTAACCTTTCACAGTTTTCGTCTCTTACTGTTCTACCTGTTGATATACCAAAGACCTGTCCTTGGAATGCTCCTGATCTACCAACAGTACAAAGGTCTTGTGAATAAGACATGATACTTGGTGCGATTGCAGAAGCAGGAGGAGCTTTACTAGTTATCTCCTGTTTGATTGTCTGAGTAGAGTTACTCTGATTGATGTTTCTGTTTGTGTTATCAGATGTAGTATTGTTATTATTTTGATTAACATTATTCGTAGTTACATTTGATTCAGATTCAGATTTATTAATGTTTGTATTTGTATTAGTGTTTGTGTTGTTTGAAGTACTATTATTAGTATTAACATTAGTGTTAGTACTTGTACTTGTATTGTTATTATTTACAGTCTGATTAACTGTAGAGTTTACAGTTGATGTAGCTGTTGAAGTACTAGTGTTAATGTTTGTATTAGCATTAGTATTTGTATTAGTATTATTAGATGTAGCGTTTGTTGTCGCTGTTGAAGTGTTTACGTTAGTGCTATTGTTTGTATTCGTATTTGTGTTCGTATTAGTATTGGTATTAGTAGCAGTAGACGTATTAGTATTTGTATTAGTATTGGTGTTAGTATTCGTATTGGTATTAGTATTAGTATTCGTGTTAGTATTTGTATTGGTATTAGTATTTGTGTTAGTCGTAGTCGTAGTATTAGTTGTCTCTAAACTATTTTGCTCACAATATTGTTCCCCTGCTGTACAGTTACCTGTTTGTTCTCCATATACTAATATGGGTAACATTGATAAAAGTAGTGCTCCTAATACTTTTTTCATTCTATCTCCATTTTTAGGGTGCATTATCCCTGTGAAGCTAACAATAGCATTCTTTTTAATTTCCTCTTCAGTTTTTAGTAGTGGTTAGAAGTAGTAGTAGTATCCCGAAACTACTAAATATGTCCAACCAACAATACATATAACGCAGACACTATCGGTCACTGCTTTCAGTTGATTTACACTCCTTTCTAAGTTCGTTCCATCTAAGGAACTTTTTGGTTTCTAAATCCCAAAACAATCCTTGATAACAAGAATCATCTTGACCCTTTTTAGTTTCGCTTACTTTATATTTAGCGATTATATCTTGTAAAGTCTTTTCCATTAGTCAGATTTATGTGATGCTCCAAAGTAAAAACTTATTACAGCACTTGCCAAGCCTCCTAAATATCCAAGTACTAAGTTGATTAATGCTTCTGAGTTCTGTTCAGGTGGTTGTAGAGTTACTAAGAATATGTAACCTAAGAATCCACCTAATGTAGCTATGCCCATTATACGAGCAGTCCAGTCTTTACTAAACTTTCCTCTGGCATCCTGAGTGTCAGCCGCTTCAAGTTTAAATACATCTACTTCAAGCTCTTTCATCTGAACTTCAAAGGCTTGTTCGGCTTTTTTAAGCTCAAGCATCTGTTCAGGTGTAGCTTCTTGAACGGCTTTCTCTATTGCTTTAGGTGTATTAGGAACTCCCAATACTTCAGCTATCATATTGGCAGCCATCCCTCCCATTGGGCCACCTAAAGCAGTACCAAGTGTAGGAGCTACCGCACCAACTACATTTTTTAATATTCCGCCTATTTTCATATTTACTCCGATAATGGGTTTTTGTTATCTTCTTCTAATTCTTTGATGTCTTGTAAAATTCTTTCTACTTGACCGTCTAATTTAGTAATTGATGTTTTTAAATCAACTATGTCTTTTTCGCTAAAGTCCAATCTTGGTATTAAATTTTCATCAATACTTTTTCCAACGTAATTGACTGAACTTCCCAAAGACTCAAATCTTTTTTCAATTTCGCCTAAACCATCATCGGTTTCTTGTGTTTTTTCTATTTTAGCTTCTAGGTTCTCTAACCTATTAACGTAAGTAGCTCCTGTGT
>CETM01015010.1_pt1 | contig 21801 bp, 18 predicted proteins | sample 361451 | NCBI WGS metagenome assembly CETM01 (sample SAMEA2622690, study PRJEB7988) | marine metagenome | isolation source: saline water (ENVO:00002010), including
GGCATTAGAATAGAAAATCTTGTATATATTAAAAAGAATAAATTTGAGGAATTAACAGTTGCACCGATTGAAAAGGCTCTAATTAACAAAAAAATCTTAAACAGCAAAGAAATAAAATGGATTAACAACTATCATAAAAAAGTTAGAAAAAATTTATTTAAATTTATGAATTTAAATGAAAAAATAGATCTTATGAACGCTTGTTCACCTATTTAAAAGACTGTACCATTTCTCTTCGGTCATTAATTCTATTTTAAGTTCTTTTGCCTTATCAATCTTCTTTTTTGTTGGTTTAGAATTTCCGATCACAAGATAGTCTAAGTTTTTAGATACTGAACCAAGGATTTTAGCACCATTTTGCTCTGCTAAAGCTTTTGCTTCAGATCTGCTCATTTTATGAAATCCGCCTGTAAACATTATATTTTTATTACTAAGTTTTCCCTTTTTATTTATTTTATTAAAATCTTCTATAGATAGAACTGACATTAAAGATTGAATAATTTTAGTATTTTTTTCCTTTGAAAAAAAATCTTCGATTGATTTTACTTGTGTTTCACCTATCCCATCAAGATCATACAAATTATCCAAAATATCTTTTCTTTTTTGAGAGTGAAATAATTCTGAGAATTTTTTACTATTTTTGAAAAAACCCGATAAAATTTTAGCATTCTCTTGCCCTATATGTCTTATTCCAATTGAAAAAATAAATCTATCCAAAATTATTTTTTTTGATTTGTTAATAGCATTCTTTAAATTTTTAATTGAAAGTTTTCCCCATCCCTCAAGTTTTTCTATTTTTTCGTAATTTAAAGAAAAAATATCAGAAGGTGTTCTTATAAATTTTAAATCCCAAAAGTTATCTATTACTTTTTTTCCTAATCCATCAATATCAAATGCGTCTTTTGAGACTATATGTTTCAATTTTTCTCTTGCAGTAAAATCACATTCGTATCCTCTAATACATCGTCTAACTGCATCTACTTTTTTGGTTGTTAAATTAATCTCTTTTTTTGTAGGATAACCGCAAAGACATTTTTCTGGGAAAATAAATTTTTTACTTTTGTTATTTCTTTTGGATTTATCAACTGACAAAACCTGTGGTATTACATCTCCTGCTCTTTGAATTGTTACAACATCACCAACTCTAATATCTTTCCTGTTAATTTCATCCTCGTTATGCAGAGTTGCATTTGAAACTACTACTCCACCAACCGTAATGGGATCTATTTTCGCTACTGGTGTTATAGCACCTGTTCTACCTACTTGAATTGAAATTTCTTTTATTCTAGATGATGCTTTTACTGAGGAAAATTTATAAGCTATTGCCCATCTTGGAGAATTAGATGTTGAGCCCAGCCTGTGTTGAAAACCTATATTATTAATTTTATAAACTATTCCATCTACATCGTAATCTATAGTTGATCTAAGACTCTCAAGTTCTGTATGATTATTTTCAATTTCATCGATTGAACTTACTGTTTTACAAAGTGGGTTTACAGGAAAGCCCCATGTTTTAAGTTTTTTAATTACATCTGTTTGATTTTTAAAAATTTGCGGGCTTATTTCTCCAATACCATATGCAAAAAATTTAAGGGGTATTTTGCTAGTTGCCTTTGAATCTTTTTGTCTTAATGATCCCCCTGCAGCATTCCTAGGATTAGCAAATTTATCTTTTAATTTCTCAAAATCTTTTTTTCCTATATATACTTCTCCTCTGACCTCAATAATTTCTGGAGCATTATTTAACTTTTTTGGTATATCATTTATAGTTAACAAATTTTCAGTTATATCTTCACCAAAAACACCATCTCCTCTTGATAAGCCATAAATTAACTTTCCTTTTTCGTATCTCAAGGAAGCGGATATTCCATCAATTTTTGGTTCGGAAGATAACTCAATATTAGATTTAATATTTAAAAACTTTCTAACTTTTTTTCCAAAATCTTCCATGTCTTCTTTGTTAAAAGCATTTGAAAGTGAAAGCATAGAAATGGAATGTTTAACTTTTTTAAATTTATTAGAAGGTTTTGAACCAATTATTCTCTCTATATTTTTAATCTTTTTAAGATATGGATATTTTTTAGCTAATACTAACAATTCTTTTTTGAGAGCATCAAACTTAGAGTCTGAAACAATGGGATTGTCCTTTTCAAAGTAAGCTTTGTTAAAGTTTATTAGCTTATTAATTTTCTCTTTGTATAATTTTACGATTTTTTCCTGTTTAATCATTTAATAAAAATATTTTTTTTATTCTATTTACTAGACCCTCTTTTTCTTTATCTTCTTTATTTTTTATAGGCTGGTAAGACGTATTTAATATTTTATATGATCTTTCATACCATTCACTTGAATTATAGTTGTATCCAAGCAAAGTGGCTGCTGCTTTTGCTTCATCTTCTAATCCAAGCCTAAAATATATCTCAACTAACCTAAATAAAGCTTCTTCGACGAAAATGGTTTTTTCATATTTCTCCACTACGGTCTTTAAACGATTGATAGCTGGTATCCATTTTTCATTTTGAATGTAATATCTTGCTATAGAAATTTCTTTTGCAGCCATTTGATTATAAATCAAATCTAACTTAAATTTTAAGTCCATTGCATAGTCGGTGTCTGGATATTTTTTTAGGAAATCTTCAATTGTTGCTTTTGAAAGAAGTAGAGGCTCTAAGTCTTTCTCCTCATCAAGAATTTGTTCATAATAAATTATTGCAATTAGATACTGAGCATAGTCTACATTAGGATCTGCTGGATAAATTCTTATAAATCTTTTTAGATTCAATAATGCTTCGTCTGTAAAATTTATTGTATAAAGACAGTAACTTGACATTAATGAAGATTTTGCTGCCCACGGTGTCTGTGGAAGTAAGCTTTCGGACTGATCAAATTTTCTAGAGGCAATAATATATTGACCATTTTTTAAAGCTTCTAATGCTTCCTGATAAACTTTTATAGCTTCCTGTTTTGTTGATGGAGGGGGTGCAAGAGTATCACTCTTATTTTTTGAACATGAAAAAAATAAAATAGATGAAAATATAAATATTAAAAATATACGCATAAGGTATTAATAACAAAAAAAATACCTTGCGTAAAATGATGTTAAATTTAGGCGTTTACAGCAAGTCTCTTGTGTAGAGGAACGATTTTCCTAACGTTTGAAGTAGAAGATACATTTTCTACGATATCGTAATTACCCTTGTCAGAAAAAATCTTTTTCAAAAACTCATTGGTTAAAGCATGACCCCCATGGATACATTCGATCGATCCGATAACTCTTGCACCTGACAGCATAAAGTCACCAGCTAAGTCAAGTATTTTGTGATTTACAAATTCCTTTTCAGATCTAAGTCCACCTTCATTAAGTATTTTGTTTCCTTTAACCACGATGGCATTTTCCAAAGAGCCACCTTTCGCTAGACCTATAGATTTAATCTCTTCTATATCTTCGTACAAACAGAAAGTCCTTGCGGCATAAATATACTCTAAATTTTTATCTTCAAAATTTACACTGTTTGTTTGTGTCTGAATTAAAGGACTTTTTTTATAATTCAATGTAAATTTAACTTCAAAAGAATTATTTTTTGGTGTTATGTTTATTAATTTTTCTTGCTCCTTCAACTCTACTTTCTTTTTAATTTTTATAAATTTCCTTTTGCCTTCTAAGGTTTTGAGTCCACAATTTTTTATGATCTCAACAAAATCTTTTGAAGATCCATCCATTATTGGAACCTCTGATCCATTCAAATTTACAATTAGGTTATCAATTCCACAAATATAGAATGCAGCCATTAAATGTTCTATTGTTGAGACACTTACTCCAAAATCATTTTCTATTTTGGTACATAGTTTTGCTGAGGATACATTATTAAAACTTGCTAAAATTTCATTATTTTTTTCTAGATCAGTTCTTTTGAATGTTATCCCAGAATTTGAGTTTGCTGGTAAAAGAGTTACTTTAACTTTTTCGCCGGAATGTAAGCCAATTCCTGTGAATGATACTTCTTTTTTAAGTGTTTTTTGATTTTTTTCCCACATGGAAATAGTTATACAAAAACTCAAAATTTAGTTGAAAACAACTAATGTTACAAAAAGCTACGATAGAACTTTATTTAGAAAAAACGCTCAAAAAAACTAGCTATTACTGACTTTTTTTTATGAGTTAACGGAATCGCTTCTTTATCCCAACCTTTAAAAATAAGCTCTGCCGCTCCTGAAAGAGCTGAAAAATCATTTAAGGGAAGCAATTCAATTTGGGTCTTATTTTTATCAATCTTTAAATACTCTTTAAACAAATTACCCAAATTTTCTAAAATATCTTCATCTTCAAAAAACAAATCAACACGTAAAATTTTATTGTTAATATATTTTAAATTTTTATTTTTATTAAAAATATAGTCTAACATCTCCTTAGTTCTCGCTTTAACAATATCGTTTAAATGATTTTTGCTTAACTTTTTAAATTCTGATTCTGTAAAAAGATTTTTTTCTATATATTTATCTTTATTTTTTTCAATATTTATGAAATCCAACTCTTTCATAATTTTTCTTATTTCACTTTCTTTAAGTGAGCAAAGTTGAATAAGATCCCTGTAAATTGAGTTAGTTCCAAAGGGAAAAATTTTTAAAAATACTAATGATGAGTCTTCATAAAGAGAAATGCTACTAACTTCCTTATCAAAATTAATTAAAGCAAAATTTCTAGCTTCTTTATTCTTTCCTAATAAATCCATTCCGCACGCAAGAGGTTTGCTAATAACTCTATCTATTTTTAAATCGCTATTGGTAAAAAGAGCACTAATATTTTTTAAGCTGTTTGTTGGCAAAGAAATAAATGTCATATGCAAACTCAGATGATCCCCGTGAAGGTCAACAGGTACTTTATTTTTCTTAATTTTATCTAAAATAAAATTAGAGTTAAGTATGTGTAATATAGAGTTTTTTTCTTGATTCTTTATAATAGAACTTTTCGCTTCATTTAAAATATAATCTAAGTCTCTTTTTTCAACTTTTGATCCATTTAATTTTTTGAATCCTGATATATTTGTACAACAAATTTCTGGTTCATTAATTATAACTGAAATATTTCTAAATATTTTTCCAGATTCTTTTTCTAAATCTTTTAAATCTTGACTTATTCTGTTTGTGGTGATTTTGAAATCTAAAATTTTTCCTTTTTTAATACCATTATTTTCTGAAATTTTTTTCTTTAAAATTTTATAATCTGATTGTTCATTTTTTTCACAAATAACATATCTTATTTTATCTTCACATATCTCTGCGATTAGTTGTTCTTGTTTCATTATTATTTTAATATCAATTGTCCTTTAATCCTAAAATCAAATATTTTAAAATTTACAAAATTTTCTTTTTTATAAATTGATAAAAATTTTTTAATTGAAAGCTCATAATTTTCTGCTGGCAACTTAACTACTTTACCATCATTTAAAATAACATCCCATCTATTTATACCAAAATAAATAAATTGTTTTATTTTCTCTATTTTAAAATTGGTATTTTCTAAAGATTTATAAAATAAGTGAAAACTTTCTTTGGCTCCTTTGCCATACACCAAAGGCAGGCTATTAAATTTATCAAATTGAAAATTTTCTATAGATTCTCCATCATCTAAAATCAAAGATTGATTATTTTCGTGTTTAAAAATGCCTATAGGTTCATTTTCAAAAATAATGATCTTGATAGTATCTGGATATTTTTTTTTAACTTTTATTTCTTTAACAAATTCTAAACCTTCAACAATTTTTTCCATCTGATATCTACTTATTAGAATTATACTTTTTCCTTTAAATTGATTAAGTTTTTGATCAATTTCGAACTGATTTGAATTTTTTATTCCTTCAATATTTATTATGTTGACTGGTAGAAAAATTTTTTTTGAATTTTTAGAAGAATTAAAACTAAACGTAGTAAGAAAAATAAATAAAATAACCCATAAATAAAAGTTTTTTTTTTTATTCATCTATTTATACCGGAGTCATTTACCATCCACTTAACTAATTTTACAAACGAGATATTTGAATGTTTTGCAATTTCAGGCACCAAAGATAAACTTGTCATTCCCGGTTGAGTATTTACTTCTAATAGAAAAAACTTATTTTTATAAAACCTAAAATCACATCTAACAATGCCCCTACATTTTAATATTTTATTTGCTTTTTCAGAAATTTTTAAAACTTCCTTATATTTCTTTTTTGAAATTGGAGCTGGCATTATATGTAAAGTTTTTGCAGATTTTTTATATTTTGCCCTATAATCATAAAATTTTCTTTTTGGTCTTAATTCAATGGCACCTATTGATTTGCCACCCATAACAGCAACCTGTATTTCTTGACCTGGTATATAGGTTTCAAATAAAAAATTATCATAACTTCTTTTTAATTTTTTAAATTCTTTTTTAAGTAAATTAATATTTTTGCAGATCTTAACACCTATACTAGATCCCTCATCATTTGGCTTTATTACTATTGGAAAATTCATTCTTTTTTCCTTAATTTTTTTACTTAAATTTAAATTTTGATAATCATCTTTATTTAAAAAAAAATAGTTTGGCGTTGTGACTCTATTTTTTATAAATATCTGTTTAGAAAAATGCTTATTCATAGCTATCATTGAGGACAATACCCCTGAATGTGTGTAGGGAACACGAAAGTACTCAAAAAAACTTTGTATTTTTCCGTCTTCACCATTTTTTCCATGAAGAGCATTAAATATTATATCTGGATTTTTTTTTTCGATATTGCTTAATGATGAAAATTTTGGATCAAATTTTATTATTTTATATCCAATCTTTTTCAAAGCCAGGATACATGACCTTCCTGAGTCTAAACTTACTTCTCTTTCTCTTGATGTGCCCCCTAAAACAACTAAAATTTTTTTCTTTCTGAATTTCATTTGGTACCTACAATTTTAATTTCTAGCTCTAAATTTATTCCTGTTTTTTTAAAAACCTCATTTCTAACTTTCTCTATTAATGCCTCGATATCTGCAGAAGTAGCTTTGCCATTATTTAAAAAAAAATTGCTATGTTTCTTTGAAATGCTTGCACCACCAACACCAAAATTAGAACAGTTTGATGATTTTATAATTTCCCATGCTTTTTGTTTTTCTGGATTTTTAAATGTACTTCCGCAAGTTTTTATTCTACTAGGTTGACTTTCTTTTTTTTGATTTATTAACATTTTTTTTTTATTATCAATTTCAACTTTGTTTCCAGACTCTCCTTGGAGTGTTACATTTAAGATTATTAAGTCTCTAGGTAAATTACTTCCTCTGTAAAAAAATTTTATCTCATCTTTGCTAAATGATTTTAATTCTCCACGAAAGTTTAAAGCATTAAGAGATAAAAAATTTTTAGATATGTCATAACCATAGCATCCACTATTCATCGTAATAGCTCCACCGATACTGCCAGGTATACAAGATAAAAATTCTAATCCTGCAATAGAATTTTCAAGAGCAAAATCAGAAACAGCTTTATCTAAAGTTGCTGCTCCAACCTCTATTTTGTTATCATTCAATAATTTTGTATAACTGAAATTCTTACCGAGTTTAATTATAATTCCATCAAACCCGGAGTCCCTAAAAAGGGTATTTGACCCAGCACCAAGAATATAAATATTTTTTTCTTGATTATTATATTCTTCTAAGAAATTTTTAAGATCCGTTTCCGAACCTGGTTTAAAAAAAATTCTTGCTGGACCACCTAAATTAAACCAGTTATACTTTGAAAGCTTTTCGTTTTTATAAATCATAATATTATTTTACAAATCCATTTCTCTTAACCATTTTGAAATTGAGCCAGCTCCCATACAGACTACTATTTCATTATCTATTAAATTTTTAACAAAAAATTTTCTTAAATCATTCTGGTTTTCAATTATAACTACTTGAACATGAGAGTTTCTAGAAATTAATTTTGCGAAATTTAAAGAATTATAATTTTTATCAGTTTTTTCTCCAGCTGGATAGACTGGACAAAGAATCACTAAGTCTGAATTATTAAAAGCAGATGCAAAGTCTTTTTTAAGTGATTTTAATCTTGAGTATCTATGCGGTTGGAAAACAGCAATGACTTTTCTTTTAACAGAAGTAGATTTTAAACTTTTTAAGACTGATTTTATTTCTGTTGGGTGATGAGCATAATCATCAAAAAATTCTCTTCCTTCAACTGAAAAAACTTTTGTTAGCCTTCTTTGTATTCCCGTAAATTTTTTTAATGATTTTTTTATAATATTAATCTTTACGCCTATATGTAGACATAGCGCAATAGCAGCTACTGAATTTATAACATTGTGTTTTCCAATAAGATTAAGTTTAATTTTTTTAATATTTTTCTTTTTTGAACCAGTTACTAAAATTCTTAAATCAAAGATCGAGTGATCTTTTTTATAAAGAGGATTTAAAATTTGAAAATTACATTTTTCTGAAAAACCATAAGTTAAATAATTTTTGTTCTTGACCCTTGGTAATATTTTTTTTAACTCTTGATCATCTATACAAACAAAAGACTTTCCAATTAAAGGTGTTTTGTTTAAAAATTTAACAAAAGAATTTTTTAAATTATTAAAATTTTTATAAAAATCCAGGTGTTCCTTATCAAGGTTAGTAACCACAGAATAATTTACTGGAAAATTTAGAAAACTACCATCTGACTCGTCGGCTTCTAGGACTGCCCATTCTCCTTTTCCTAGTCTGGCATTACTATTAAAAGAATTAATAATCCCACCGTTTATTATTGTTGGATCTAGTTTTGCAGAAGACAGTATTTTAGATATTAGAGATGTTGTTGTAGTTTTGCCATGCGACCCTGTAATGACGATATTTGTTTTTAAGGAAACAACATGAGCTAACATTTCAGCTCTCTTAAGAATATGAATTTTTTTCTCTTTTGCTGCAAGAATTTCTGGATTGTTTTTTTTAATTGCAGATGATGTAACAACTATAGTTGAATCTTTAATATTATTTTTTTTATGGGTTTTAAATATTTTAATTCCAATTTTTTTACATCTTTCAGTATTTTTGCTATTAATTAAGTCACTTCCTTGAACTTTAAAACCCATAACTTTCATCACTTGTGCTAGACCACTCATTCCGATTCCACCAATTCCAATAAAGTGAACTTTATCTTTTAATCCAATTTCAATTTTGCTCATTTAGTATTTCCTTAATTAATTTTTCAACTTTTGAAAAAACGTTTTTATCTGAATGCTCTGACATTTTTTCAGAAATTAAAAATAATTTTTTTTCATTTTTATGTAAATCTATAAGGATATCCATTAATTTATCAGAAACAAATTTTTCTTCTAATAAAAAACAGTATCCTTTCATTTGAAAATATTTTGCATTCATAAATTGATGGTTATCTACTGACGATGGTAAAGGTAAGGCAATAAAAGGGATTCTTAAATTAATTAGTTCTGCTAAAGATGATGCCCCTGATCTGGTAATTGCTAGATCTGCTTGCCTGTAATATTTAGACATATCACCTGAAAAAGAAAATAGTTCAAATTCTATATTAAATTTTTGGTATTTTTTCCTTATCTCATTTACTTGCTTGTCTGTACATTGTTGATAAATTTTAAATTTATACCCTCTCTGAAAACATTTTATTATAACGTCCGGCAAAATATCACCGAAAATTTTAGCTGATTGACTCCCACCCATTATCAAAATTGATAAGTTATTTTTTGATTTTTCTTTCTTATCTTTTTGTAAATTTAGGATGGTATTTCTAATTAAAAACCCGGAAAAAAAAATTTTTTTATTATATTTATTTTTTATTCCTTTTATACTGTTTGAAGAAACAAAAATCTTATTTACAAAAGGGAGGAGATACTTGTTTGCTCTTCCTATAATTATATTATTTTCATATATTAATGTGGGAATTCTTAGAAAAAATCCTGCTAGACAAACTGGAAATGAGGAATACCCACCCATACCTATAATTAATTTTGGTCTATATATTATCATAAAAACCAACGATAAAATAAAAGACCTTATAACTTTTATTATTCCAAAGAAAATTTGAAAAATATTTTTTTGAAAAATTGTTCCTGAATTTATAATTCTAATATTAACGTTATTATAATTATTTAAATATTGAAGACCTCTTTTGTCAGTAATAATTTCAACAAAATATTTTTTTTTTAGAAAATCTGCTAGGCTTAAAGAGGGAAAAATATGACCTCCAGTACCTCCTGTAGCAATAATAATTTTTTTTTTATAATTTTTCATTCATTCTTTTCTGTTAAAGATGTATAATTTAGAAGTACACCAGCGATTATTCCGCTTGATAATAAAGATGAACCTCCGTAACTCAAAAAAGGTAGAGTCATACCTGTTGTTGGCAATAAATTTGCATTAACACCAATATGAATAAAAGTTTGAAAAATTAATAGTGATGCTAAACCACACAATGCAAGTTTATAAAAGTTATCAGAAAAATTCACAACTTTTTTGATTATTCTAAATGCTATAAAAAGAAAAATTATGACAATTAAGATAGATACTGCAGAACCAAATTCTTCACTAACAACTGCGATAATATAATCAGTATGAGCTTCTGGTACACTTTCTTTTAAGATTCCTTCGCCCATACCTTGACCCTTTAATCCACCTTGTTTTATTGCCTCAATAGCTTTTTGTGATTGTGACCAACCAGACTTCTCGGGGTCCATAAAAGATGTAAGTCGGTTAATGATATAACTGAATTTCTCTGGTGCGATATAAAGTAATGAAAAAAATAATATTATTGCAAAAATTAGAATTAAAAAAAGGAACAAAAAACTAAAACCTGAAACAAATATTAATGAAATCCATGTTGAAATTAATAATACGGTCTGTCCAAGATCTGGCTGAACCAAAAGGAGTAAAGTAATGGTTGATAACAATAAAAAAGAGATTAAATGGGATAAATTTAGATTTTTAATCTTAGGAGATGAAATAATTTGGGCGATAACCAAAACGAAAAAAGGTTTTACGAATTCAATTGGTTGAAAACGGAAAATGTAAAAATTAAGCCACCTTTTTGCACCTTTTACTTCCGCGCCCAAAAAAGGAACAAGTACTAACAAAAATAAAAAAAATATAAAAATGGGAATCAAACTCTTATTGATTAAACTAGTATTAATAATAGATATAAAAACCATTAAAAAAAAAGCAATAATAGAATAAAGAAGATGCTTTTGAAAAAAGAAATAATAACCTTTATTTAGCCTCTCATCAGCCAAAAATGAGGTTGAAGAGAATGAAAAGAATATTCCTAAAGTAAATAACAATAAAAAACTAAAAAATATAGATTTATCTACATTTCTCCAATAATTATTAATTTTAAAAAACCTAATCATATTTTAAAAATATTTATCAACAGAATTTTTAACTAATTTTTTGAATGTTTTTCCTCGTTCTTCAAAATTTTTAAATTGGTCAAAGGATGCACTTGCAGGACTAAACAAAATTGTAATTTTTTCTTTATTAATATTTCTAATATCTTTTAAAATTGATGTCACAGCATATCCCAGTGTTTTGCATAGTTTAATACTTACTTTTCCCTTTAAGTATTTTGAAAAATTTTTCATATTTTTTCCAATAATATATGTTTTTGAAATATTTTTTTTTAAACCTTTCAATTGAATTCTATCTCCTTTTTTAGGAAGACCTCCAACAATCCAATAAATGTTTTTATTATGTTTTAAAGCAAATTTTGTAGACTCAAAACTTGTTGCCTTAGAGTCATTTATAAAAATTTTATTACTTTTTCTGTAAAATATTTCATGTCTATGAGACAAACCTTTAAAAGACTCGAGTGATTTAACGAATGCATTTTCTTTAATTTTTAAAATTTTGGATAGTGAATAAACAAAAGTCATGTTATTAATATTTGTTTCTGAATTCAAATAATCATTTTGAATTTTATATTTAATTTTTCTATATTTTTTAGAAGATAAAAGTTGTATTTTTCCTAAATATTTATTTTTTTTGATTTTTTTTAGTAATTTTTTGTTATTTATAAAGGCATAGTCATCTTTTTTTTGGAGAGAAAAAATTTTTAATTTTGAATTAATATAATTGTTCATTGTCCCATGCCAATCTAAATGATCATTACTAATATTTAATAATAAAGCATAATCAGGTTTAATAAATTTTGAATAAGCTAATTGAAAAGAAGAGGCTTCAATTACAATAAAAGTATTTTTTTTTAGGTTTATACTGAGTATTGGACTGCCAATATTTCCTGCTAATCGAGCTTTAATTTTATTTTTTTTTAAAACATGTTCAATAATTTTACACGTAGTAGACTTTCCATTTGTACCAGTAACAACTATTGATTTTGTTTGGGGATTTAACAAATAAAAAATATCAAGATCTGTAATAAATTTTTCTTTATTTTCTAATAAAATTTTTTTTAATTTAGTTTTTTTAATATTTATTCCTGGACTAATTACAATAAAATCTACAAATTCAATTGCCTCTGAAAAAATTTTTTCTTTTGATTTAGTTAATCCCCAGGAATTTTTTAACTTTTTATTATCATCCCAAACAACGTAATTCTTAAATCCTGATTTGTTAAAATAATTAACTACTGATTGGCCTGTAGCACCAAGACCATAAATTGCAAAACTTTTTTTACTTAAATCCAATGATGTATTCATTAATTTAGTTAACGCAATTTTAGTGTGGCTAATCCTACAAGAGCCAAGATAATTGCGATTATCCAAAATCTAATTACTACCGTGGACTCTGCCCAACCCTTTTTTTCAAAGTGGTGGTGAATAGGAGCCATCATAAACACCCTTTTTCCTGTTAATTTAAATGAGATCACTTGAATAATTACAGAAACTGTCTCTAAAACAAACAGGCCTCCAATTATAGCGAGAACGATTTCATGTTTTACTATAATAGCTACAGAAGCAATAGACCCCCCTAATGAAAGTGAGCCGGTGTCTCCCATGAATATTTTTGCAGGTGGCGCGTTGTACCAAAGAAAACCTAGACATGATCCCACAATTGAACCACAAAAAATAGATAGTTCACCAACATTTGGTATGTATTGAATTTGTAAATAATTTGAAAAAATTTTATTTCCTACCAAATAACAAATCAAAGAAAAAGATAATGCAACTAACATTACTGGCACTGTTGCTAAACCATCTAATCCGTCTGTTAAATTTACTGCATTAGAGGAACCAATAATTACAAAAATGCCAAAAGGAATAAAAAATAAACCCATATAAAAAACAGCATTTTTAAAAAAAGGAAAGTACAAATTGGATATACTTTCATGATCAGTAAAATATACTAAAGCTAATATAGCAAACAAAGAAATTAATAATTGTCCCGTAATTTTAATTTTGGCATTAATTCCCGAAGAATTTTTAAATTTGATTTTTAAATAATCATCAACAAAACCTAGCAATCCAAGACTTGTACAGACAAAGATAACAATCCATATATAAATATTTTGTAAATCTGCCCACATAAGAGTGCTAGTAATAATTCCAATCAAAATCATTAATCCACCCATGGTAGGTGTTCCGCTTTTTTTTATAATATGATCAATGGGACCATCTTGTCTTATTGGTCCAGTAATTTGCTTCTTTGAAAAATATTTTATTAAAGGATTTCCTATAAGAAAAATAATTATCAAAGAAGTAATAACTGCTAAACCGATTCTAAAAGTTATATACTTAAAAACATTTAAGAAAGAGTAAGTATCAACTAATGAAGTTAAGAAACTATAAAGCATTTAATTTACCTCTTAAAAGTTGTTTAGATATTTGATTTAATCTTGTTGCATTAGAACCTTTAATCATTAAATAGTCTCCGTTTTCTAAAATTTTAGAAAATGTTTTATTAAATGAATTTAAATTCTTCACTATTTGCCCTCTTTTTTCCCTTTTTACACCTTTGAAAGTTTGTATTGCTTTATTTCCATAAACGAAGGTCTTATCAATATCACTATTATTTATAAATTTTGAGATTTTTTTATGATAAATACCTGAATTTTTGCCTAATTCTAACATATCCCCAAAAAGAAAGTATTTTTTTTTAGATTTTTTTTCAAGATTAGAAAAATTTTCTATAGCAGATTTTACTGACAAAGGATTTGCATTATAACTTTCGTCAATTAAAAAAAACTTTTTATTAAATTTTTTCACTTTATTTATTTTACCTCTACCCTTTAAAAAGCCCTGTCGTTTAAAATAGTTTTTAATTTTATCCAAATTTAAATTCATTTCTAAAAGTACAGCGACACAACATAAAATATTCATTATATTATTTCTGTTTCTATTATTTAATTTTAAAAGAAAATTTTTCTCAAATGCAGAAATTCTAAGTAGAAAGTTATATTTATGCTTTTTAATACTTAGACACCTAACGTCAGATTTGTTAGAAAATCCGAAAGATTTAATATTTATTTTATTTTTTTGTGCAACTTTTTTCAAATAATCAAAAAAAATATCATCTCTATTAAGTATTAAAGTTCCATTTTTTTTTATATTATTAATAATCTCACTTTTGGCTTTAGCTATTTCTTTAGTACTTTTAAAATTTTCTAAATGTGCCTCTGAAATATTGGTAATAATACCAATATGGGGTTTGATTAATGCTGAAAGTTTATTAATCTCATTAAATTTACTCATCCCTACTTCGAACACTCCATATTCATGATCTGGACTCATATTTGCTATGCTTAACGGAACACCGTATTTGTTATTGTACGAATGTGGTGAAAAATAAGTTCTAGAATATTTATTCAACAAATTACCTAACATAGTTTTAACTGTGGTTTTTCCTGAACTTCCGGTGACAGCAATATATTTGGATGAAGATGATTTTCTTTTATTTTCAGCTAATTCTTTTAAGAAATTCATAGTATTTTTAACACGAATAAATTTGGGATTTTTTTTTGTCTTACTGGATATTATACAATAACTTGCTCCATTTTTTACAGCACTATTCAAAAAGTTGTGACCATCTTTTTTTTTCCCTTTAATAGCAATAAATAAATTATTTTTTTTTGTGGTTTTTGAGTTAATAGAAACTCCATCAAAATAATAGCTTTTTTTACTCTTAATTATTTTTTTTAAAATTGCCCCATTGTATGCAAGTTCGTTTTTTTGTTTATGAAAATTATAATTTTTATATTTAAAATTTTTAATAATTTTTTTATCACTTAAATGAATTTTTATTTTTCCCAAATCTTGATAATTTTCATGACCTTTTCCAGCAATTAAAATTACTTCATGTGGATCAGATTTTCTTAAGGCATAAACAATTGCTTTTTTTCTGTTTCCAATTTCCGTTGCGCCAGAATTTTTTAATACTTTCATAATATTATTCCTAATTTTTTTTGGATTTTCATTCCTTGGGTTATCATCTGTTACATAAATTTTATCACAATACTTTTTTGCAACCTCGCCCATTAGTCTTCGTTTGCCTTTATCTCTATCTCCCCCACAACCAAATATGATTGTAATTTTTTTTTGAAAATGTTCTTGTAAAGACAATATTGCGTTTTTTAATGCATCGGGTGAATGAGCATAATCTAAAAAAATTTTTGATTTATTTGGTAAGACCCTTATCAATTCAAGCCTACCATTAACACTTTTGATTTTATCTATTTTCTTAAAAATATTCTCAACTTTTAATCCACAAATTTTTGAAGCTAAAACTGCCATTAGTAAATTTTTTATTTGCATTGACCCATATAAATTTATTTTTAATTTATAAATACTATTTTTATATTTTATGTCTAGAATTTGGGAGTCTTTGTAGATTTCATGATTTATAATTTTAAAAGTATTACTTATTGATCCAATGGTTAAAATTTTAAGTTTTCTTTTTTTTTGTATTTTTTTAATTACATTATATTGCTTTATATCAGTATCAGTAATTATAGTTGATCCTTGTTGTAGAAGATTTCTAAATAATAAAAGTTTTGAACTTAAATAATCTTTCATACTTTTGTGATAATCTAAATGGTCATGACTAAAATTTGTAAAAATACCAACTTTAATTTTTAAAAAATTTAATCTCTTTTGTTTTAATCCGTGACTTGAAGCTTCAATTATAGCATTATTGATTTTGAGTTTTTTCATTTCATTTAGATCCTTGTTTAAAGTTAAAGGATCTAAGGTAGTTAGCTGTCTATTTTTTAATAAATTATTTTTTCTGAAACCAAGTGTTCCGATAAATCCAGATTTTTTATTTTGATATTTAAAAATTTGATAAAAGAAATCTGATACAGATGTTTTACCATTTGTTCCTGTAACGGCAACAATGTTTTTTGGTTTATTTTTATAATATTTTGCACATATTTTCGAAAGAGTATCTCTTGTGTCTTTTACCTTAACAAAGATAACTTTGTTATTCTTTTTAATCTTTCCTGAATAGATTATTGCTTTAGCTCCTTTGGTAGTTGCTTCCTTGATAAAATTGTTACCATTGTTTTTACTACCTTTTATTGAGACGAATAAATTACCTTTTTTTATAGTCCTGGTGTCAAAAGATATTCCATTAATTTTGAGTTTAGCTACATTAGGCTGAAGATTGCTAATTAGATTTTTTAACAACATGATTGTCGTAAAAATCAATTTTATTTATGGCTAAAATAGGTCCAATTTTCTCTATAATTTTGCCTGCAATTTCAACTGATGTCCACCCTGCTGTATTATATGGAGTTCCTTTATATTTCCATCCACTTCCATCTCTATAATGGTAGATATAATCCTTACTTGGTTTAGGCTCATCTAAGAGAACTAATAAAATATACTTTGGTTCTGAAATAGGAAAAACAGCGACAAATGTATTGATTTTATTTTTTGAATAAATTCCATTTATCGATTTTTGTGCCGTACCTGTTTTTCCACCAACTTCATAACCATCTATATTTGCAAAATTGGCCGTACCTTCTTTAGTTGATACAATTTTTCTTAAAATTGGGTTTATTTTTTTTGAGACCTCTTTTTTCAAAATTCTATTTTTTTCATCAACGCTAATTTCACTTTTTATCAATGTAGGTTTTATATTAAAACCGCCATTAGAAATTATTGAGTAACCTTTTACAAGCTGTAGAAGTGTTGTTGTGATTCCGTGACCAAAAGATGCAGTGGCCAGTTTACACTTTCCCCATCTAAATGATATTGGTTCACCTACCTCTTCTATATCAAAATCAATTTTATTTAATAAACCAATATTGTGAAGAAAATTTTTCATTTTTTCTCCTCCAACTTTTTGTCCTATTCTTACAGAACCTATATTTCCAGATCTTATTAAAATTTGTTCTGCAGTAAGATTTGAAGGAATTTTATCATCATATTCGCCTATAGATCTTCCAGCACAAGTAATTTTTTTAGGGAGATCTTTAAATTCAGTACTAGTTTCAACTACACCTTCGTTTAAGGCTCCGGCTAGTGTGAATGTTTTAAAAACCGACCCAAGTTCATAAACTCCCTTTGTGGCTCTATTTATATAATTTGTGTCATTGATAGTTTTTCTTTTATTTAAGTCAAAATCAGGTAAAGAAACCATAGAAAGAATTTCTCCATTGTTAACATCCATTAGTATTGATGCACTTCCAATATTTTCAAAAATTTTTTGATATTTAATTAATTCTTCTCTAATTAAAAACTGGATACTAGTATCCAGTGTCATTTTTATTGGTTTTTCATTTGTTTTTAATTTCTTATCAAAAGATTTCTCAATACCAGAAATTCCATTATTATCTAAATCAATTTGTCCTATAACGTGGCTAAATAAATTTTTATGCGGATATATTCTTGTTTGTGTTTTTTCAAATAATAAACCTTTTTCACCCAATGACCATAGTTTGATTCTTTCATTCTCTGTTATGTTTTTTTTTAAATAAAAATACTTATTTTTATCTAAATTGTTTTTAATTCTGTCAATATCTATCTCTGGATAAAATAATTTAATTTTTAAAATAAATTTTTTTTTATCATTGATTAGATTTGGTTTAATTGCGGCATGATAAACTCTTATGTTCTTAGCGAGTGGCTCTCCATTTCTATCCAATATATCTTGTCTTAAGGGTTTAAAAATATTTGAATGAGAATTTATCAGATTTATTGAATTTCCTATATTTATTGAGGTTAATAAAATTTTGATACTAAAAATAAGAATTAATGAAAAGAAGACAAAAAATAACAGATAAATTCTGTCCTCGTTTATGTTTAGTCTATTTTTTTTTAAAAAATTATTTTCATAATGATTGTAATCCTTAAAATAAAAACTTTTTTTATTTAGATTAGTTTTATTTATTTTTTTAATCATTTTTTTGAAGGTTTTTACTTTCATTTGAACTGTATCTTAAAAATTCATCTGTAGATAAAAAAAGTCTTGAATAATCAAAACTGGAATATTTTTTTTTATCAAAATTTAATATTTTTTCATTTATATTTTCTGGGCTTGATAAATATACAAAATCTATCTCAGCAACATTAAGTTCTTTATTTAAAATAGATATTTGTTTGTTTAAAATTTCGATATTTTTTTCAATATTTCTCGTTTTATTTTTAATATAAGAGGTAAATATCATTAAAATAAAAAAAACACATAATGAAATAGTTAAAGATTTATTAAACATCTATATTCTCCAGTTCAATATAATTTAAAAATTTATTTTTTAAATCTGTTGGATTAAAAAAATCATCTTTACTTCTAACTGCGAATCTAAGCTTGGCTGATCTTGAGGGTCTATTTTTTTTTAATTCGTTTTCTCCTGGCCTTAATACTTTATTACTATAGTTTTCAAATAAAATTTCCTGATTATTTGAGTCTGGATAATATCTTGATGAATTAGGTTTGTTATTTGAAAAATTTGTGAAAAAAAATTTTACTATTTTATCTTCAATTGAGTGAAAACTTACAATTATTATTTTGCCTCCTGTTTTTAAATATTTAGTAGCCTCAATTAAACCTTGGATCAATTCTGATATTTCTTTATTTACAAAAATTCTAATCGCTTGAAAAGTTTTTGTAGATACGTTTATTTTTTTATTAAAATCCTTTCGTTTACTTTTTTTTATAATATTAACTAAATCAGGGATTGACGAAATTTTTTTTTTGGTTCTTTCTTTGATAATATTTTTTGCTATATGGTAAGATTCTTTTTCCTCTCCAAATATTTTAAAAATATTATTTAGACTTTTCAAATTAAAATTATTTAATACCTCATTTGCGGAAATAGAATTTAGACCCATTCTCATATCAAGTTTACTTTTTGAATTAAAAGAAAAACCTCTTTTTAAATCTAAAATTTGAAGAGATGAGAGTCCCAGATCAAAAATTATACAATCTGCTTTTAAATTTTCTTTTGTTACCTTGTTTAATTCACTAAATTTTAGATTATAAAAAGCAAAACGATCCTTAAATTTTTTCTTTGTTTGTTCAGCATATTCTTTTGTATTTGGATCTCTATCTAGAGCAATTATTCTTGTTTTTGGAAATGAGAGTATGGCGTTGCTATAACCTCCACAGCCAAAAGTGCAATCAAAAAATAATCCTCCTTTTTCTGGCGAAGAAACTTTCAATACCTCCTCCAGCATTACTGGATAATGAGCTGGAGATATTGACGATGAAATATCTTTCATCTTCCGGTAGGTTAAAATTTTTGCTTACGCAAAAAGGCTGGGATTTCAAAATCTTCTTCTTCGCTCTTTAAATTATTATCTTCATTACTTTCTGATGAAGTATCTATAACGCCTTCATCAGAAAATAATTGGGGGGAAGTATCATTATGAGAGTTATCTGCATCATTAAAATCTTTTGACTTTTCTTCGTAAATAGAAATGTCCTCAATCACAACTTCTTCTGGATTTTCAGTTTCATTGTCCTGCACTTGATCTTGGTTTAAATTATTTTCAAAATAAGATGCGTTTTCTAGTGATACACCTGAGGCTAAATCCTCCTCATTTTTTAAAATATTGGCTTCTTCATCAGGAAGAATATTTTTTGTTTCTTTAATCTCTTGATCTAATTTTAATGCAGTTGCTCCCTGAATAGAACCTGGACTTAATAATGTCGTTGAAGTAGCTAAATTATTTGTTGTTACATTTTCAGAATATCCAGAATTTCTGGTATGAATTCTGTGTACATTATTTGTAACTAATTTAGACTCAGGCATTTCTCCGTCAAGCGCTGTTGCTACAATAGACACCCTCATTTTCCCATTTAAATTTTCATCTTTAATTGCTCCAAATATAAGTTCGGCTTCTGGGTCCACCTCTGCTCTAATTTTGTTTACAGCTTGATCAACCTCAAACAATTTAATGTCATCTCCGCCAGTTATATTTACAAGTAGTCCCTTGGCACCTTTTAGTGAATAGTCATCAATTAGCGGATTGTTTAGAGCTAGTTCTGTTGCTGCTAAAGCTCTGTTTTCCCCTTCTGCTTCTCCGGTTCCCATCATGGCCTTGCCCATCGAACTCATTACTGTTTCTACATCGGCAAAATCCAAATTAATTAATCCTGGTCTAACCATTAAATCAGTTACACTTCGAACGCCGTGTTTTAAAACATCGTTTGATAAAGAAAAAGATTTTTCAAAAGTTGTAGACTCATTTGCTATTTTAAAAAGATTTTGATTAGGTACAACAATCGATGCATCCAAATGTTTTTTTAGTTTTTCCCACCCTTCAACTGCACGTCTCATTCTCTTTGGACCTTCATATGAAAAAGGCAATGTTATTACACCAATTGTAAGTATATTTAATTCCTTAGCAGCTCTAGCCACAACATGAGAAGCGCCTGTTCCAGTTCCTCCACCCATTCCTGCTGTGATGAAAACCATATTAGCTCCCTGTAAGTAAGTTACTATTTCGTTCAAGGACTCATCGGCAGCTGCCTGTCCAATATCATGTTTTGCTCCAGCACCAAGTCCTTTTGTTAAATTCATACCAATTTGAATTTTTGCATCGGCCTTATTGGCTTTTAAATCTTGAGCATCTGTATTTACTGCTACAAATTCAACGCCTTGCATGCCGTCATCTATCATGGCATTTATTGCATTACCACCTGCTCCTCCAACACCCATTACTAAAATTCTTGGCTTTAATTCTTTTAATTCTCCTCCACCAATATTAATCGTCATACTCCCTCCTTTTTAAATTTATTATCCCATTTTAAAGCAGATCTATTAATGTAAGATTTCTTTCTTGCTACAGACTTGAATTTTTCAAATGAATTAGGATCCCACATTTGAAAAACTTTTCCTAAACCCACAAAAATGATGCTGGATTTAATTTTTGCGTGCTTTAGTAATTTTTCTGGAATTGATACTCTGCCTTCGCTATCAAAATTTAGATTTATACTTTCTGAAAGAACAGAAGTTGCAAAATAATCTCTTTTGTCTTCAAATGGACCTAGGGAGTCTATGCTTTCTGATAATTTTTCAATTCTATCTTGAGCACAAGCATCCAGAGCATTATGATTAAATGAAGGGTAAGTAATGAATCCGTTATAACCCATAGAATTTAGATAAGCTCTAAAACTAGATGGCACGGACACCCTTCCCTTCTTGTCTAATTTGTTCTCGTAGCTTGACAAAAACATATTTCATCTTTCTCTCTATATCTCCCAATTCCCTGATATTTGGGAATTCATGGGATAGTATGGGTATATTAAAGTATAGTCAATAGCTATTTAACAGGGATTACTTATAAACTCCGAAGAATATTTAGATACAAAACAGGAACATTTAGATTTGAAAGCTAGACAATCTATAAGCCGGGTTCTGTCATTTAAGATGTCATTTATCTAGAT
>CETM01088177.1_pt1 | contig 21795 bp, 22 predicted proteins | sample 361451 | NCBI WGS metagenome assembly CETM01 (sample SAMEA2622690, study PRJEB7988) | marine metagenome | isolation source: saline water (ENVO:00002010), including
TGACTACGGATCAGAAGGTCGGGGGTTCGACTCCCTCCAGGCGCGCAACTCTCTTAAAAATTTATAAATGACAAAATCTGAAAAATAACAAGATTTTCGATTAATTAATCCCAAAAATTGTTTGTGGATTTTTTATTTCATTTAATTGTCTTGAGATGGGTTCATAGTCATCAGAGTTCATAGGTTTGTATCCATAAAGTTGTAATGCTGATTTAGTTGTTTCATCCAGCAAAGAAATGGCTTCTTCAATGGCCTCGTTTAAAACATTTCTTAATGAATTATTAGACCAGTTTGTTATAAGTGGTGGTGCTGGCATCGGTTGCGTTTTTCCTATTACTCTTAAAGCCTCAACTGCAGGTTCGTAATCAATCCCAAGATTCCACACAACTTCATCTATCGCTGCGATATCTGCTTTATTGTTCGCAATCGCTTTCATGGATTGACGATGTGAACCACAAACTTCAGTTTTTTCGAAAAACTTTCCTTGTTCAACAAACGGATTCACAGTTGCGAGTAACGCCCCGTAACCCGAATACGAATCGTCGCTGTTTATCGCGGCGATCTTGTTAAAAAAATCTTCAACTAACCGACCTTCATCCTCTTCTCTACACACTATGACCGACCGGTATTGTCCAGGTTCACAGCCTTCTACTCCATAATCAAGAGCGCCTAAAACTTCAACTCGTCCTTGCAGTTCACGAACAGCGTTTAGTCCACAAGTTTGCCCAATTAGCAGATCAGTTGATAACCAGATTTCATAATGATCTTTTACACGCGTCAAATGTTGTGGTGCTGTAACGCTTTGTTTATTCAAATTTTCGACAATCATCTCCCAAAAAATATCATTGTGTTTTTGGACTTCAGGCCAGTCGTACATTGAAAGACCGGCTATCCCGTCATTCACTTTGCGCCTCTTTCAGATTTAAACATTGGGAGTAAAACCCGAGCATATCTTTCTTGAATATTTCAGGCTGATCACCTATTCCACCTATATCAGCTCCTAAACGGCCATAACCCTGTTTCATCGCGTGTACGAAAATGTCGTAATCAACTAAATCTGCATTCGGCTGTTTTGTTTCCGGATCAATCATCGCTCCACTATCTTCTAAAAATAAAATGGGTGCTTCGGGAGCTACACGAGCTTCTGACATGTGATGCACGGGTTCATATCGGTCAAAACTATGATGCGCCCCATCGACTATGCGCACAGTCGCTTTTCCATGATTCACATTAATGGCTTGTATTTGAGTTTCTATTTGTTTTATTGACACCCAGTTATCTATTTCTCCTACAATTACTCGAACTTGCGTGTCACCGGTTTGAGAATTTTTAAATTGATGACCACACCACGGATAAACCGAATAAATAGCAGCAAAACCACTTTCTGAACCGATAATCGGATCAGCAAAATTTCGCATTGAAGCCATCAAGACCGCTGATCCACCTCGACTGTGTCCTTGGGCCGCAATTCTTTCCGCATCTATTAGAGGATGCTGAGACAATGTTTGATAAGTAACTAAAAGGTCATACGCAGATGCAGCAAAACTATATTGTGTCTGGTTTTCAACAGTCGACTCTATAGATCTGGCCCCAAATGGATCGAGGAGAAAAACAGCATAACCTTCGCTAACCAACGTCTCAGTGTGTGCTTTATGATTAGGTCCTACTCCTAAACTTCCAGGAACGACCACTACTAACGGAAGAGGTTTATTTGTTTCAGGAATAAAGAGTTTCCCATCGATTGTCACCGTTTCACAATTTTCTATATCTGAAATTGCTTGAAAATAATTCTTCGGATTTCGACTTACTATTTCTACGTTCTTACCAACTACACCCGCATAGTTGACTTCTTGTTCTTTCCAACGTTCTTCTTGTTCCATTGCTTGCTCCTGATAAAAAACCAATTAGTTATTAGCGTTCATCATCTCCGGTTCGATATTTTTTAGTGATCTCATCTAACTCAGCAACTATTTGTTCTGAAAGTGGATTAGCAACAGCGGCTATAGCATCATCAAGTTGTGTCGGATTCGTAGCCCCAACTATAGGAGAGGTAACAAATGGTTTAGCTAGAACCCATCCAATAGCTAATTGCGCCATAGTAATTCCTTCTTTTTCTGCAATTGGCTGAATTTGTTCAACTGTGTCATGAAATTCATCTCTCCAATATCTTTCCCTGTAGCGTTCTCCTTGTTCACTTTCTAAAGCAAACCTTGAACCTTCCCGCGGGGCGCTTCTTTTATGTTGGCCTGTTAAAAGACCTCCAGCTAGCGGATTGTAAGGTATGACACCGATCCGGTCATGTTCACACAATGGAAAAAGTTCTCTTTCCATTTGACGAAATAAAAGGTTGTATCGAGGCTGCACAGTTTCGAATCGTTCTAGGTTAAGCGTTTCACTCCGACCGATGGAACGCGCAAGTAGCCATGCAGGATAATTTGAACAACCCAAATATCGTACTTTTCCCATTTTTACTAAATCGTCTAAAGCTCCGATTGTTTCATCTATTGGCGTTTGATAGTCGGGAAAATGAACTTGGTACAAATCAATAAAATCTGTTTGAAGCCTCTCAAGTGAAGCATCAACCGCATCGAAAATATGTCTACGACTTGAACCTCTTTGCCATGGCAAGGATCCCATTGGTGCCCAAAATTTTGTTGCTAAAACAACTTCGTCACGTTTTCCTTTAAGCCATTTTCCAATAATTCTTTCTGTGTCACCTATCGTTTCTTTACCGGAAGCGGGATACATGTCAGCAGTATCAATAAATGTGATTCCCTTATCTTTGGCTTTCTCAAGAATTGCATGCGAGGTTTTCTCGTCGCATTGGTTTCCAAATGTCATGGTCCCTAAACAAATCTTTGAGACGTTTAATCCTGTTCTGCCCAACTGTGAATGTTCCATCTCAAACACGGTACTAGCGAGTTTGTTTTTTAATAAACAAATCTCACTTGGAGCGCTTTATAAACTGTCTTTATATAGATGTCTTTTGGATAAATACATGAATGTAGACCAAAAATTAATTGATTTTGCTGTATCAATAGCTAAAGAAGCAGGAGAGTTAACACTTTCTTTTTTCAATGATTTAAATCTTGAAATCATTAAAAAGTCTGATGGTTCTCCTGTAACTGAGGCCGATAAGGGTGCTGAAAGATTGCTTAGACAAAGAATCACAGATTCTTTTCCCGATGATTCAATTATCGGGGAGGAAGAAGAAAATGTTTTTGGTTCTTCAGGCCGAACTTGGATATTAGATCCAATAGATGGAACTCAGTCATTTATAAATGGTGTTCCATTGTTTGCGAATCTTGTCGCTCTTGAAGATGAGCATGGTCCCGCTGTTGGTGTAATAAATCTTCCCGCTATTAATGAATGTGTTTGGGCGGGTAGAGGAACAGGGTGTTTCGCAGACGGCAAGCAAGCACATGTTTCATCTATTGAAACTCTCGATGAATCTTGTGTGGTAACCAGCGGAATTGACTATTGGTCTTCTTTATCTTTTTTTGAATCTTTATCAAAATCGGGAACCACTATTAGAACATGGGGCGACGCATATGGTTATGCACTGGTAGCAACTGGTCGTGTTGATGCGATGATTGATCCGATTGTTAACAAATGGGATGTTGCTCCAATGTTGACAATAATTCCCGAAGCTGGAGGAGTATTTACTGATTATAAAAATGTCGTAACCTCTGATGGGGGAAACGCTTTAGCGTCAAATAAAACCCTTCACCCTCTTTTATTAGCTTCTCTTACCGATTAAGTGTGTAAGGGTCATTAGGTGGTCGACCTATCCCCCTGCCGCAAGTAATTCCTGCTTCGGGAGCAGTTTCTCCGTCAACAAAAAAATCAACAAATGCCTCGAGTGTCCCGTCATCTGAAGTTTCTAACTCGATCCTTCTACCCCATGCCGTCGCGACTATTGGCGAACTCTGTTGAGAATGCGGTGATAACAAAATTTTTGGGTTTCCTGAAAACATGGTTGTTAACTTTATAATCTCTTCTTTTTCGATTTCTGGCTGATAAGTAACCCAAACCGCGCCGTGTTCAAGAGAGTGAACTGCTGCTTCATCTAGTAATTCAACTTTATAAATTCCGCACGTATGCCAAATTCCTAAATGGTCACCTCCGGCAGGTGGGATAGTCGGATAATCAACATTCTCATCTGTATGTTCACGTGAAGTTATTACTAGGTATTCGACTTCCTCTAACATTTCTTCCGTTGAAACTTCTACGGCAACATCATCTCCACTTCCACAAGCAGTAAACATGAACGTGAAAATGATAAGAACAGGAAAAAATTTTTTGAAATTTTGAAATAATTCTTCCATAAGGATTCCTCTAAATTGTTGTCTTTTCACCTTCGAAAATTTGCAAATCGATACTTCTTTTAGACAGTTCCGAAAGAAATTCAGATGGATCAACCATCAATCCAAGTGTAGACATATAGTTTGTCTTAATTTTTTTATTCAACAAAAATTCAACCGTTAAAGCTGTAACAGACGCGGCAGCCACTGCTGGACGTTCAGCAACCCCTAAAACAATATTCTCCTGAACACCATTTTTTCTCCCACGTAATTCAACTCTTATAGCACCAACACCTCCTTCACTGTGAGGCGGTGTGAGCATTGGAAAAAAAGCGGTAAACCTGTCTCTTCTTGTTGCTGCCATTTTTGCTGAGATTCTAGAGACTTTCGGGAAAACATGATGTAAAAGAATTGGATCCGCAAGTGAAGCGTTATAACAATCTTGTGGCCCTACAGGTTCAGGAAACCACAAAAGTTCTCTACCTGAACCTCCTAATCTCCTATCCCAACGATTTTCTCTCCACCCATAAGAACTCCGACTTAATGCACGATGATGAACAAGAGCGCATGCCGGACCACCAGTACCCATTTTTGACACATGAATCTCATCTATTTCATCTAGCATCCTTTTCCCATATGCAGCCAAAACACAGCTCAAACCCGGAGCGAATCCAGTTCCAACCGCTACCGGAACTTTAAAATTAAAAGCTTCTTCTTCTAATTTTAGAATTGACACTGTTTCCACTAAACCATCAGAAACAACAACTGTGGGTCTGCGTAATCTAATTGAATTTTTTACTGCCTCTAACTGTGTACCTCTAGGAGATGCTATGACCACAACATCTGCATCCATATTCTGTGAAAAAGGAAAATGTTCAACCTTTACACGCCCGCTAAGTGCTTTTGAAGCGGTACCGAGTTTTTCAGGTGAGATGTCTCTAATGGTTATTTGATCTACTGAATTTGATGCTAAAAGTTGTTGCGAGACTTTCGTTCCTACCGCTCCAGCTCCTATAACAAGTGCTCTCACTCTAAATACCAAAATTAGAAATTTTTTTCCAACCACCTGTTCTTTTTTCAACACCAGGCTCTTGGTTAAAACGTACCGCACCCGCAACTGCAGCAGCAGTAATTATCGCTGCTAAAGCACGCCTCAATTTATTCATTGTGGGCCCAGCTGGAATTGAACCAGCGACCTCACCCTTATCAGGGGTGCGCTCTAACCGGACTGAGCTATGGGCCCTACTGTCAAAGATGACTACAAATCTTAAGTTTTAACTTTAAGTGTTAAAAACTATTGTTACTTATTATGTAGGAGGATTTTTTTCATCCTCATAAATATCATCATTTGATTTAAATCTTCGTCTTCTAACTGCCGTCTCTTCTTCAATCATTGTGAACCTGATGCCACCTGTAAGGTCACTAATTAAATTAAACAAAACCACCAAAACAACAGTTAAAGCTGTGCCACCTACAACTAAAATAAGTCCACCTAAAAAGAAAATTCTCAAAATTTGATCAGAATCAAATTCAAATACCTCTAAAGCAAATAAATCTTCTATGAAAGACTCAACTTTTTGTATGGTTCCTGCATCTTCAGCTGTATTCCACAAAATTCTCACAGCTATTGAAGAAAGGCCCCAAATGCACGTATAAAAAATCAATCCAACTTTTAATGCGGACCAAGGTTCGATGTGGCGGAAAACCCTTCTTACTTTTCTAACTTTGTAACCAGGTTTTATATTTTGTGATTTAACTTCTTTTTGTTTAAGTGAATTCCAAAATTTAGGCTTGTTGCGTGACGATAGGTTTTCCTGCCCCCACATCAATTCATCAGGCTGCCTTATAATTGACGACTCAACAATTTCATCGTTTTCTTCAGATTTACCGATTAGTTTTTTTAATCTTTTTGTCACCGTTGTAGAAGAAAGATCTTCACTTTCAGCTCTATCAAAAAAATCTTCTTCTGTTTCACTCACATTTACAGTTTAGAAGTCCAGCGCTCGTCAAACTTGTCGCTTCTAACATTAACACTCGATTTGTTACTCTTCGTTATCTGTAGGAGCAGGAGAAACTGCTGTAATTATCTCACCTTCACCAGGTGACATAACTCTCACACCAGTTGCATCTCTGCCTTGAATTGAGATTTCCGAAACAGCAAGTCTAATAATTTTTCCACTCGAAGTAACAGCAAGAATGTCATCATCTTCACTTACCACTAATGAACCTGCCACAGTTCCTCTAGAGTCTGTAGTTTTAATTCCTCTAACCCCAAGACCTCCTCTTCCTTTTACGGAAAAATCATCAATTACAGTTCGTTTTCCAAAACCTTCTGTTGTCAAATGCAACAACATTGACCCCTCTTTAGAAACCGAACATGAAATAAGACTGTCTCCAGAGCGAAACTTCATTCCATTAACTCCAGCAGCAGTTCTACCCATAGGTCTTATTTGTTCTTCATCAATTCTCAATGTTTGACCAAAAGATGAAACTAGAAAAATATGATCTGAACCATTCGTGGGAACAACGCTGACCAACTCATCTCCTTCATTTAGCTTTATAGCGATTAATCCCGCTTTTAAAGAAGAATCATAAGCAGTGAATAATGTTTTCTTAACTCTTCCATTTTTGGTTGCAAAAAATAAAAACCTGTTTGTTTCATAATCTCTGGTATCCACTACAGCTTGGATTTTTTCATCTTGCTGTAATGGCAACAAATTAACAATTGCCGTTCCCCTAGCTGTGCGGCTCGCAGAAGGAACTTCATGCGCTTTTAATCTATAAACTTTCCCTTTATTTGAGAAGAAAAGAAGATACGCGTGGGCGGTTGTATGAATCATATGAGACAAAGCGTCTTCATCTTTTAGTTTGGCTCCAGTCACCCCTTTGCCGCCACGCCCCTGAGAGTTGAAATCAGAAAGAGCCATAGTTTTTACATAGCCGGCTGAGGTCATTGCAAAAATTAATTCCTCATCGTCTATGAGGTCTTCAATATCTAGTTCGCCGGGATCTGGAACAAATTCAGTTTTTCGTTCTGAGGAAAACTTTTCTTTCAATTCGAGTATCTCTTCTTTTATAACTGCTTTTATTTTTGCTTCTTGTGAAAGAATCGATTCAAGATCAGAAATGATTTTAGATAGTTCCTGCATTCTTTCTTCAAGTGTGCTTTTACCAAGACGAGTCAGTCGAACTAGTTGCATATCTAAGATGTGATTAGCTTGAATTTCAGTGAAACCATATTCGTCATTCATTAAACCTGTTCTAGCTTCAGAACGATCTGCTGAACTGCGAATCAAATCAATCACATCGTCTATTCTCTCTAAAGCTTTAATTAACCCTTCGGTTATATGAGCTTCGTCTTGTGCTTTTGCAAGACGATATTCACTTCTTCTTCTTATGACGACAATCTGGTGGTCTATATAAGCTTGTAGAAGTTCTACAAGGTTTAACGTCCTGGGAACCCCATCTACCAATGCAACAGTATTTACTGAAAATGTTGTTTGTAATGGTGTTCTTTTATAGAGATTATTTAATATAACTAAAGCTGGTGCATCCTTCTTAAGAGTTATAACAATACGAACAGCACCTTTCGCAGATTCGTCGTTAATATCTGCAATGCCTTCTATTTCACGAGCCTCAACAAGATCTCTAATTTTTGACATTATTAAATTGGGACTGGCTTGATATGGAAGTTCGCTTACTATGATTCGGTTTCTTTTTCCATCTTCTTCAATATCTGTTCTTGCTCTCATACGGATTGATCCGCGTCCGGTTGAATAAGCATCTCTTATACCTGTTTTGCCTAAAATTAAGGCACCTGTTGGGAAATCGGGTCCAGGAATTATCTCTAAAATTTCATTAATAGTTGCTTCAGGATTATCAAGTAAGTGAACTGTCGCATCTATACATTCACCTAAATTATGAGTAGGAATATTCGTCGCCATACCTACAGCAATTCCTTGACAACCATTAACTAACAGATTTGGAATTCTTGAAGGTAAAACATCTGGTTCCCTAAACTCACCTGAGTAATTATCAATAAAATCAACAGTGTTTTCATCTATTCCATCAAGTAGTGAAATTGCTCTTTGATCAAGTCGGCATTCTGTATATCTAGGAGCTGCAGGTGTGTCATCTGGCGAATATCCAAAATTACCTTTTGCCTCAATCAAAGGATCTCTAAGACTAAATGGTTGCCCCATCCTTACTAAAGAGTCGTATATTGCTGCATCACCATGTGGGTGATACTTACCCATTACTTCACCAACAACCCGAGCACATTTGATTGTTGGTCGATCAGGTCTTGCACCCAAATCATACATCCCCCAAAGAATCCTTCTGTGAACCGGCTTTAATCCATCTCTGGCATCAGGCAAAGCTCTTGAAACAATCACCGACATTGCATAATCAAGAAAAGATTGTTCCATTTCTTCTTGGATTGCAATTGGTTGAATTGATCCAGCTGAAGATTCTTCTGTTGTTTCTTCTTCGTTGTTAATTTCTTCAGACATTAGATATCAAGAAAACGAACATCGCGTGCGTTGGTTTGTATAAATTTTTTCCTACTATCAACATCTTCTCCCATCAATGTTGAAAAAACTTCATCAGCAACAGCGCCCATTTCAACAGTTACCTGTAAAAGACTTCTTCTTAAAGGATCCATCGTTGTATCCCAAAGTTCATCAAAATCCATTTCACCTAAACCTTTGAGTCGTTGAAATTCTTTTTTATGATCAGGACGATCCTCCAAAAAACTTGTTTTGGCGCTTTCATCCTTTAAATAAATCTTTTCTTTACCTACAACTGTTGAAAAAAGAGGTGGCTGAGCAATAAATATGTGTCCAGCATCAACAAGAGGTTTCATCTTTCTATAAAAAAAGGTTAATAAAAGGGTTCTAATGTGGCTTCCATCAACATCAGCATCACAAAGAAGAATAACTTTGTGATAACGAATTTTTTCCAAATCAAATTCTTCGTCGCCAAAACCTGCTCCCAATGCTTGAATCATTGTTTGAATTTCAGAATTCTGTAACATTCGATCAGCACGGGCTCTCTCAACGTTTAATATTTTTCCACGAAGGGGCAAAATAGCCATGGTTCTTGGATCTCTAGCTTGAATAGCTGATCCTCCGGCAGAGTCTCCTTCAACAATAAACAATTCTGATTCTCTTGGATCACGTGAAGAACAATCCTTTAATTTTTCTGGCATACCAGCACCGTCCAGTGCGGATTTACGTCTTGCTGACCGTCTTGCGTCTTGTGCTGCTAATCGAGCACGCTGAGCATTAATTGCTTTTTGTAGAATGATTTTCGCCTCAGCTGGATTTTCTTCAAGCCAATCTGAAAGTTTTTCGTTTGTTGTTTTTTGAACCAATGAACGGATTTCCACATTTCCTAACTTTGATTTTGTTTGTCCTTCAAACTGTGGTTCTCCTAAACGAACACTAATAATTGCAGTTAATCCTTCACGAATATCTTCACCTTGAAGATTGTCATCTTTGTCTTTAATCAAACCTTTCTTTTTCGCGTAACGATTCATCACCCCGGTTAATGCAGTCCTAAAACCTTCCTCATGCATTCCTCCTTCAATCGTGTTAATACCATTGGCAAAAGAATGAAGTCCGTCAGTATTAAACCCTGTGTTCCATTGAAATGCTATTTCAACCTCTTGTCCGCCTTCTTGAATTTCAAAAAATCCAACTTTTGCAAAAAGTGACTCTTTACTCGCATTTACATGTTCAACAAAATCTTTAATACCACCGTCATATTTATAGACAATTTGCTCCTTGTTTGAAGCATCTGCTCTTAAATCAGAAAAACTTATTTGCAAACCCTTATTCAAAAAGGCCATCATTTGAAATCTCTCTAAAAGTGTTTGCGAACGAAAATTTACATCCTCGAAAATTTCAGCATCAGGCCAAAACCTAACAGTTGTACCCGTTCTATTGTCCGGCGCTTCGCCTGTTTCTTTTAATTTAGTTACGAGGTTCCCACCAGAAGAAAAATCCATATAGTGGCGTTTTTCATCTCGATCAATTTCAACTTCTACCTTTGATGAAAGAGCATTAACTACAGAAATACCAACACCATGAAGACCACCAGAAACCTTATAACCGTCACCACCAAATTTTCCTCCAGCATGAAGTTTTGTAAAAACAACCTCAGCAGCAGACATGTCAGATTCTTGATGATGTTTTCCAACTGGAATACCCCGACCATTATCAACAACTTGACAGCCACCGTCAGACATGACTATTACATCAATTTCTGAACAGTAGCCGGCCATAGCTTCGTCAACCGAATTATCAACAACTTCCCAAACCAAATGATGCAGTCCAGATGGACCCGTTGAACCGATATACATGCCCGGCCTCTTACGAACAGCTTCTAACCCTTCAAGAACTGTTATTTGAGATGCGTTATAAGTGCTTTCGGAGCTGCTCATTTAACGCCCTTTTGCAGGTTTTTTTATTTGGAAATTTACGAGGTTTTTTCTATAAAACCGCAGGTCAGAGGGCAATAACACAACCTTCCCATCATAGCATTTAAGCCATTATCTAAGGTGTCAAAAACCTCTAAATTAAAGTATTTTTTTCAGTTTTTTTAACTATTTTAGATTTGTTCTAACACGAATCGAGGAGACTTTTTCGTTACCCACCACTTTTTCAATTTTTTCTAAAAGTTGGCTTTCTAACCAACTTATTTGACTTGCCCAAGCTGGATCATCTACACGAACAATAAGTTCAGAACCTTTGATTGCTACAGCAGAAATCTTTGAAGCCAAATCGGGACCAACTATGTCTTCCCATTGATCGACAATTGACGTAATACTTTTAATGTCGGGAGTACCAAAATCTTTAAGCAGTTGTTCTAAAACAAGCCGCAGGTGTACGGGTTCATTGGTCATTCGTTTCGACACTGCCTTCTACTATGTGATAGTTGTGATCTGGATTCACCCCATGTGGTAGTTCACCCGTAGTGGTTAAAATAGCTTGTTTTTTAGGAAGTAGATCAACAAGAATTTCACATCTTGTGTCATCAAGCTCAGAAAAAACATCATCTAAAAGCACAATTGGTTCTTGTTCGGTTGCCGTTTTAATAATTTCATGTCCAGCTAAACGTAACGCTAGAGCTAAGGATCTTTGTTCACCTTGAGAAGAATGGTTTTTTGACAATAATTTGTTTATGTTTATTTCAATATCGTCCCGGTGTGGACCAATAGTGGTAACACCTCTTCGAAGGTCTGTTTCTCGTTCTTGATTAAGGTTTTCTATTGTTTTTTCGTCATTCCAGCTTTGTTTATATTTTAAGTCAATGCTGTCTTGATTCTTTGTGAATGTTTTTAAGCAATATTCAATTTCGGGTTTTAATTTTTCAAGAAGTTCGTTTCTTTTTATTATGAGTTTTTGTCCGCTGTCTACTAATTTTTCGTCCCAAATATCAAGCGTGGTCTCAATTTCTTTTGTTTGTCTACCTTTTGCTTGTTTTAATAATGTGTTTCTTTGTTTTAAACATTTTTCAAAATTTGTTTTGATTGTTTGATTTTTTGGATGCAAATCAACTAGAAGTTCATCAAGATAGTTTCTTCTTTCTCCTGGACTTCCTTTGATTAATATGAGGTCTTCAGGACTAAAAATTGTTGTCTTAATTTTTTCATATAGTTCTTTTTTTTTGATTATTTTTTTCCCATTAACTTGAAGTTGGTTTCTATTAGAAACATTTAGTTTGACTTCTAATGTTGTTTTTCTTTCTTTATGAATAGTTTCAGCTCTAATAATTGCGTGATCTTTTCCATAAAAAATTAGAGCTTCGTTGGGTGCTCCACGAAAGGATTTTCCTTTTGCTAACCAGGCAATGGCTTCAAGAAGATTTGTTTTTCCATTTCCATTATTGCCAGTTATAACTGTTGTTCCTTTTTCAAACGTTAAATGACAATTTTCATAATTTCTGAAATTGTTTAGCCAAAGTTGGCTTAAATACATTTTATGAGACTCTTACTGGCATTAATAAATATAAAAAGCTGTCTTCGTCAACCCCTTTTAAAATCGCAGGTTTTAAAGCATCAGTTGTTTCTAAACAAATTTCTTCAGTGTTCATTACATCTAAACCATCAATTAAATAATCTGGGTTAAAAGCAACTGTAATTTCTTCACCGGAATAATTTCCGTCAATTTTTTCTGTTGCTTGTCCTATGTCTTGTTCAATTGCTAATAATTCAATTTTTTTATCAGACATAATTAATCGAATGGGTGTTGTTTCTCTTGCTAATAGTTTGACTCTTTGTAAAGCAGCAAGTAGTTCCTCTCGGTTTATTACAAGTTTGTTCTTATTTTTATCAGGAATAAGTCCTTTGTAATTTGGAAACTCTCCTTCAATTAAACGAGTAACAATATCTACGTTTTGAATTTTGAATACTGCTTCTTTTTCTCCCAAGGTAATTTCTAATTCATCATCATTATCAAGAACACGTTTAACAACATCTAAGGCTCTAGAAGGTACCAATACAATTTCATCTCTTCCAAGAATTTCAGTTCCTGGAATATCACGTATTGCCATTCGATAAGAATCTGTAGCTACAAGTCGTAAACCATCTTCTTCAGCTGACAATAAAACACCTGTTAAAATAGGTCTTGCATCATCCGTGCTTGCAGCTTTCACAACTTGTTCAAAAGCAGTTGACAGACTTTTTGTATCAATTGTTGCTTTATTACCACCAGGCTCTTCAAACCGAGGAAAATCATCACTTGGTAATGTTCGTAAATTGAATTCAGATTTACCACTTTTAATTTGAACCTCATTGTCTTTAACAACAAAAGAAACCTGTCCATCATCTAACACTCTTATTATGTCTGAAAGTAAAGCTCCTGGAATTACAGCTTTCCCATCTTCTTCACCACCAACGTCAAGTTGTATTCGAATTGTTAAATCTAAATCGCTTCCCAAAACAACAAGTTTGTTTTTTTTAAGATCTACACAAAGCCCAGACAAAACTGGGTTTGTTCCACTTCTGTTTGGTGTTGCTCTTCTTGCTAATGAAAAGCTTTTTTCTAATGTTTCTTTTTCACATTTAAATTTCATTTATAACTCTTTGTTTTTTTTAAACTTAGTAGATGTAATAGGTCTTGTGAATTGTGGATAAAACTTTATTTTTGCAGGTCAGGCGTGGTTTTACAATCCACTTTTAATTCACAAATAGTCACAAGAAAAAGAAGAAGAAAAAAAGCTTGTGGAAAACATTATTTATTGTCACGTAAAGCCGAAATCAATGCTGTTACTTGATCATAGATTTCTCTTCGTTCTGCCATTAAAGCTTTAATTTTTTCAACGGCATGAATAACGGTTGTGTGATCACGACCACCAAACTCTCTTGCAATACTTGGATAACTTAAATCTGTTAACTCACGAAAAATGTACATTGCTACTTGTCTTGCTGTTACTAAAGGTCTTCTTCTGCTGCCACCGACTAATTCACTTTTAGAAAAACCATACATTTCTGTTGTTTGTTCAAAAATTAAGTCTGGTGTAATTGGTCTTGGCGCATTTGAACTTATTAAATCGCCAAGAACTGTTATTGCTAAAGCTTTAGTACAAGGCTCGTGGTTTAAATTTGCATATGCAGAAACACGTGTTAGTGCACCTTCAAGCTCTCGAATGTTTTCTGTGATGTTTTCGGCAATAAATTGAAGAACTTCATCCGGGACTGTTATTCCACCGGGGTTTTCTTCAGCCTTTTTTCTTAAGATTGCTAAACGTGTTTCAAGGTCTGGTGCTTGAATATCTGTTACAAGACCCATTTTAAAACGGCTTCTTAATCGATCTTCAAGTGTTGGAATAGAATCAGGGGGCCTGTCGCTTGAAAGGACTATTTGCCCACCTGCTTGTTGGATTGTGTTGAAGGTGTGAAAAAACTCTTCTTGAAGCCCTTCTTTACCTTCCATGAATTGAATATCATCAACCAATAAAACATCAATTTCACGGAAATGCTGTTTGAATTCAGGAAGTGTTTTATTTCTGATTGCTTCAACGAAACGATTCATAAAAGTTTCGCTTGAAACATAACGCACTTCATGATTTTTATAGTGATCCGCTACATAGTTTCCTACCGCTTGTAAAAGGTGCGTTTTACCAAGGCCGGCATCACCATAAATAAAGAGAGGGTTATAAGAACGACTGGGGGTTTCTGCAACAGCAAGAGCTGCAGCGTGAGCAAAGCGATTTGAAGAACCTATGACGAAATCATCGAAAGTGTATTTAAAGGTTTTTGTCCCGGCTGTGTTTGTTTGTTCTTGTTCAGCCGATAGGTCAACATTTGAAACAATTTTGTCGTCAGTAGATGTTTCTAACGAGTCCAACATAATGTTGTTTTCTATTTCTTCTATGCTTTCCAACATGAAACCATCTTCGTTTTCTTCAATTTTTGTTTGAAGTTCACTTAGCGGTTCTGTTACAACGTTTACAGAAACTTTGAATTGATCGTCACTTATTTCAGAAAGAGTTTCTGAAACAAGTTTTTTGTATCTGCCCTCTATTCGATCTCTAACTACAGTACTTGGCACTTGAAGTACTAGGTGATCGTCTTTTATTTCTATTGGTATAACTGAACTAAATGTTACTTGCCAAACAACTTCGGAAACCTGGGATTTAATTGCTTGGGAACATGATTCCCATATAAACGTTGCGTTTTCTTCAATTATTTCTTCCAAAACATCTCCTATTTATTATCCACAGGTGTGGATTTTGGTGTGGAAAGAAATTTGAAGCTTTCGAGAGTAAAAACACATTATTTCAGGCCACTAAGTCGAAAAACGTAGCATTATATTGGTGCTAGTAAGCAAGGCGGGCGTGCAATAAATATTATTTGTTTGCATATTTTTTGTCCACAGCTAATTTTTGTTGTGCATATGTCAGATTTTTTATTCACAAGCAAATTTTTTAGCTGTGGGTTGTTTTTGCGGTTGGTGTCTAGTGTGCCTCGACATACGATCAATAGTTAGACGTTTGTTATATGCGACAAAACAAACAAAGTTAAACAAGAAGATTTTTAATTGTTATGACTGCATATTTTTTATCAGTGCGGTTAAAACAGGAGTTAATTTATGAAAAGAACTTTTCAACCTAATAATAGAAGGAGATCAAGAAAACATGGTTTCCGTCACAGAATGCAAACACGAGCAGGAAGAGCTGTACTTAAAGCCCGCCGGCAGAAGGGTCGTTCACGGCTATCAGCTTGATAGGCCGACTTCATTACAAACGCGACTTTGACAATCTTCGGATTAATGGAAAACAAGTAAAACGAAGATTAATTAGCGTTACTTTTAATCCTTCTGATACTTGTTCAGATGGTGTCAGGGTTGCATTTGCTGTGGGGCGTTCTGTTGGTGGAGCTGTCGTAAGAAACCGTATTAAAAGAAGACTTCGAGGTGTTTTTATTCAAATGATTACTACAAATAATTCAATTCCTTCTGGTGATTATTTGATAAGGGTTTTCCCAGGTGTTGAAACAAAATCGTTTGTTTTTTTATCAGAAAAACTAGAAGAAATTTTTGAAGATTTAAGAAAAGATACAGATCCAATTGTTTAATTATTGTTTGGTAGACGCAGAAAAAAAGAAAAAAGGTTTTCTTGTGAACGTAGTGTTATTTTTTATTAGTTCATATCAGAAAGTTTTTGATGGTAGACCCAGTACTTGTAGGTTTGTTCCGTCTTGTTCAACCTACGCTATTGAATCATTTGAAAAACATGGTTTTTTTAGGGGTTTTCTTCTAACAATTAAAAGATTATTTAACTGCAATCCTTGGGGTGGCTATGGGATTGATTGTGTTCCGGATAAAAAGGGCAAAGTAAATGTTTGATTTATTAGCAACACTTCTTTCCTGGTTTTACGATTTTTGGCCCTCTTATGGAATGTCTATAACTCTGTTAACTGTATTAATAATGGTTATTCTCACGCCATTAACACTTAAGCAAACTCGCTCGATGATCAAAATTCAGCATGTTCAGCCGGAATTAAAAAAAATTCAGAATAAATACAAAAATGATAAAGAAAGAATGAACAAAGAAGTTATGGCTTTCTATCAAGCTAATAACGTAAATCCTCTTTCAGGATGTTTGCCTCTTTTTGTTCAAGCGCCTGTTTTTCTTGTTTTGTACAACGTCATTAATGGTTTAACTCGACGTCTTTCTAATTTAGGCGAGCATACAGGCTGGGTAATGGGGATTTTTAACCAGGATGTTTCTGTTCCACCTGAACAGGCAAGAGTTTTTTATCCAGATTATATCGATCATCAAAGTTCTCTTTTTCAAGATCTAAGCAAAGAGAATGAGATGGTTTCGTGGGGTGTTGATCTAGCTAGATCTGCAAGTGATGCGTTGTCTGAAAGTTTTGTTGTTTCAATTCCTTATTTCATTTTAATTCTTTTGGTTTTTGCAACTTCCTGGTATCAGCAAAAACAAATAAGAGGAAGAAATCAACAAGCTGCAATAAGTCCACAACAACAGATGATTTTTAAAGTAATGCCTTTCTTTTTGCCAGTTATTTCTTTTAGTTTTGATGCAGCTCTTGTTGTTTATTTTGTTATTTCGAATCTCTACAGGATTGCGCAGCAAGGGTATATAACAAGGAAGTTTTATGGTGAGAATGCGACAAAGAAAGAAACTGTTGTTGTGAGTTCCACAGCAGAAAAAGACCCAGAAAGTACCAATGATAAAACAGGAAAAAGTACTAAAAAACTCGATAAACCAGCTACAAAACCGAGTTCTTCCTCTGAAGCTAAAAGAAAAAGAACAACAGCCGGAAGTAATGAGAATCATTCTCATTTAAATAAAGAAAAGCCTTCAAAAATAGAAAAAAAAGAGAAAAAGACAAAAGAGATTAAAAAAGAAAAGAATGTCAAAAACTCACCTATTGAAGAAAACCGCATGCAAACGGGAAGAGTTACACCTTCTGGAACAAATATTCCAAGAAGCCAGAAAAAACGTAAGAAAAAGAAAAGGAAATAAATATGGAGTGGATCGAAACAACGGGGTCCACCGTTGATGAAGCTAAAGATAGAGCTTTAGATCGTTTGGGAATTGCCGAAGATGACATGCAATTTGAGATAATTGATGAGGGAAGCAGTTCTGTTTTTCGACTTAAACGAAAAGAAGCACGGTTGAGAGCAAGGGTAAAACCGGTAAGCACCAGGTCAAAAACCCCAGATCGCCGTTCACGTAATAACAAGAAGTCAAAAAACAACAAAAACGATAAGTCAGGTTCAGTAAGAAACAAGAATAATAACAATTCAAAAAAAGCTGAATCAAAAGGTAAAACTACAAAAAATATAAATAATAAAACTGACAAGAATGAGACAAAAACCGGAAAAAAGCGCGATAATAATACGAAGTCCAGTAAGAAAGGAACCTCTAATAGTAATTCTGTGTCTAATAATAAGGCCAGTGTTGAAGAGAAAAAAGACAAAATGGATCTTGAAGAACAAGCTGAAATAACTGAAGATTTTGTTTCTGGACTTTTAGAAAAAATGGGTTTACAGGCTCGTGTTGTTAGTTCAATAGAAGGCAATCGGGCTATTGTTCAGGCTCAGGGTTTGAATTTAGGCTTAGCGATTGGCCCTAGAGGTGAAACTGTTAGAGCAATTACTCAACTTTCACATACCATGATTCAGCGTCTTTCTGACGGTGAGGCTGAAGGCAAACTTACAGTAGATATTGGTGGTTACAGAGAAAGAAGAAGGACTTTTTTGGCTGAATTTGCGGTCAATCAGGCGAACGATGTTTTAGACGGAGGTCACTCTATAGCTCTTGATCCAATGAATGCTTCTGACAGAAAAGTTGTTCACGATGCGATTTCAGAACTGGAAGGCGTTACAACTCGTTCAGAGGGTTCAGATTATGATCGTCATGTCGTAATCTTTGTTGATGACGCTGTGTAATAATAAAAACCTTCAAAAATTTCTTGATGATGCTGTTTTTCAAGGGTTTTTAACTAATAAGGCCGCTAAAAGTGGTATCAATCACAGCACAGGGTTTTTATTTTCCCAAGAAAACTCTTTTTTTGCTAACAATCTTGAAAGCAAAGATGTAGCTGTTGATTTAGGGACAGGTGGGGGGCTTCCAGGCCTAGTTTTATCCTGTTTAACTGATTGTTTTTGGATTTTCGTGGATCGGAGTAAGAGAAAATGTAGTTTTCTTAGTACCGCTATTACTGAATTAAATCTTCAAAACCGAGTGGAAGTTTTAGAGTGTTCAGCAGAGGAGTTGGGTAATAGCTCTTACAGGGGGAAAGTAAAACTTGTTACAGCAAGAGGTTTTGCTGCTCCTGCCATCACGGCTGAGTGTGCCGCACCACTATTAAACGGAGAAGGCTTGTTTGTGGTTAGTGAACCTCCGTACGGTATGGCAGTTGAAAATGAAAACAGGTGGCCTCAAGCAGGTCTATCTCTTTTAGGCTTAAAACAGAAGGATTACTGGCATACGGGTGTGGCGGGATATAGATCTTTTTTTCCTGAAAAAAGATGTCCTGATGATTATCCAAGAAGATTTAAAAGAATCTCTGAAAAGCCTCTTTTTTAGTGTTTCACGTGAAACAAAACAAATAAGTGTTTCACGTGAAACACTTATTTTAAAGGGTGCTTGTTTGTTTTTAACTAATGGGTAATGCTGTGTTTAATGTTGACTACTAATTCGTTTGAGGAACAAGAAAACCCGAAAAACTCTCCGAGAATAATCGCTGTTGCAAATCAAAAAGGCGGAGTTGGTAAAACTACAACCACAATAAATTTAGGGGCAGCGATTGCTGAAAGAGGAAGAAAAGTTTTGATTGTAGATTTGGATCCACAATCAAATGCAACAACAGGACTTGGTGTATCTGCTGGTGATGTGAATATTTCTACATACCAGGTGATTATTCAAGAAAACAAAGTTTCTGATGCAATTATCAGTCTTGAAGCAGAAAATTTGCATTTATTGCCGTCAAGTCTGGAACTAGCTGGTGCTGAAGTTGAGCTTGTTACTGCATTTAGTAGAGAACAAAGGTTGTCCAAAGCGTTAGACGAAGTTGTTGAGGCTTTTGATTATATTTTTATTGATTGCCCTCCGGCTCTTGGTCTTCTGACAATCAATGCATTGTGTTTTGCACAAGAGGTGCTGGTTCCCATTCAGTGTGAATATTACGCTTTGGAGGGATTAGGTCAGTTGGTAGGAAACGTTGATTTAGTTAGAGCAAATTTAAATCCTGATTTAGAAATCTCGAAAATTGTTCTGGTTATGTACGATTCGAGGACAAAAATTTCAAAACAAGTTGCTGATGAGGTTCGCGAGCATTTTGGCGACCGGGTTTGTGAACAGATAGTTCCTAGATCTGTTCGACTATCTGAAGCTCCTTCATACGGTCAACCAATAACAATATTTGATCCAACTTCTACGGGCGCTGTTGCTTATAGAGAGTTAGCTAAGGAGGTTTTGAATGAGTAAAAAGACTGGTTTAGGAAGGGGTTTGTCAGCGTTAATCCCGGATTCTACTACCACTCCACAACAGACAAATCCAATAGGCAATTTAGAAATCGAAGACACTTTTTCAGAAAGCACGGATTTAGTATTACGAGAATTACCTCTTGCTGATATTGAAAGAAACCCCTATCAACCAAGAACTGTCTTTGATGATGAAAAACTAGTTGAATTAACATCATCTATTAAGGAAGTGGGGGTTCTTCAACCAGTTTTAGTAAGAGAAAAAAGTGCTGGATATGAATTAATTGCCGGAGAAAGAAGATGGTTAGCCGCAAGAAGAGCAGGTTTGTCGTCAGTACCAGCTCTTGTAAGAAAAATTGAAGATCTTGAGTCTTTTGAACAGGCAATCATAGAGAATCTTCATCGGGAAGACCTGAACTCAATCGATGAAGCTGTGGCATTTCACCGGTTAATGGATGAATTCGGGATGACTCAGCAGCAAGTCGCTGAAAGAGTTGGAAGGAGTCGCCCGGTTGTTGCAAATACTTTGAGGCTTTTACAACTTTCTTCTGGAGTTCAGAGAATGATTATGGATGGAGAGTTAACAGCAGGACATGCAAGATGTTTGGCTGGACTTACAGATCGTAAAATTCAGGAAAAACTAGCTTCAAGAGTTGTTTCAGAAGCTCTTTCAGTAAGGCAGCTCGAGTTTATTGTTAGTGAGCTACAAGATGAAAGTAAACATAACAATGTTGAGAAAATAATACTTAACCAATCAGATAAAGCAGCTGCACATTTAGAGGTCGAAATGGTACTTTCTGAAAAATTTGATACAAAAGTTTCTGTGATATCAAGAGGTAAAAGAGGAAGGATCGCGATTGAATTTGCTGATCCGGAAGACTTCAAGAGGATCTTTGATCTTATTGCATAATTTATAGCTTTTTTGTATACTTATTCAGCAAGTTTTAAAGGTTCTCTAAACCAATTTGAAATCGCCGTAGCCAAAGCAATTGCTATTTCTTCAGTATTTTTAATTATTTCTCCAGGGGGACCAACACTACATAAAATTGCCGGCATTTTTGTTGCTCTTAGTATTGGTAATTGCATTCCAGCTGTTCTGGTTTCTATACCGACTGCTTTAGTTATCTCTTTTGAACATTGTGATGCCAATCTAAACCCACCTTCACTCTGAGAATTTTTTGTTTTGAAGTAGCTAATTGTAGAATAAGAATCATTCTCAATTTTAAAACCTAAATATATTTCGGCCTCAAAACCATTTGCTGTTCTTGCTTGTACATCTTCGTCAGGATTATTTAAATCGATTACTTTCGCACCTTTTTTTCTGAGCATTCTTGCTGTTGCATTGGCAAGAGTTGCACCATTACCGAAATGACCTATAACCAAACGACGTGATTTGAGAGCAGCACTTTTGTTTCTCAAAGCTTCAATTTCTTTAATTTTAGAAATTTGTGTATCTGGTGTTTCCTTATTATTAATATTTTGTAGATTTCGGATTGTTTCGTGCCCAGCAATACCATCCTCCATGAGGCCGAAATTTTTTTGAAAATCAATTAAAGCTTTGACTGTTTGTGGACCAAAAATGCCATCTATACGTCCAACATCAAATCCTAACTTTCCTAGTTGAGTTTGTAATTCAAATACGTCATCACCCTTAATCATTGGTGATTGTAGGTATAACTGCCTATTACCTAGCTCAAATGTTGCTTCTATTAGAATTTCAGCTGTTATGTGGTCGAATATTCCATCACTTTTAAGCCCACGAAATTTTTGAAAGTCTTTTAATTTGTTTTCTGTATCGGAACCAAATTTTTTTGAAGTTGTTTCAATACTGTCAACTTTGAAACCCAAATTCGATAAACGAATTTGTAAATCCAGGACTTCGTTTCCTTCATCCCCAATTTTTAAGATTTTCTTGTTATGCACAAATCTTTAAATTACTGATTTATATAAATTCGGAAAGTGCATCTAAGAGTTGATGTTTTCCTTGTGCACCAACTAAGCGTTTTGCAGGCTCTCCATTATTAAA
>CETM01204065.1_pt1 | contig 21772 bp, 20 predicted proteins | sample 361451 | NCBI WGS metagenome assembly CETM01 (sample SAMEA2622690, study PRJEB7988) | marine metagenome | isolation source: saline water (ENVO:00002010), including
CGGGATTATTGGTTTGTCTACAGCCATGTATATATTGAAGAAAAGACCGACTTTAAACGTTGTTGTAGTTGAAAAAGAAAATACACTCGCAAAGCATCAGACTGGTAACAATAGCGGTGTGATTCATTCCGGGATTTATTACAAACCGGGTTCATGGAAATCAGAATTCTGCGTAAGTGGTGTTACTAAAATTAAAGAGTTCTGCGATGACAATGAAATTGAGTATGTTGAATGCGGTAAAACCATTGTAGCGACATCTGAAAACGAATTAGGTAGGCTCCAAGATCTGTATGAAAGAGGGCAGGCAAATGGTGTCCCTGGATTGGAAATGATCGGACCAGAAAGGCTACAAGAGATTGAACCTCACGTCGCTGGAGTGCAAGCTCTATGGTCACCGAAAACTGGAATTGTCGATTACGTTAAAATTACAAATAGGTACGCTGATATTTTTCAAGAAAATGGCGGCTCAGTATTGTTAAATACTATGGTGCAGAATATCGATGTTAGGGAAGGGGAGATTAATATTGATACTAATAACGGTACTTTAAACACTAAACATGTTATCAACTGTGCAGGATTATATTCTGATAAAGTAGCTGAGATGATGGGCCAAGACATAGGAGTCCATATCATCCCTTTTAGAGGAGAATACTACAAATTATCCTCTTCAGCCGAGCACTTGGTTAAAGGACTGATCTATCCTGTACCAGACCCCAGATTCCCGTTTTTGGGAGTGCATTATACTCGAAACATACATGGTTACGTGGAAGCTGGACCAAATGCCGTCTTAGCTTTTCAACAAGAAGGATATAAGAAGACTGATATTAACGTCGGAGAGCTTTCTAGAACTTTTATGTTCCCAGGATTTTGGAAGATGCTGAAGAATAATTGGAAGACAGGAATGTCAGAATTATACAGGTCTTATAATAAAAATAAATTTGTGTCGGATCTGCAGAGGTTGATTCCATCAATTGATTCCGACTCACTGGTCGCAGGTGGTGCGGGTGTAAGGGCCCAGGCCGTAGATAAAACAGGGTTTCTACTGGATGATTTTAAAATTGTAGAAACCAGCAATTCTCTACATGTAATTAATGCTCCATCACCAGGAGCTACTTCTTCCCTGGCAATTGGGGAACATTTGAGTGATCTTGCAGAAAAGAATTTTTATAAATAGTGATGGATACTGACTACAAAAATATCGGGACTATAGAGATTACTCAAGATTTATTGACCGAATATATAGGGGCTGTGGGTGCGAATTCTGAATCGTTCCGGGACATAGTTCCCAATATGCTAGTTGTCTCACGCTCAATTGCAATGATGCTTGATAGATTCAAGATAAAGGACGGAGCCATTCATAGTACCCAAGAAGTGCAAAACCTTGGAACTGCAAAAGTTGGAGATGTAGTGGAGTGCTACGCTTTAAAAGAAAAGACAAAAACAATGAAAGATATGGAAATAATATCTGTTCATTGTAAATTTCAAACCCATGGAGACAACATAATTTGCGAATCTAGAAGTGTAGTGATGGTACGTAAAAATGGGTAATAGGATTGAGGAATATGAACTTAAGGAAATATCAGTTGTAATTACACAGGAACTCATCAATCAATATGCTGAAGTATCCGGGGATCATAATCTCATTCATTTAGATTCAGAGTTCGCCAAGTCCTCAATGTTTGGTCACATTATCGCGCATGGAATGTTAACGCTAAGTTTGATAGATCAGATGATGGATAGGAAATTTGGGAATGTTTGGCATGCTACAGGTGTGACTAAATGTAAATTTCGTGGAGCTGCTGCAATTAATGATCATATAACAGGCACTGGAGTGTTGAACAAGAGTGAGGAATTGGACGAACATCTGAGGTTGATTTACAACGTCACCGTACGAAACACAAATACAGACGAAACCTTAATTGGAGGTACTTGTACTATAGATGTTCCAAAACCTTGAAAACAAAAGGCTTAAATTGTAGTTTTACTTGAGGTTTTATCTTAGTATTTAGAGGTTAAATAGGGATTGGTATCGGAGACACGAAGATATGTCTACAGGAAACGAAGAACAACTTAATTCAATAACGATAGCCTTGGACTGTATGGGAGGCGACTTTGGCACAGTGGAAACTGTTGCAGGAGCTAAGCTTGCGGCCAAGGCATATGACGGCTCTAAGAATTTACGGATTTTATTGGTTGGCGACATCAATGAAATTAACAAATTGGTAAATGAAGAAGATCACCCGAATTTGTCTATTGTGCAGTCTGACGGCAAAATTACAGATGATGAACACCCCATTGAAGGTCTGAAACGAAAACCAAATTCCTCTATAGTCGTTACTACGAAATTGGTTAAGTCAGGGAATGCACAGGCGGCTGTTTCAATGGGTTCGACCGGTGCTTCAATGGCAGCTTCCGTAATGATACTCGGTTTGTTGCCAGGACTGGATAGGCCTTGTATTGGAGGCCCTTTTTTGGGATTGGCTCCGAATACTGTGTTGATGGATATGGGAAGTAACATTGACTGCCGCCCTAATTTGTTGGTTAGCTTTGCTATGATTGGGTCTGTGTTTGCGGAGAAATTTCTGGGAATTCAACATCCCAGAGTTGGACTTTTAAGTGTAGGTTCAGAACCCGCAAAGGGAAATAAACAAGTTCAGGAAAGTTATAAATTGTTTGAATCTAGTCCGGTTAATTTTGTAGGCAATGTTGAAGGGATGGATTTCTTTACTGGTCGAGCAGATGTGATAGTGTGCGATGGATTTGTTGGGAATATACTGCTGAAATTCGCTGAAGGTATGGGTAATGTATTGAGGAAATACACTCAATCTCAGCTTTCAAAAATGCTTCCAGTTGATCAGGCAGGAGAGCTAGGGGAGAGTTTATGGACCGAAACTAATTTGGCCAGAAGTATAGGGGGGCCACTTTTTGGTGTGAAGGCCCCTGTGGTCGTTGGCCATGGTTCTGCTAAGTCTGAAGAAATAGCTGGAGCTATATCTACTGCATTAAAGTTAGTTGAATTAGATGTTCAGAGTGATTTGGAAAAATCTCTGATAGAATTGGCATCTCACCAGAATGTGAGTGACTTGGTTGAGTGATCTTTTGAAAGATAAAATAGCTATGGTTACTGGGGCGTCCAGAGGGATTGGTGCGGCTATCGCCAAAAGGTTGGCGAATGAAGGAGCAAAGGTTGCTATCAATTACAACTCTAGTAAAGAACAAGCTCTTCAAGTACTTTCAGCAGTTCAGGAAGTGTCTGAAGGAATGCTCGTGCAAGGAGATGTTTCTGTTCAAGCCGATGCTGAGAAAGTACTCTCTCAGGTAATAGAGAATTGGGGCAAGATTGATATATTAGTTAATAACGCTGGTATTAACCGGGACAAATTGTTGATGAGGATGGATGCATCTGATTGGGATGACGTTATGAATGTCAACCTTAGGGGAACGTTCTTATGTACTAAATTGGTGTTGCCTTACCTGATTAAACAACGTCAAGGTAATATAGTAAACGTTTCTTCTGTAGTGGGTTTATCTGGTAATCCTGGGCAAGTTAACTACGCGGCCTCTAAAGCAGGATTGGTAGGGTTTACTAAAGCGTTAGCACGAGAGGTTGCTTCTAGAAATATTACTGTTAATGCTTTAGCTCCAGGTTTTATAACCAGTGGAGGAATGGTAGATGAACTGTCTTCTGATGCCAAAGAGACAATACTGAAGAAGATTCCTATGGGGCGTTTCGGCACCGTGGACGAAGTGGCGGAGTGTTGCTTGTTTTTATGCAGCGATCAATCTAGTTACATTACTGGTCAAGTTATAACTATGGATGGCGGTATGATTGCTTGATGTTATCGATGTGAATTGGGATAATACCCTTGAAATGTCTAAGGGGAATTGAATGAATCTATTATCCTCACCGTCAATAAAACTGCCGTTTGGAATTCATTATAGTTGGTTGATCGTATTCGCATTATCTATAGTTCAAATTTTTGGCACCTCTATTAGTTTCTCTGCGGGAATTATGGTTGCACCTTTGACTAATGCTTCATTGGGATTTGGCTGGAATGTGGCGTTAGTTGGTGCAGGGATAGGATTTTACTACCTGACTGGGGCGATAATGGCTCCAATAACTGGTTACCTTGGTGATAGGTTTGGAGCAAGGAAAATGCTCCTATGCTCCGCTCTACTCTATTTTGCAAGCATGAATTTATTGGGCCAAATTACTGAAGTTTGGCACTTTTTCATAGTGTTTGGAATTATGTTGGCTGTTACTCAATCTTTGGCCATGGTACCTCTCATGGCCACGGTAAGCGGTTGGTTTAAACAGAAATTAGGAATCGGGATTGGTATTTTATATGCGGCAGGAGGTATTGGAGCAGCGCTCTTTGCACCTATAGTTGGTGCTTCTATAGAGACATTTGGGTGGAATACTACATTCATGGGGTTGGGTTGTTTAGGCGGTTCTGTATTGCTATGTCTGTTAATTATTGTTCGCAACCATCCATCTGATCTTGGGCTTAGTCCTTATGGTAGTGAAGAAGGGTTAGTGATTCATAAACTTACACCCGATGAAAAACAAATAAACAAAGAGAATGCAAAAAGATTCAATAAGGAAGTGCGAAAAACTGCTCCTTTTTGGTATTTGCCAATGATTCATGGATTTGGATGTGCTGGGCACGGAGTGATTCTGATTTACATTTTGCCATTTGCCATCTATAAGGGGGCTTTCGATTCTTTAGGAGCTGCAGGCACCATATTAACCGTGCTTTCTTTGGTTAGCATCATTAGTAGACTTACCGCTCCTATTTTGGCAGAGTCTTTCGGTACACGGAAGATGATGTTCTTAAGTCTTACTATTCAAGGGCTTACAGTGTTTTGGTTAATGTTTGCGGTTGACCCCTGGGCCTTTTATGTATTCGCTGCTGTATTCGGGTTAGGATTTGGAGCTGAATGGACGGCGTATATAGTTATCAACAAGCAATATTATGGCGACGGTCCAATGGGGCACGTCTACGGAGTTGAGCAGGCAGGAGCCTTGTTGGGGCACGCTGTCGCTACGATTTTGTGCGGTATGTTGTTAGGACTGTTCAATTTGTTTTTTAATGAAGGGATATCATTTTTGATGATTTTTGTAGTATCCATTTTATTCAATGTTGTTGGTTTAGTATTCATACTAATGCTACAAGATACGAGTAAAGTCATTATTCCAGACTGGGAAAATAAAATATCTTCCGATGAATTGAGCCCATTGACGGATGGTGCAGATTAGAATGAAAGATCGATTGGAACAATTTGTTGGAGAGAGTTTGTCTGCAGGGCAGACAAGAGAACAGATTAATACAGTATTGCATGAAGCAGGCTGGAACCAAGAGGCAATTAATCATGCGTTAGCCTTATATTCAAAAGTACAGTTTGCAGTACCAGTTCCGGCCCCAAAGAGTGAATTTCATGCAAAAGAAGCATTTCAGTATCTTGTGTCGTTTATAACACTTTACATATCTGCGTTTAGTTTTGGGGCACTACTCTACGCATTCATAGATATTGCCCTTTACGATCCTTCAGACTACGGGATGCCAGGAGCGGGTATTCCAATGGCTATTTCTGCCTTGATAGTTGCATATCCAGTTTATCTTTATTTCACTTGGAGACTCTTCAAAGAGGAAAGACAAGACTTCTCAAGAAATATCTCTAGCATTGGCAGATGGTTGACATATTTAACGTTAGCCGTGACAGCATCTGTAATAATTGGGGATTTAATAGCTTTGATATTTACTTTCTTGACAGGGGGGCTAGCGCTTAGGTTCCTTCTAAAGGTGTTGGTAGTGTTGCTAATTACTGGGACCATATTCCTTTTCTATAGATGGAGATTAAAACAAGGAGAAGAGCGTGAAAGCCACAGTATTCCAGATCAGCCCTAAGAATCTTGCCATTTTAGTTACTGTTTTGATGATATCCAGCATTTTATATGGGGTATTCTTGGCAGAACCTTGGCAGAGTAGGGCAATAAATTCTGACATGGAACGAGTCGATGACTTGAATGATATAGATTTTAAGATTAAAGAATACTGGAATGTTAAAGGAACATTACCCTCCACCTTGGACGATTTGGATAATGGGTCATACTTCCTGTCTGAGGATCAAAAAGTCGATTCTGAGGGATTACGGTATACTTACACACAGGTGAGTGGCAATACGTATGAGTTGTGCTCAGAATTTTATCTGAGTTCTGATGAAGGTATCATGGATGATTGGCGTGACGAACAGTGGGAACATCCTAGTGGATATCATTGTTTTCAATTTGATGATTTGGAACCATTTATAGGGAACTCTAATCAACGTTAAATTCTCTCCTCAGGAGTTCAGAACAGAATAAGAGAGCCATGCTACCACTTCTATCATCGTGACCGGTTACTGCTGGCCTTAAATAGTATGATTCCAAATCTGGTTGCAGGCCAGTGTTAAAACAAGCGTCTGTGATATTGCCTTTCGAATCGATTCTCTGTTTAACAAAGTTCCAAGCTGCAGTAATCAAGTCGTCTACGGAGCTGTCAAGGATTCCTAAAGATTTTCCTCTTAATGCCGCATATCCAATAATGCAAGTGGAGGTGAATTCAAGATATGACCCCGGGATATCTAGTAATTCGTGAAATCCACCTGAAACATCTTGATAACTGTGAATATGCTTAAAGAATTTGATGAATTGGTCTCGGATCATGGAATACGTATCATGGCTTTGTGGTACATATGTTAAGTATTGACTCAATCCTAGGATCGCAAAACCATTCCCTCTGCTCCAAAAATAAGGAGAAGTGGCTGAATGCCAAAACAGTCCATTGTCTTGTTGCAAATCAACCATTTCGAAGAAGACGTCTAAGGTGTCTAAATAATGAACATCTCCGTGATGTTGGTAAGCCCTCCCTAATATAGCGGCCGAATAAAACATATCTTCAGTTCTCACAATAGGATCACACGGTTTCGGAGGTACTCCTGGTTCTTTGCTCGCTTCATATAAGTTCGCGGCTTCATCCAATAGACTGTTCCATTTAATGGTTCCTAAATGTTTGCTTAAGTCATAGGCCCAAATAGAAGATGCTAGGTTAGCTCCTGTGGGATTGTCTCCAAATGGATTTTCAGCGCTTAGAGGACCTGTAGATAGTACTTTGTCTAGTTCGGTGCTGATGCTGCCGATGTCATTGAGATGTTCCGAGATGACAAGGTGGCTATAAATACCTACTCCTTGGGTATAATTCACCAATGTTAGATTTTGGCCATAAGATGACGCTAAGTCTTGAATAACTTGTGCAAGATTCCTCTTTATTTGGACAGATAGGTTTGTTCTAAGTTGAGATCTGGCTTGGGTCAGAGATTGTTCTATATGAGTAGTGAGTTCAGAAGAATCACTGGCGCATCCTAGCAAAGGCACCCCAGCTATATTATCTAAAGTGCATTCAGATTCACTGTATACAATTATGGCATCAGGGGCATGATTTTCTATTTGTTTATAGAGGTACTTTTCGGTAATGTTGGTGCCGTAATAGAAATCAGAGAGCGTAGTATTAAAATCGAATTTAAGACTGTTATCTGGAACGATAAGAATTTTTGCACACAAAGGGTCCGAATGTTTATCCAATAAATTTAATGAACAAGATAGAATGTTAGGAACTGAATCTTCGAGAGCTTGGGATACTAGAATCAGGATCGATTTTTCGTCCCCTGTCTCATATAGGTTTGTTTTGTATAGCCATCCCGATAGAGGATGTAATTCCTTATCAGTTCCCCAATGGATTGATTGCCAGGTTTTAGAAATGAACGAGTCTCGAGTGGTCATCAGTGCTCCCTGAGTGTTATTTTTGTACTATGTTGATATTGACTGGGCGTTGGGCATGTACTGTGAAAGTTAATGACACAGAGCCTCCCCCGTCAGTGCTATTTATCACTTCTATGTGTTCAGGTCCTTCTAGATACTTTATGTCACCGTCGGTGAATGAGAATGGCCGGTCATGCCCTGGGTAAAAAGTTTGCGAAGTATCTATCATTTTTTCTACGCTGTTTTGGGCGTCTTTAACATCCCAAAAAACGTTATAAGGAAGCTTGCGAAGTACTGTTCCGCTGTCTGGCAATGCATCTCCCGCGATGAGAATAGATTCGCCTCCTAGGTCTGCAAGAACGCTTATGTGTCCTTTGGTGTGTCCTGGAGTTTCCAATACTTTGACACCTTCAACTATTTTGTCTCCGTCACTGACTAGTTCCAAGTTCATTTTTTCTAGCATGTCGGCTATATACTGGACTGTGGCGTGATCTTGTGGTTTAGGGTTTCTGGCGTAATCATACTCAACTGGATTGACTAATATGCGGGAGTTGGGAAACATGTCTGTGTTTTGACAATGGTCCCAGTGTAGATGCGTTAGTAGTACTATATCGATATCATCGGGAGTTAAGTCGAGGTCTGATAGTTGCTTGTATAGGAGACCTCGGCGCGAGCCAGGTCCTGTATCAACTAAGATTCTAGTGTTATCCACTGTAATGAGAGAATTTGTTGAATATCCAAAAGAACCTTGGTCAGAAGTTAGTGCAAAACCGTAGGTAAGTACGTCTAGATTAATCATGAATGCCCCCCTTCTATAGATAAAGCGTTGTAGTCGGATTATAACATCGTTCAGAGGATTTATTGTGACCTATATCACTGGCAAAATTGAGACAAATGGTTTTTTATTTTTTCAAGAATTTGTGATAAAATCTCGCGTTAGATGGTGAGAAAGTGGCTGTAGCAGAAGAGATTATAATGATTAAGGTCCGAACGATTAAAACGAACGTACAAGCGTTTAGTAATCCCCTTTTTAAAGGGGATTTTTTTTAGCCATGGCAGCTGATATTAAACACATGCTAGATTTGGATTTGCTATCCAAGCCACAAATAACTTCAGTATTAGATTCCGCATTGATGTATAAGGACATCTTAAATTCTGATATGAAGAAACAAGATGAACTTAGAGGGAAAATCGTTGTGACTTTGTTTTATGAAGCAAGCACAAGGACCAGAATGTCATTTGAGGAAGCTGGAAAAATTTTGGGTTCGGACGTTATTAATGTGTCGGCTAGTGGGAGCAGTGTTGAGAAAGGAGAATCCTTAGTGAATACGGCGAAAACCATTGAGGCTATGAATGTAGATGCTGTAGTAATTAGGCATCCACATTCTGGAGCGCCGTACATATTGGCAGATCAATTCGCTTCAGCCTCAGTTGTGAATGCAGGTGATGGCACACATGCCCATCCGACCCAGGCATTATTGGATTTGTTTACTGTCCTTGAACATGTAGATTCAATTGAGGGACTCAAAATTGCTATCGTAGGAGATGTCATACATAGTAGAGTTGCTAGGTCTAATATCCATGGATTTCTTAAATTAGGAGCCCATGTCTTTTTAGCAGGGCCTGCGACGTTATTGCCCAAGGCCTTGCCTTGGTTAAGGTATTACGAGTCCGAAGGTAGCCTTACCATGACCACAAATGTGGATGAAGCTTTGAAAGACGCCGATGTGGTTATGACTCTTAGGCTTCAGAATGAGAGACAAATTTCTGGATACATACCTAGTGAGCGTGAGTATATAGCTAATTGGCAAATAAACTCTAACAGAATTGATAAAAATTGTCCTGATGCATGGATAATGCATCCTGGGCCTATGAATGAAGGGATTGAAATTAGTGAATCTATTGCTAATGGACCAAAATCATTGATTCAGAAGCAGGTTGAAAATGGAGTTCTTATCAGAATGGCGGTGTTAAGCCATGTGTGCGGGGTGAAACATAACAAATGAAAGAGGCAAAGATACTGATTAAAAGAGGACGTGTCATTGATCCTTTGACCGGGATAGACCAGATTGCGGATGTACTAATAAGTGATAATAAAATTCAGTCTGTTGATACGAATATTGATTTAATCGCCGATCCGGATGTAATGGAAATTTCGGCAGAAGGATTGGTAGTTTGTCCTGGATTTGTTGATTTGCATGCTCATCTCAGAGAGCCTGGGTTTGAATACAAAGAGACTATAGCAACTGGCACTAAAGCAGCTGTTAAAGGTGGTTTTACTTCTGTATGTGCTATGCCCAATACAGATCCGGCAATTGATACCCCGTCAATGATCGAATTTGTGAAAATGAAAGGTAAATCGGACGCATCTTGTAGAGTTTATCCCATTGGGGCGGTGACGAAAAGTCGGAAAGGGAAATCTATAGTGGATTTCTTAGAAATGTACTCTGCTGGTGCTGTAGCGTTTAGTGATGATGGGGATCCAGTTTATGATTCTGAAATTATGCGGTTGGCACTAGAATATGCTGGCCCGCTAAATGTTCCTATTATGAATCATTGCCAAGATCTCACCATCTCTCCTAATGGAGTTATGGCAGAAGGAGAAGTGTCAGAGTTATTGGGGTTGAAAGGAATTCCTAATTCCGTTGAAGAAGTCATGGTGGCTCGAGATATAGCTTTGTGTAAAGCGACTGGAAGCAAAGTTCATGTTTCTCATGTGAGTTCTGCGGGTTCTGTTGAATTAATAAGACTCGCTAAAAGCCAAGGCATAAATATTACTAGTGAAGTCTGTCCTCATCATCTTACTCTAACAGACGAAGCAGTCTTAACTGACGGTGGCTACTTTGCTGCCTCTCCAGGCAACGCGTACGATACGAATGCCAAAATGTATCCCCCTCTGCGTGGGGAGTCTGATGTAGATGCACTCATACATGGAGTCCAAACGGGAGTGATTGATTGTATAGCTACAGATCATGCTCCTCATGACGTGGTAAGCAAGCACACCACTTTTGACTGTGCTTCTTTTGGGATCAGCGTGTTTGAAACAGCTGTTGGATCGTTATTGAGTTTGGTAAGAGATCAGACTTTGTCATTGCCAAAGATGATTGAAGCGTTGACTATTGCTCCATGCAGAGTGCTAGGTGATGCGTTTGAAGAATACGGCACTCTTAAAGAAGGCACTGTGGCAGATGTTATCTTGATAGACCCGGAGATAGATTGGGTAGTAGATACCAAAGAATTTGTGTCAAAAGGGAAGAATACTCCACTTGAAGGACAAAGGCTGAAAGGACGCGTGGTTCTTAGTTTGGTTGATGGACAAATAATGTTTGACGAACTAGAGAAATAAGAGAGAAATAGCAGGTAGGTTATGGATCGGTATTTAATACTTGAGGATGGATCAATGTTTGAAGGGTTGGCTTTTGGAGGTAACGCTGAAAATAGTGGAGAAATGGTATTCAACACAACTATGACTGGATATCAAGAGGTGTTGACTGATCCTTCCTACTCAGGTCAAATCGTTAATATGACATATCCATTGATAGGTAACTACGGTATCAATCTGTCTGATTCAGAATCTTCAAAAATTCAGGTATCCGGTATGTTGGTCCGAGAGCTCTGTGATACTCCTAGTCATTCGTTGAGTGTAGACACGCTGGATAATTTTATGAAACACCAAGATATCCCTGGAATCAGAAACCTAGATACTAGGGCAATAGCAAAAAAAATAAGAACTAGTGGCGTAATGAGAGGATTGTTGACGAGCAGTCCGGATTTGGCTATAGGACTACACACTTTAGAAAATATGGACGCTTATGAAAATATAAATTTTGTAAATGGGGTTAGTACAGATGAAATCACAGTGATGCCACAACACCTTGCAGAGAATAAGTCCCCGCGCATTGTGATAATTGACTGTGGTGTCAAAAATAACATCATCCGGATGTTAAACACTCGAGGATGTGAAGTGGTAGCAGTTCCAGATGATACACACTATAGAGATATTTTAGATCTCGCACCGGATGGCCTTTTGATTTCTCCGGGGCCAGGCGACCCTAAATTGCTAGAATACATAGGGGAAAATATCAAACATTTGATGAATAAAATGCCAATCATGGGGATATGTCTGGGACATCAAATTATAGCTGAAAGTTTAGGAGCTAAAACTTTCAAGCTTAAGTTTGGTCATAGAGGAGGTAACCAACCTGTCCAAGATTTGAGAACCAAGAAAGTTTACATCACTGCTCAAAACCATGGATATGCGGTTGATCCTGAGACACTGCCATCTGAACTAAAGGTTTCTCATGTGAATCTGAATGATGGTACGGTCGCGGGCTTGATTCATCAAGATTTGCCTGTCTTTACCATTCAGTATCATTCTGAGGCTGCGCCCGGCCCTCTGGATAATATGTACTTGTTTGATCAATTTGTTGAAGCTGTGCGTCAGGCGAAGGACAACAGTTAGAGTATGTTATTTTCCGAAGTATTACTTGAGCAAGGAGTGGATGTAGAACTCCCATTAAGTATGGAAGATGTCTTAGGTATTTTGGATGATGAGATCCCTAATATTCCTGTTGAAAGTAAAAGCTATCGTATAGCGTCTGTTAATCGTGCATCTATAGGTAAGGAATGGGTGATTATGATCAACGTTGAAGAATCCGACGGTACTGAGTCAGAGGTAGCGGTGATCAAACTTAATGCTATAGCTGACGAGAAAATACTGTTTAGCGTCCCTCCTAGACACAACCAGACTGGCTATGGATTAGATCCTAGAGGAGCCTTGTATGGGAGAATGATTTTCTCTCTGCTGAATACTTTTCAAAGCAGAGGGCTATTGGATCTGCCAGGCAGGTTGCCCATTGAATAAAAAATTTAAGATTACGGAGTGTTAGATTGGTGGATGCCATGAAAGTGTTAGTTATCGGTTCAGGCCCTATTGTTATAGGACAGGCTGCTGAATTTGATTATGCGGGAACTCAGGCGTGTAAATCTTTGATGGAAGAAGGTATTTATACTATTCTTGTAAATTCTAATCCAGCGACTATCATGACGGATGAAGGTATTGCCGACCGGGTTTATGTGGAACCCTTGAATACAGAAGTATTAGAAAAAATCATAGACAGGGAACGGCCAGACGGTATATTGCCGACTTTGGGAGGTCAAACAGGGCTTAATTTGGCCGTAGAATTACATGAAAGAGGGATATTACAGAAATACCAAGTCGAACTATTAGGCACTTCTTTGGATACGATCAAAAAATCGGAAGACAGAGATCTTTTTAGTTCATTTTTAAAAGAAATTGGGGAACCTGAGCCTCCAAACACCATAGTAAATTCATTAGAAGACAGTACTCGAGCTTTGGAACTCATTGGATTACCTGTTGTAGTAAGGCCAGCGTACACATTGGGAGGCACGGGTGGAGGTATAGCTACGACGAAGGATGAATATTATGAGATAGTTGAGAGTGGCTTGAATGCCAGCCCGATTAGTCAGGTATTGGTGGAAAGGTCTCTAGTTGGATGGAAAGAACTTGAATATGAAGTGATTAGAGACTCAAACGATAATTGTATCACTGTTTGTAATATGGAGAACTTGGATCCCATGGGTGCGCATACAGGAGACAGCATAGTTGTCGCCCCTAGTCAAACACTAAACGATAAAGATTATCAAATGTTAAGAAGTGCGAGTTTGCGCATCATTCGAGGACTAGGAATAGAAGGCGGATGTAATATTCAAATGGCTCTTAGGCCTCATTCCAAAATTGAGAAAGACTTAGGATACGAATGGCCGCACGATAGTGAATATTATGTTATTGAAGTTAATCCGAGAGTTAGCCGAAGTTCCGCGCTGGCAAGTAAAGCCACGGGATACCCTATCGCTAGGGTGTCAGCGAAGATAGCTATAGGCAAAACTCTTGATGAAATCAGCAACAAGGTGACTGAAAAAACTGCAGCTGCATTTGAGCCTGCGCTAGATTATTGTGTGGTGAAAATACCACGATGGCCATTTGATAAATTCCCCTCTGGTGATAGGAGTCTTACCACTCAAATGAAAGCTACAGGAGAAGTTATGGCTATTGACAGGTCATTCGAAGGGGCACTGCAGAAAGCTGTTCGTTCGCTTGAACTAGATGGTAGAGACATGTTTTGGGCAGACGAATCGTGGATTGCAGAACATGAAAAACATAAAACAATAGATGCTTTTCCTCTTTACCCGAATGATCTGAGATTATGGGCATTGATGGGATGTGTTTTATCGGGGTATTCCACTGATGAGATTACCAAAGAGTGTTTTGTTGATCCTTGGTTTATTGAAGCTTTGCAAAGGATCGCTCGATTTCGTGAATACATGGCAGGACAAGAACTGACTGAGGATTTAATTCGAAATGCTAAGAGATTAGGATTTAGTGATAAACAAATTGCTCTAGGTACAGGATCAACAGCTGAGAAGGTAAGAGCTGTCAGATACAAGCATAATATAAGGCCTGTGTACAAAATGGTGGATACATGTGCTGCCGAATTTGAAGCTGTAACTCCATATTACTACAGTACATATGGGGAAGAAAACGAGGCCATATCCTTGCCAGGTCCTAAAGCAGTGGTGATAGGTAGTGGCCCAATACGAATTGGGCAAGGGATTGAGTTTGACTACTGTAGTGTTCATGCATCTAGATCTCTTACGGAAGCAGGTATCGCCAGTATAATGGTGAATTCCAATCCAGAGACGGTCTCTACTGATTTTGATTCTAGTTCGAGATTATACTTCGAGCCATTGGATGACGAATCTGTTATGGATATTCTTGAAAATGAGAGAAATGGTGATGTTTCTCCTGCAGTCGTAGTCCAATTTGGAGGACAGACAGCGATCAACTTATCACAGTCGTTAGACGAGAATGGGTATGACATATTGGGATCCTCTGCACAAGCGATTGATATAGCATCCGATAGAGATAAGTTCGAATTGTTCTTATCTAACCTAGGCATTCCAAAGCCTCCTGGATCTGCTGTGGATTCTATTGAAGCAGCTCTAGAGGTTGCGGGCAAAGTTGGCTTTCCAGTAGTAGTGCGACCTAGCTATGTGTTAGGTGGCCGCGCGATGGAAATTGTTAACACAGACGATGAACTCAAACAGTATTTAGCTATAGCAGCTGAAGTGAGCCCTGAAAAGAAAGTTTTAATTGATAGATATGTAGAGGGAAAAGAATGTGAAGTTGATGCCATTTGTGACGGTACTGACGTTTTGATCCCAGGAGTGATGGAACATATAGAAAGAGCTGGTGTGCATAGTGGCGATTCAATGGCTATATATCCAGGATTGAATCTTACAGAAGAAGAAGTGGACACTATCGTAGAATACACAACTAAAATAGGGTTATCGCTCAAAGTTAAAGGTCTTATGAACATCCAGTTTGTGATCAGTGGAGGAGCATCTTATAGAAGTCCTGGTACTGATTTCGGTCCAGTTGAGGACACAATGGTGTCCGTTATCGAAGTGAACCCTAGAGCTAGTAGAACTATTCCGTTCATATCAAAAGTCACTGGATTGCATGCTGCCAAAATAGCAACCAAAGTTATGACTGGAATAAGTATCAAGGATCAAGGGTATACAGGAGGATTATGGCCCAAATCTAGCGTAATTGGTATAAAGGCACCGGTATTCTCCATGTCTAAATTGGTTGGTGTAGACACTTATTTAAGTCCAGAAATGAAGTCAACTGGAGAAGTAATGGGGATTGATAGCAATTTTGAGGCTGCGCTAAGAAAAACCCTCTTGGCAGCTAATTTAAATATCCCTCATGGTTCAGGAATATTATTGAGCTTGTCTGATTCGGACAAAGTCCAATCAGAAACTTTAATTAAGACATTAGATGAATGTGGTTGTAATCTGTTTGCAACTGAAGGGACCGCTGAAATGATACGGTCTCTAGGAGTCGAAGTAACGATGACGACAAAAAAATTGGGCGAAGGACATCCCAATGTTGTTGATGTCATAAATGACGGCCAGGTGCAAGCAGTTATCAATACTGTCTCGGAGTCTAGTAGAGTCGTTAGAGATGGGTTTTATATTCGCCGATCAGCAGTTGAAAAAAGAATTCCATGTTTCACATCGATTGACACTGCTATGGCCGCAGTTGAGAGCATGTCTGAGGTTCTAGCCCAGTATCAGGTCAAGACTACTTTGGAATATATACAAACTACCAGTTAAGTAGTGTCCCTACACCGCTCTCAGTAGCTTTGTCATAAGCCAATTTTGCAGCGGCTACGTCGGCAACTCCTGTTCCCATGATCTTGGCCAAAATAATGTCTTGTTCCGAATCCCGACCTGGTACGTTACCTGCAACTATATTTCTCAATTCCACTACTTCACTAATTTGTAGATCTCCTCTATCTTGTGCCTCACTCAGATCCCCTGACTCGATATTGATTTGTTCAATGGAATCCACAACAAATTTGTCAGTCCGGATAATCACTTCATCGTCTAGCTCTCTAGCTCTCCAGCTAGTGGGCCCCGCTGCTATAAGCGTTGTCCCTGCCTGGAGATGACTGCCGGATACTACTGGTTCCATTGTGGCAGCTACGCAGATGATGATGTCGCTATGTGTTACTAGTTCATCTGCAGTGTTTACAGCTTTAGAGGGAATACCAAGATCTGTTGACACAGTGGCAGAAAACTTCACTCGGTTCTCTGGCGTTTTACTATATACAAGTACTTCATGAGGATCTGAGACCAGTGATAATGCTTCTATTTGGGTAAAAGCTTGGTTGCCTGAACCTATGATTCCCACTGTGGGAGAAGGTTTTGTGTTAGCTAAGTATTTGGCTGTAACAGCAGTTGTCGCGCCAGTTCTGAGTTGACCTAGACGGTTAGCCTGCGTATAGCACAGAAGTTCACCTGTATTAGTGTCGTAAAGGCTTACCTGGAATGAGTATTTACCTTGGAAGACAGTGTAGGTTTTCACTCCCATTACGTTATCGTAAAATAATGCCCCTCCCATTACAGCTAACATTCCGCTGTGACCAATCATCTTCCTGCGCGGCAGGTTAGTGGAATGACCATTTCCGAATTCTTTTTGCATTGATTCTATGGAATCAATCATGCCTCGCATATCTACCAGGCTTCTGACTTCTTGATCGTTTAGTATGATTGCCAATGTTAGGTCTCCTGTTTAGTTTGGTTGTTTCCTTTGTACTGGAACATAGCTACTATACTCCCCGCAAGCATTATCCATACTACGGTTAGTGCGGAATTTCTGAATCCTTGAATATAAGATTGCTGTAGCTCGATTAAAGATACGGCGTCCGCTACTATTGGTACAGACAATCCTACGATTGCAGCTGCCGTTATGGTGCCTACTGTGTGGCCCATTTGGCGAGTCGTCTCCAACATTCCCGAAGCGAAGCTACGATCCTGCGGCAACGTATTCATTACAAGGGCATTGTTTGGTGAATTAAACAGGGCAGACCCTATCGATGCAGGGAATAGTAATACAGGGAGAATGTAGATAGGTATTTGGTGAGCAAACAATCCCAAAAGACCAATCCCAACTGCTATTAGCAATAAGGATGCGGGTCTTAGCCATTTGGGTTGATAACGGTCATATATCCAACCCGCGATTACTGGCAAGAATAATCCCATAGATTGGTGAGGTAACAATACCAACATAGTTACACTGGGGCTGAAACCTAATCCTACTTCTACTATGATCGGCATAAGAGTTAAGACCGAGAGCATAGATAGATGGAAAGTTGTATTACTGAATAGGGCCATTGAAAAATATGTTTGCTTGAAATAGCCAAAATTCAAAAACGGCTGTTTGGACGCCAGCTGGATCACAAAGAATATTAAGAACAGACCTAGGAATATCACTAGCATAACAGGGTGATAGACAAGAGCGGATTCTGTTACGAAAGAGTCAGGACCTGAATCCCATAAGGTGTGTAAATGGATACCCATTAGTATGAATGCTAACAAAGATGCAATCATGAGCGTTGGTCCAACTATTCCTAATGGTTGGGACTCTTCTGAATCTGCTTTTTTTACTAAGTCAAATTTGAATAATGGCCATGTAAGCCATAGTGCAAATACACCAATTGGGACAGAAGTTAAGAAAACCATTCTCCATCCTAGGGCTGGATGCATGTACTCCAATAAAAGCCCAAAAACTACAAGCCCAATCATCGTCCCCATCCGGGCTGATGTAATTGGTACTGCAAAGGCTCGGCCTCTTTCTGTATCTTTGAATCCTAATACAAGTAAAGAGTTTAAGTTTGCACTGATCAAAGCACCCCCAAAGCCCACTCCTGCGCTCCAAAGCAGTAGTTGGAGATAATACTGCGAGCTCGCTGCTAATGCGCTTGATACTGTGAGGAGGATTAGCCCGATAAAGAATATTTTAAGCGTTCCGTACCTTTGCCCCAATCGGGCTGCAAGGAACACCGTGCTTCCTAGGATAAGGAGACGTATCACAACCATCCATGCGCCTTGGGTGTACGAAATATCAAAATGCCTAGCTACAGATGGCACAGCTATCGTGATGGGAAGTTGTGACAATTGCATCAATAATTGTGCTACTGATAGGCATAGGAGAATCCTTCTTCGTTCTGGCGTTGACCCTAACTCTTTGAAGGCGCCAACTATATTGAGCCTATGAGCAATAGTTCTTAAAATATCCAAAAATAAATCCTATATCTTGAGAAATCGGGATATTACTTATTGAAAAATTCCCGATTGATTTCTCTGAATTTGTCCCATTGGGCTGGAAGGTTAAACCCGTCAAATATGGCCTGCACGGGGCAAACTGTCTCACAATATGCGCAATCTATGCAGTTCGGTGCGTCTATATAGTATTGTTCAGATTCATCGGTTGTATGGATGCAATCAACTGGGCATACATCTACGCAGCTCCCATCTTTTACCCCTATACACGGTTCGGCTATAACAAAAACCATACCCTCAATTCCCGTTGACAGTGTTGTTCATTTAATGTAGTATCATGTTTCTTGATAATTCCTATAGAGAATATGCATAAAACTTGATAATGTCTGATTATTCTCGCTAATATGGGAATCTTTGTCAATAGAAATGCTAGTTAAAATTTGGTGCAAGAAAGGTTAAATATGGAACTGAGAGAAATCATAAGTTTTTATCATGTCGCTCGGTTGAAGAGTGTATCTAAAGCAGCTAAAAGGTTAGAGCTCGGGCAGCCCACCGTCACCACTCACCTCAAGAAACTGGAAGAAGAATTTGAGTTAGTATTATTCGACCGAATTAAGAGACCTATACAGTTAACTTCTGAAGGTGGATCCTTTCTTGAATTGGTGACTCCTGTAGTTGAATCTATCGACAACTTGAAAAGCTCCATGAATTATTCAGAAGGTAGAGGATCATTCATTGTAGGGGGATATTCGGATTTGGTTTTACATCATCTCCCCGATTCTGTTCAGGAATTTAGCGGACTGTATCCTCACGTCAGAATACAATTAATTCCTGGTCCTTACTTTGATCTGATGGGGCAACTAAAGTCAGGAGAAATAGATATAGCACTGTGCTCATCTCCAGTAGTTGATGACAGTGCATTAAATTTCCATCCGTTGTTTGAGTATGATATTTTGTTATTAACTCCTCCAGATCATCCATTAACGTCCATCTCATACCCAGGTTTGGAAGAAGTCGCAAAGTATCCTTTAATATTGAATAGCCCTCATAGTTATAACCGACAGGTACTTGACCAAGCTTTCCGAGATCAAGGAGTTTCTTATGAGTCGGTATTAGAAATGGACAATACTGAATTGATTAAGCGGTATGTGGAGACGGGGATTGGTGTAGCGTTGTGTCCGGGTTACGCCTTACACCCTGAAGATTATTCTCATTTAGGAGTGGTTACGATGCCTCACGTAGTACCTACAGGTTCTATTGGTTTGTGCACTCTCAAAGGAAAATTTTTGGGTCCTGCGGTCAGTAATTTCATGAATATTGTCATAAAGCATTTGGAAAACTCCAAACTCCCTGCTTCTAAAATATTAGATAGATAATCTAGTTGCTAGGTCTTTTAGCAGTGTTGATCTGATCCTTTAGTGTACTAGCAGCATTTCTTGCTGAAGATCCAAATGAGGATTGATCGGAATCCGCATATATGATGCCCCTTGACGAATTGATCAAAAATGGGCTGTTAGATTTCAAGTGAGGGGTAACAGCGGCTTCTAAATCTCCCCCTTGTGCTCCTATTCCAGGAATCAGAAATGGCATGGTTGGAGATTTCTCTCTGATGTTCACCATCTGTTCTGGGAAAGTTGCTCCAACCACGAGGCCAATGTTGTCTTGCCGGTTCAATTTCACTGCTATTTGCACAACTTGTTCATATAACGGATGTCCTCCTTGTTGCACGACTACGTCCTGCAAGTCTGACGAACCTTTATTAGAGCCTTTAGCCCAAATGAACACCCCTTTTTGAGGATCTGTCAGATAAGGATGAATCGTTTCTGCCCCACCCCAAGGGTTGACTGTTATGGCATCGAAATTCCAGACATCAAAGAGGGCTCGGGCATATGCTTCTGCTGAAGGACCGATGTCGCCTCTTTTAGCGTCTCCTATGATTATAGTGTTTGGCGCGTTGGATTTTATAAAATGTATAGTACTTTCTAGAATACGCAATCCTTCCATTCCTAAGGCTTCGTAAAAAGAAAGGTTGGGTTTGAAAGCAGCTGCCACGTCATGAGTTTGGTCAACAATTGTTTGGTTGAATTTTAATAGGTCGTTGATGGGGACTCGTTTTGGATCTAAATCAAGTCCTATGCACACGTTAGTGTCCTTTGACTTAATAATATCGTTTAGAATGTTGTTAAAATTTCCCATGTTCACGCTTTAACATTAATTTGTGACAGTATACATTAAGGTTGGATGATGACTACAAGGGTCTTATTACAGCAGATATTCAATTACTTAAAAAATGAATACGATGTTTCTGCTTGGTGGAGGAATGAGTCGGCGCTAGAAATTTGTGTTGGAGCTATTCTTGTTCAAAATACCACTTGGAGACAAGCCCATGTTGCTTTAAAACAATTAATAACAACAGGTAATTTAGAAATAAATGAGATTAAAAAATTAGATATTCTTATCCTTCAAAAATTAATTAAGCCTTCAGGATTCTACCGAACTAAGGCAAATACCTTAAAACGATTCGTTAATTTAGTTTCTCAATCAAAGGATGGCACTCTTAAAGGATTATTGAGTCTGGATAGAGAGAATCTCCGAGTTTCACTTTTGTCGGTTAAAGGCATTGGTAATGAAACTGCCGACGATATTATACTTTATGCTGCGCATAAACCTAGTTTTGTTGTCGATAAATATAGTCAAAGAATTTTCACTCGTTATGGGATTCAGCCAACTGGATCGACATATCTTAAATGGCAAACATTAATACATGATAATGTCGATAGGGATGTTCTTAAGTTTCAAGAGTTTCATGCCTTGCTAGTTAGATTGGGGCAAGATCGGTGTAAAAGTATTCCTGAATGCGTCGAGTGTTGTCTTAAATCCGTATGCCAAACTGGGTTGAAAAACTGTATGTAAGGTGTATACTGCCCTAAATCGTAAAACTAACTTGCGATTTACAAAGAAAATAGGAGTGAACAGATGATGAATATATCTAAACGGTTATTAGGGTTAATGGCTCTGACTGTTATGGTAGTTTCGATGATAGGTTGTATAGGTGGTAGTGAAACTGTCAAGATAGGGATGCTGAGCCCTCAGACTGGTCCCATAGCTCAATATGCACCTGGTTTTGAAGATGCAGCTAAAATAGCGATTGCTGATTTAAATGCGGCCCACGAAGGTGATTTTGAGTTTGAATTAATTATGATGGATACAGGTTGTGACGGCACTCAAGCTGCTACTTCTGCTCAGACGCTCGTCGATAGTGGTGTCTCCGCAATTGTGGGAGCGGCTTGCTCAGGAGCGACTTTAGGTGCTATAGCTGTA
>CETM01043337.1_pt1 | contig 21769 bp, 17 predicted proteins | sample 361451 | NCBI WGS metagenome assembly CETM01 (sample SAMEA2622690, study PRJEB7988) | marine metagenome | isolation source: saline water (ENVO:00002010), including
TGACACCGCTAGTCCAAGCCCACGAGCCTTGAAACTACCCGTCGGATTCTGTCCCTCGTCCTTCACCCACACACGCCTCACACCGAGGCGATCTGCTGTACGGGTCGATTCCAGAAGCGGTGTCCACCCCTCTCCGAGTGCAACACGGGCCGCTGGATCACGAACTGGAAGTACTTCGGCATAACGCCAAAGATCAGCTCGTCGAGAAGCCACGTCGGACATTTGGAAACTGTCTCGGATCACTTGAAGATCATAGCGAGCGAAGAGTGGCTTCCCTGCCTCAGACAGCCCTATGAGTTGTTCGCTCTCGACCTTCGTTCCTGTCGCCGTGCATTCAAGGTGGGTTGCACCTCTCTTGTGATTCTGATCGGTCATTTTTCCTCTGAAGAGAATGATTCCGGCCCTGACGCCTCTATGTCGAGGACCGATTGAGCAGTGATGTTCTTTAGCATTATCAATCCGGCCGCGAAAATCATCACACTGATGAAAACAAGCCAGAGGGGCGGCGGCGCCTTAGGATCGAGAACAATCTCTCGAAAAGATGGCGTCGAGGCGAGTAAGACGATTGAGCCATTGTGTACAAAGTGCATCAGCACACCTATCCAGATCGATCCGGTACGCCAAACACTCCAAGCGATCAACATCCCCAGAACCGTTGTTGGAAGAAATCTTATGACAGTATCGACGGAGAGATGGAACGCTCCGAACACGAATCCGTTGAGTAATATGATCCGCCATGGATCTAGGTTGCGGGTTCCACTCAGCAAGACTCCCCGGAATAAGATTTCTTCACAGATAGCAGGAGTAAACGCCAGTAGGATCAAGAGCCATAATAGACGTAACCAGGTATCCGCGCTGACGAGATCCTCCAGACTCTCCAGAAGTTCCCAAGGAACGGGTAGTATGAAAGTCTGGAGCCATCCGATCCCCCACACGAGAGGTAAGGCTCCGGAGATCACCACCACCGATGTGCCCGCCTGTCGCAACGTGGGGCGACGCAGTGATAGAGTCTGCACGGGGTCGAACCTACCTACAACAATGAAAGCAACCGTGGGTACGAAGAGAAGCAACCACTCAGCAGCTAGAAGACCGGGCTCGCGGAACAAACCCTGGAGTGCCGCTCCTCCCCAGAAGAAGGTCACAGCGACAAGTGCTATGAACCAAGCTGAGACGCCCGGCGTTGGAACCCGTCCGCCTCCCGACGTCGCTGAAACATGCTTCTCAGTCGAGCGATCAAAACAAATCATCGGAAGATTTAAGAGAGAGAACATGGGCAATACATCTGGTCCGCATGGAGTGACCTTCCCTCACCGGAACAATTAGGATCCCCTTCTTAGATCTTACTCGTAACGGAGAGCATCTATGGGGTCTAGAAGGGCAGCCCGCCTAGCGGGCCACAGACCAAAGAAGAGCCCTACCGCTGCTGAAAAGCCGATGGCAGCAACCACAGCTTCAGGAGCAACCCGTGTCTCCCAAGCAGCCACCCGAGTCATCATCTCAGAAGCCCCATAACCAGCCGCTACCCCAATCATACCACCCAACAAACATAAGAAGAGAGCCTCTACTAGAAACTGCGTCATAATCGCCTTCCTAGTTGCACCTAGCGCTTTCCGCACTCCAATCTCACGAGTCCGCTCGGTGACTGAGACGAGCATTATGTTCATAATCCCGATACCTCCAACGAGTAGCGAGATTGCAGCAATTCCAGCTAATAGAAAGGCAAAAGTCTGAGTCGTTTCGTTAAAAGTTTCCAGAAGATCCGCTGAGTTTCGGATGTTAAAATCGACTTCCTCTCCTACCTTAATTCGGTGCTCACGACGCATTATCCGGTCGATCTCTGCGAACGCAACGTCAAGCTGATCAGGCGTATCTGTAGCCGCATAAATCGAATTGAGACGATCGCGACCTCCCATGACACGATACTGTGCAGTCGATTGTGGTATAAATACCTGGTCATCGGGACGCACCCACGCTGCATCTCCTTTCTCTTCCATGATACCGATGACTTCGAACATGATCCCGCGGATTTGGATCGTTTCCCCGACGAGAAGTTCCGGCGGAGTTTCTCCCAGTGTTTCAGCCATATTGAAGCCCAGAACTGCTACCCTGCGTCTCCCTTGGACCTCACCTTGGTTGAAAAAACGTCCGTACTGTAAACCGTGGTCGTAAATCTCGAAGTACTCCGGCCACACCCCCATAATTTGCGTGTTCGAGTTCCAACGCTTGTACGCGACTTGCAGTCTCGACTGCTGCTCAGGTGAGACCTGAAGCAATCCGTCGGACTCATCTCTCAGAGCGATAGCGTCGTCAACAGAAAGCTCCGCGTCGCCCCGAGAAACTCCACCCCACATCTGCTGTCCTGGCCTGACCGTCAGCACTGAAGTACCCATCCGGTTGATCTGTTCTTCAACCCTTTGTTGAGCGCCTTCACCCAATGCGACCATCGTTATCACAGCCGCTATACCAATTACGATGCCGAGGGTGGTCAGAACCGACCTAAGCATGTTCGCTCTTACGGCCGCCATTGCGACCATAACAATCTCGAAAAACAACATAGACTATTCCTACCTGAAACTGCTAAGTGGCCGACCACTACCGAACGGTGACCGCCCTCTCATCTGCTGCCTGAAAGCATCTCGCTGGGCCTGAAGCTGCGCCGCCCCAACAATTACAAGTGTTTCTCCTTCTTCCAGACCACCCACAATCTCTGTGTTATCCCAGTCACCCAATCCCATCTGTACAAGCCTAGGCTCCGGAATACTGTCGGCAGAAAGCACGAATACAACAGCTGGACGCGCCTCACGTGGGGGGGCACCGTCATCAGCCAATTCCCCTGATCGGCCGAAGTTTCCCCGGTCCCTTTCCGACTGAGCTCGCATAGATTGAATCACCTTACGCAAAGAATCCTGTGTGATCTCCCCGGATTCTACCTGGGCACGCATCTGGTCAAATTGCGCACGAGGATTACCGCTACGGCCATTCTCTCTTTCGGAAGTCTCATTATTCGAAGGTTCTACAGAGCCACCGGTCGCTCTTCCACCTGCAAAGCTACCTCTCCCTCGGGCCATAAATTGAGACAGATCAATCTCTTCAATATCTAGTCCCAAAGCCATCGAAGCTGGTCCAATATCCGAGGGCTGCACGATCGCATTGTTCGGTACCACAATCACGCTTCTAGCCTCGTCTATTTGGACTTCCACTTCCGCATTCATCCCCGGCTTGAGCAGGCCGGCACGGTTGTCAATCGAAACTATAACCGGAAACATCGTCACATTTTGTTCGACGACCGCTTGCGGTTCAATCTTATCAACAACGCCCCTAAAAGTCCTATCTGGATACGCCTCTACTCTAACGGTCGCGATTAATCCTGGTTCTAGATCTCCCATATCCGTCTCATCAACCAGTGTCCGAACCTGCATATCGTCTAGGTTGGCCATGACGAATAGAGCCGTTCCCCCAGATACATTTGAGGCCGCCGACTGAATCACTGTTCCCTCTTCGACATTCTTCTGGATAATCGTCCCATCGAGAGGCGCGCGGATGCTGACGTCAGCTAACTGTAACTCAGCGAGTTCAAAATTCGTCTGAGCCCTCACCAGGGCTGCCTCAGCGTTAGCGTGCGAGAGCGTAGCCGATTCGAACTCCGATTGCGTAATAACGTCGGCTTCCAACAGGGCCTGCTGACGGTCCAATTGAGCTTGGGCTATGTCCAGTTGTGCTTGAGCTACTGCGAGATCAGCCTGCGTCTGGTTATATCTGTTTCTGACATCGCGCGGGTCGATCTCGGCCAGAAGTGTTCCACGCCTAACGATCTCACCGATATCGGTTAGTAGCTGAAGAATCTCACCGGAAGCCTTTGATTTGACTTCGACCTCACGGACTGGCTCTACCGTTCCGGTCGCCTCGGCTCGGATAAGCAAATCACCGATTGTTGCTTCGGCAGTGAGCAACTCTGGTGCTAATTCTTCTGCTACCTGATCGGTACCACATGCAACTCCCACAAACAACGTTAGAAGCGCAACGAAGTTAAGATATTTCTTCATCCTGTGGGTTCCACCGGGTTCAAGAAGTCTTTTTCCAGCAATCCGTCCTTGAGGTGCACCTGTCGTTGGGCATGACCGGCAATGTCGTGTTCGTGAGTTACCAAAACTATCGTCTGGCCTTGTTCGTTAAGCTCTTCAAACTGACGCATAACATCCTCGCTTGTAACTGAATCCAAGTTTCCGGTAGGTTCGTCAGCAAGAAGCAATGCGGGTTCGTTGACCAGCGCACGAGCGATAGCGACTCGCTGACGCTGCCCGCCCGACATCTCAGGAGGCTTGTGACCCATTCGATCACCAAGCCCAACCAGTTCCAGCTTCTCGGATGCCCTGCGTCGCCTCTCTTTACTAGATATACCAGCGTATATCAGTGGGAGTTCAACGTTGTGCAGTGCGGTAGCTCTCGGGAGCAAATTGAAAGTCTGAAAGACGAAACCGATCTCTCGATTGCGGACCCGTGCGAGTTCATCTTCGGAAAACTCGCTCACCAGGGTACCATTTAGCCAATACTGACCCCCAGTGGGTGTGTCGAGGCATCCAATCATGTTCATCAAAGTCGACTTTCCCGACCCCGACGGACCCATGATTGCAACGAACTCACCCTGTGAAATCAGCAAATCGACGCCATCACATGCTCGTACGGTCTCAGCACCTAAGTGGTAATGCTTCTCTAGACCTTCCGTCCGGATGATATCGCTCACATCTCTCTCCCCAGAATCGCCTCGAGTCCAGCCCGAGCGAGAATGTAGTCATATCGTGTGGTCACCACGTCTGCATCTGCCTGCGTAACAGCATTCTGACTGACGAGGATGTCTAAAATGGTCGCGGCTCCTACCTCGTACCTCGCTCGCACGACTCGAAGATCTTCTGCTGCTACGAATGCCGCGTCTTCGGCAATGACGATAGCCTGCTCCGCAGTCAAAAGATTCTGCAGAGCAGCGTCCGCTTCCTCTCTAGCACCGAGTCTGACATCGTCCTCCTGGAGTTGCGCGACTCTTTGTGCATACTGTGCCCGGTCAATGCTCGCCTCACGCTGAAAGCCATTGAAGATCGGGTAACTCATGCTCAGCGACATATTCCAAGACGTACTTCCACCATCGAACGACATCGTCTGGTTCTGCCAGTTGTAGCCGGAGGACAGTCTCATAGTAGGAATATACTGAGTGCGCGCCGCTGATACGCCGAGGCCCGCCGACAAGGTGCTCTCACTAGCTGCGATCACGGCCGGAGAAACCATCTCCGCAATCTCCAAGATCTCCGACTCAGTATACGGGAGCATAGTCGGGTCCAGATTGTCCGGTCGAACCGGGGTTACCGGTTGGCCGATCCCTACCTGTCGACCTAGGGCAAAGCGAGAAGCACGAAGGGCCGTTTCTCCTTGCAACACTGCCTGTTCAGCATTGACCACATCAAGACGAGCCCGCAACGAATCAGACACGGTCGCTTCACCGAGCAATGTTCGGCGCCGAACAATCTCCATGTTCTGCTGGGCCTGGATGATACGCTGCCGAGAAACTTCGAGCAGGTCCTGCTGGCGAAGCGCATTGAAGAAGACCGTCTTCGTCTGCAGGGCTACCTGATACCGAAAGTCCATATACCTCGCTTCCGCGGCACGAACTTCTGCCTTTGCTGCGTCATACTCCTGGAAACGCCGTGTCCCCTCCAGTACCGTCCAACTACCACTGAGGCCGGCACCATATGAATCAGAGCTACCTGGCTCAAGTAGGCCAGTCACATCGTTGAATGTTGACGAACTGCGCAGAGAACCCGAACCGCTCGCACTTAGCGTCGGTAAGAACCTCCCCCAGCTAGTCTTCTGCGTTAGATAGGCGTTGTCTACTTGCTGCTGCTGAGATGCCATCTGTGGACTTCGGATGACAGCCCTCTCAATCGCATCGTCCAGCGAGATAGTTTGCTGAGCCCATGCGATAGTCGGAACAGAGAAAGTCAGAGCTAACACCATACAGGCCATCGACCCCGGGGAGGCCCGTAAGTTATGTGGCATTAGTTCAGTTCTCCTCGTCCTCATTCTCTCGAGCATCTCGGCGAGCATCGTTCTCATCCAAAAGCCTCTGATATTCAGCAGCCTGTTCCAATGTGAGGACATCTTTGATCGCCTCTCGGGTCTCAAGAAGAATCAACCTGAAACCGCGGTTTAGCTGTGCCCGCATCTCTTCATCGAGCGCGTTCGTCCTTCCGCGATGCACGGTTACGATAGAGTCGATGACACGAAGTTGTTCTTCGTTAGGTTCGACTTGGTCGTATATGCGACGCCGGCGTGATTCTACTTCGTTCGAGTTGACATCGACTTCGACCTCCGCTGCCACCACGGTCCCATCGTCTTCTAGCTCTCTCATCCCCTCGTTACCTACTGCAAAACCAATCAACAGCCCAGTGCCGAATACGACTAGAAGAAGCACCACCGTCGTGAGCTTAGTACGAGATTCCTGAACCACTAGTACGTATCCAAAGCGAAGGCGACGATCCCCTCCGCCGCATTGGGTGACAATAGCACTGGCTGAGTTTGGGCTGGAATCTCCCTGACAAGAAGCTCTTCTACGCCAATCCCCACAAACACCTTAGGATCGTTATCGGGTGAGCTTCGCATGAGTACGATTGCTGCTATCGCAGCTACCATGGCAACTGGGATGACAGTACGAGACCAAGACTCCAATAAATCTGCTACCGTCAAGTCCACCGACAGGCGGCGGCGCGCAAGCTCATCTGCAGCCTCTTTCATGATCCAACCGCGAAAACGAAACCAGTAGCCCGGATCATCCTGCGACGGGTCGAGCACTCGTAGCTGTCGCGCTAATTCTATATCACGACCGAGGTCACCTTCTCGACCCGCGCCGCCCTTGGTCCAATCCATTACTGCACCTTCCTTTGTATCTCGGCCCCTAAAGGGGATGATCCCAACTCCACACGCAGGGCTTTTCTTGCAAAGTGTAGGTGAGACCTCACGGTGCCCGACGGAAGTCCCAGTCTGTCCGCAATTTCTCTGTGTTTCCAACCCTCGAGATCATGCAGCAATACAATCTGCCTTTGTACTTCAGGAAGCTTACGCAAGGCTCCTTGGAGTGTCTCCCTGATTTGTTTGTTTTCCGCCACCCTATCAGGCGTAGGAATCCTCGAAGTCGCCCCCAGAGGAATTTCATCTGTCTCCCGAAGCGACTCTCGTCGAATCAGGTTTTTGGATCGATTTCGAACAATGGTCATTAACCACCCCCCAAAGCGGTCCGGGTTTCTGCACTCCTCTAGTCGCTCTAGTGCAACCAGAAACGACTCCTGCGCTGCATCTTCAGCGTCCTCATGCCGTCCGGTAACGGAGTACGCGACCGCGTATGCCGCTCGCTGGTATAGCTCGACGAGATTTCCAAAGGCATGTTCGTCGCCTTTTAACGCCAGCCGAACCAGCTCACCTTCTGATGAAGCTTCTCTCATTACAAGGACACTGAACCCTTCGGGCGTGTTGAGGTTGTAGTCCGAGTCAATCTAAACGAAGGCTCCTCTAGCAAAAAAGCTCAACGCGCAGTTCCAAGCCCTGTAAGCACGACTGGGACATGCCGATTGCTCGTTTTAGAGCCTAAGCCACTAAAGTCAATCAAATCGGTCGCTGCTCTGAAACTGTGCATCAGAGTTAAAGCAAGGCTACCGGATCGCGATCTAGTGTCAGCCGGATGTCACCAGCTGGAAGGCGTAGCCTCTCGACTAAAGCCCGAGCCACCGTACCCAAGACCCGAGGAGAGTCAGATCGAAGAAAGAAATGCCATCTCCAACGACCATGGAGCTTTTCGATTGGGGCTGGCGCCGGACCCACTAATTCTAATTGGTCGGTAGCACCTGCTCGTTCTCTTCTCTCCAATCCCTTACAGACCCAGTTAGCGGCCTCTTCTGACGCTTGCAACGCTAGACGCTGGTCTGGACTGCTAAACACCACGTTGATGATTCTCAGATGCGGCGGATACAAGGGACTCTTACGCTCACGCAGCTCATGCACGGCGAATGATTCAAAATCGTGTGACACTGCCGCACGGATCGCGTAATGCTCTGGTAGCGAGGTTTGAATTAGTACCTCACCTCCCAACTCGCTCCGTCCTGCCCGTCCAGCCACCTGACTAAGCAATTGAAAGGTGCGCTCGCTGGCTCTGAAGTCCGGGAGATGCATCCCAGTATCGGCATTTACAACACCCACCAGCGTTACACGTGGAAAATCTAATCCCTTCGCGATCATCTGAGTGCCGAGAAGAATATCAATCTCACCACGGCCAACTCTCTCTAGGATGCGCTGATGTGCCCACTTTCCCGAAGTCGTATCAACATCCATCCGCGCTATACGCGCTTCCGGGAACGCCTCAGCCGTAATCTGCTCGACCTGCTCTGTGCCTAATCCCCGAAACGAAATATCCGTCGAGCCACACCTGGTGCACCGCGACGGCGCGACTGCCTCGAAACGGCAGTGATGGCAGACAATGCGCTGTGTCACTCGATGATAAGTCAACGACACAGAGCAATTTTCACACTGCTCGACCTCACCGCACTCTCGACACTGCACAAAAGATGAATACCCACGTCGATTAAGCAGGAGAATGACCTGTTCTGATCGAGCGATGCGAAGATCGATGGCTTCAACGAGATCTTCCGTCAACACGGCCGAGCCACGAGCTAGCTTTCGTACCTTAGCTCCGTACTCCGACTTTTCCTTCTTGCGCTCAGCCCGCAAGTCTATGACTTGAACAAGGGGAAGACGACCTCCTCCCGCACGCTCTGGAAGTACAATACGACTGAACTTGCCGACCGAAGAATTGTGCCAAGTCTCCAACGAAGGGGTTGCGCTTCCCAGAACGCATACGGCCCCGTGGGCCCGGGCCCTCATAACAGCCAAATCGCGGGCATGATATCTGGGGGCCTCCGATTGCTTATAGCTGCTGTCGTGCTCCTCGTCGACAACAATCACACCAATGTTCTCAATAGGTGCAAAAAGAGCTGACCTAGCGCCAACCGCAATCCTGCGCTCCCCGCGACGAAGCATTCGCCAAGCATCGTAACGCTCTCCAGACGAGAGTCCGGAATGAAGCACAGCGACCTCATCGCCAAAGTGCGCCCGGAACCGCGATACAGTCTGCGGTGTCAGCGCAATCTCTGGGACCAGAACGATCGCTGTCTGGCCGCGCTTAAGGGCCTCCCGCAAAAGTTCTATGTATACGAGTGTCTTTCCGGATCCCGTAACACCCTGAAGAAGAAATGGCTTAGGGTCTCTCTCGTCCAATGCTTCGATGAGAGCATCAAGTGCGGTCTGCTGCGCGGCTGTGGGTGTATGTCTTCTAGACTGTCCTTGAGGGGCACCCGCAAAGGGATCCCTGATCTCTTCTTCGTCAACTACCTCAACGAGCCCTTTTTTCGTCAGCGCAGTAACAACCCCACGGCTAAACCCCTCTTCTTTAGTAAGACGTGCAAGCTCAACGGAGTTTCCCGCCGCTTCTATGAACCCGAATGCCTCCCTCTGACGCCCCCCTCTCCCAAACGCCTGATCACGCTCGAGGAGATTCTCAAGAGAACGGACTATGCGCACGACACGCCGAGTCTTAACTGAAGGACTTGGTGGAGAGACGGTCTCGTGAGTGATATGCCCAGACGCAACCAAGGAGCGAACCTCGGGCCAAATAGATCCAATACCTAGGTTGTTACGAGTTGTTTTGACCCGCTGTGGGCCTTTTCGCTCGGACAGCCACTCCAAAAGGCGCTTTTCACGATTACTCAGGTCTCCCCCCTGAAATCCGGTGAGCGAGAGGTAGTCTCGGGATACATCTGACAGGACCGCTGGGATCGAAGTCCTAATCGCTATGCCAAGTGGGGCGACGTAGTACTCGGCCATCCAACCACAGAGTTCCATCAGATCAGGCGTTACTGAAGGAACGTCCTCAAGTACGCCCAGAACAGCTTTCACCTTTTGAACGTCGGGGTCAGGGCGATCCGCCGTTATCCATCCAATAAGCTCTTGCCTTCTGAAGGGCACGAGAACGCGAGTACCTGGCAGTGGAGCTTCGCCATGAACCTCATACGAAAAGGTCCGGTAAATGGGGAGCGGAAGCGCGACTTCAACACGCGTTCGTCCCTCAATCAATCGTCGAGCAGCTTGAAGATCTCGGTCTGATAGCCCTCAGGCGTGATCTCAGGTCCTTCTTCGCCCCAGTACACGTTCACCTCACTCCGAACACCAATCTCATTTTCAATGTAGATACCGGGTTCGACTGAAAACGCTAGGCCCGGAATTAGCTTCCGTCCGTCTCTACTTTCGAGATTATCCAGGTTAGGGCCACTCCCATGCAGGTCAATATCGATAGAGTGTCCCGTCCGGTGCACAAAGAACTCACCGAATCCGCGATCGTTGATCACGCCCCGAGCGACATCATCTACCTCAAGTCCCATGACTTCCTTTTTAGCCAGAGCACGTCTCCTAAGGAATTCGATCGCATCATCTCGAGCGTCGCGCACCGCCTCCCAAATCTCCTGAGTGCGTGCATCGACTTTCGAAGCCATGACCCCCATCCATGTCTGGTCTGCTGCGACGGAACCCATGAACGCACCCCATAGGTCTATAAGTAGAAGATCGCCAAGTTTGATCGTCTCACCATCTCCAATGGGGGCATAGTGAGGGTCCGATGCGCGAGGTCCAATCGCCACTATGCAAGAGACCTGGTCAACCAAACCATGCGACTTGAGTTCCTGGACAATCCAATCCGAGAGAGCACCCTCGGTTGTCGGGCTCCCCGAGCGTAGAGCATCCGCCGCTCTCTCAAAAGCAGTTAGCGCCACATCCTTCACAATCACAGAGGCACGCTTATGGTCATTGAGTTGCCCCTCAGAAAGCACGGAGTGGAATGCAGACACCAGATCGCCCGAGGACGCGATCTCTACTCCATGCTCAAGTATTAGACCAGCAATGCCGGCAGGTACGTAATCAAGAGTCGGCACAGCCGCGCCCGGAGAGATTTCCATCGCGAGGCGGCCATGACCTTGAACTAGTTCGCCGAGCTTCTCTTCCATATCCCTCCATCCCGAATAACTAACACGTTCAAATGGCCAATGCCTCCAAGATGAGGCCTCGATGGCATGGATCATCGCCACCGGCTCCCCTTCCGCTGGAATTAGCACAAACGCACGCCGGGACGTCTTTCCCAGTCCCAGCAATGTCACGGAAACCGGGTTGTTATGGTGAAATTCATAAAGGAGCCACCCATCGAGCCCCTGATCTCGCAGGGTGACCTGAACTCGTTCAATCCCGTTCCTAGTGCATAGAAATGGTGTGCTCACGTCATTCACTCTTTCCCGCGGGTCGTTCTCTCTCCAAAGAGAGGGAGCCCTGAAGTTTCAGTTTGGTCCTCGGCTCTATCCAAAGATCGGGAATCAACATCTCCCGCCTTGATTCTTGCATTTTCGTCTAGAACCTCTACCCCAGAAACGAGTGGTTCAGGACCATCGAGTGGTAACTCTGGTACGAGCTTGGCACCTTCCGATGGCACAGTTTCGTCTACTTCCTTGAACGTGCGGTCCGAATGCACCGGCTGAGCACCTACCTTCCTGCCACAAATAAGATTGAGTCCAAGGATACCCTCTCTCGACAACAACGTACGCGCTTCCCGCTCTCTCAAGAGAGTCGTCCAGACGCCTCGTAACCCCCACCGTCCCCAAGCACGCCTCAGAATGGTTAATCTCTCCGCGAGCGTGAAGGTCGCCCAGAAATTAGCGAATGGTTTTACCGAACGAGGCTGAAATACTGCCCGTTCACCTGACCAGTCTTCAACGCGCACTCCCCCCACTCCTGCCTCACGGAAAATTCGCTTCCACTCCGCAAGCATGATGGGTCTTACCCCGAGATGATCTGATAAAATCATTTTTCGGGTCTCTTCTAACGGTGCCTTCCAAACCAACTGGACGAGCACCACAAATCCATCCGGCTTCGTCACGCGGACCATTTCACTCACGGCATCTTCCGGATCACAGTGGTTCGCGAGTCCAATCTCACCGATCGTGACGTCGAAGATATCATCTCTATAAGGCAAGCTATCAGAGGAATTTGACTGGAACTGCAACCTATCCCCAGCCTCAGTCTCACGGCTCGCCGAATCAGCTTCTCCTGTTATAGACGGATCGACGTCGATCCCCGCAGCGTTAACGCCAAATTCAGTTGCAAAATACTGGAGTGGAACACCCGTTCCTGACGCTACATCTAGAACTTCTGTTCCCGACCGCATCTCAGTCAGAACTGCTATCTGCCGATAAAGCTCAACGCCGCCGGGCGGAAAAATCTTCCGCGGGCTGAGTCTCACCACATCCATCATGGACGGGATGTTTAGCGCATGGGCGATCGCCCCTGTATCGGTCAAACGCATGGTGACGTAAAGGTACGGGCCACGATGCCTTGGGCAACGAGTCCCTCAGTCTCCCTGGACCTCAAGATCCGCTAGGGCCCGGATAACAGCCAACGTGCCCGCACCCAGACGCTTAGGATCATACCCACCCTCAAGAACAGCTACCATCCGACCGTTACACGAGGCAGAAGCGTAGTCTGCTACCCGGCGAGTCATCCAGTGCAAGTCTTCAGGCTCAAGCAAGAAGCCACCCAGTGGATCACCTGCTAAACAATCGAACCCAGACGATACAAGAACGAAATCGGGGTCAAATCGATTTGCTACAGAAACCAACGTCTCTGCAAAAACATCTTTGTATTTTTGGGCACTTGTCCCCTCAGGAAGTGGCACATTCAATGTTCGGCCAAGCCCCAGACCAGCGCCCTCCTCATCCGCAGCACCCGATCCGGGGTAGTGTGGAGACTGATGTAAAGAAACGAAGTAAACACTGTCGTCCTCGTAGAACGTGTCCTGAGTACCGTTTCCGTGGTGAACATCCCAATCCAAGATCAATATGCGCTCAGCTAGATTCATAGCCTGTAACCATCGCGCTGCTACTGCCACGTTGTTAAACAGACAGAAGCCCATGGCACCGTCCGGTGTAGCATGGTGACCGGGAGGACGGGCGGCTACAAACGCATTCGAGATCTCTCCTTCCGCAACCGCTCTGGCCGCCTCGATTGCGGAGCCCACACTCCCCAGCGCCGCTTCCCATGATGAAGCCGACACATTTGTATCCGCGGCGACAGACTCGATCCGCCCGGACTCTTTAGCCCTATCACAAACCGCTCTCACAGCATCAATGTGAGCTAAGGTATGCACAAGACCTAGATCCTCCAAAGATGCATCACCTGATTTCATCTGCTCGACGTGCCCATACAAAGTCACCAGATCCTTACCCACCGTAGAAGCCAGCGCACGCAAGCGACCTTGGTGTTCAGGGTGCCCCCACCCAGTGTCATGTAACGAAGACGCTGGATGGAGATAGAAGCCGGTCATCGAACCCATGTGCTCATCACCTCCGGCTGTTTAATGAATCCTCTGTCACCATGACCCAGGATTCCGAACTCAGTCCTTGTTCTCGACGACCTGAGCCGACTCGATTCGTTCCTGCAATGATCGAACCTCTCGCCGTGTAGTGCGGAGAGCGATCAGCGCATCTACCGCCGCTGACGTTGCAGACATGGTAGTGAGATAAGGCACACCGTAGGTGATTGCTGCACGGCGCATTGCATAGTCATCGTACTGGGACTGTTTACCTAGAGGCGTGTTTATAAGCAATGCGATGTCGCCCGTCACAATGTGGTCGACAATGTTTGGGCGGCCCTCGTTTACTTTATAAACCATTTCAGCGGTTACACCAAGTCGAGTCAGATACCCATGCATCCCACGTGTCGCCATAAGCTCGAACCCTAAATCACTTAGCCGTCTCAGCATGGGCGTCACGGTCTCGCGGTCACGCTCGTTTACCGTGACGATGATCCGCCCTGACTCCGGGAGCACGTTGCCTGCTGAAACCTGAGCTTTCGCAAAAGCCATACCAAACGAATCATCGAATCCCATCACCTCACCCGTCGACCTCATTTCAGGTCCCAGCAGTACATCGACATCGAAACGATTGAATGGAAATGCAGCTTCCTTAACGGCGACTCCTGGAACTGGCGGCTCCTCAGAAACGTTTAGTTCGGCTATCCTCTCTCCCGCCATAATACGTGAAGCAAGACGCGCCAGCGGAACCCCGGTAGCCTTACTTACAAAAGGGATCGTCCTGGAAGCACGAGGATTTACCTCTAGTACGTAAACGATTCCGTCTCGGATGGCATACTGAACGTTCATCAGGCCTACCACCCCAAGCTCCAGTGCAAACTTCCGGGTCATATTCCGGATTTCTTCCAGTGCGTCACCAGAAAGCAAATAAGGGGGTAGCACGCAAGCGGAATCACCAGAGTGCACACCTGCGTCCTCAATGTGCTGCATAATCCCACCTATAACGACGTCTGTACCGTCACTCAGGCAGTCAACATCTGCTTCGAACGCATCCTCCAGGAACGAATCTATGAGAACCGGACGGTCGGGCGACGCCTTCACTGCCTCCTCAAAATACCGCTGCAGTGATGGCTCGTCATAGATGATCCTCATTGCCCGACCTCCGAGGACGTAACTCGGACGCACGAGCACGGGAAACCCGATCTTTTTGGCTACTCTGAGGGCTTCGTCTTCTGACGTCGCAATCCCGTTATCCGGAGTTCGAGCTCCGACAATCCGGCAAACCTCATCGAAACGGTCGCGATCCTCAGCCCGGTCGATCGCATCAACTGATGTACCTAAAACTGGAGCTCCAAATTCCTCTAAGCCCTTCGCTAGCTTGAGTGGCGTCTGGCCACCCAACTGAACGATCACGCCCTTCGGTTTCTCCAAATAGAGGATTTCCAGCACATCCTCTAGTGTCAGCGGCTCGAAGTATAGCTTGTCACTAACATCAAAATCTGTGGATACCGTCTCTGGGTTGGAATTAACCATGATCGTCTCGAAGCCCGCCTCTCGTAGCGCGAGTACGGCCTGCACACAGCAGTAGTCGAACTCAATCCCTTGACCGATTCGGTTCGGGCCACTTCCGAGTATGACGACCTTCTCCCTAGCCGATGGTTCTGATTCGGATTCGGTCTCGTACGACGAGTAAAAATAAGGAGTTTGAGCAGGGAACTCACCCGCACAGGTATCTACCACATTGTACGTAGGATGGATGTCCCAACTCCATCTCCGTTCGCGCACTGTGGCTTCGTCCTCCCCCCGCAAGGCCGCCAGCTGTATATCGCTGAACCCCTCTCTCTTCATCGCATGAGTGATTTCAGGGGTAATCTCCTCCGCCTCAGCGTAGCTCCGCTCCCATTCGATGATCTGAAGGAGCTGATCCAAAAACCACGGATCGATCTTGGTAGCTTCGAAGATCTCGTCCACGGTCAAGCCCGACTTTAGCGCGCGCTTAAGCTGAAATGGCCGATGCGCGGTTGGTCGACGCAGTGCCGAAAGCAGCGCATTACGGTCCTCTGCTTCTAATCCGTCGTCCTTCAATTCCGATCCAACAACCCAGCCGGTTCGGTCGGTTTCGAGACCTCGAAACCCTTTTTGCCAGGCACTCCGAAACGTCCGCCCAATCGCCATCACTTCCCCAACCGACTTCATCTGCACACCCAGAGTATCGTCAACCTCGGAGAACTTCTCAAAGGCGAAGCGGGGAATCTTGACGACGGTATAATCAAGCACTGGTTCAAACGATGCCGGTGTCGTCTTCGTGATATCGTTCGGTAGCTCGTGGAGATGGTATCCCACTGCCAGCTTGGCGCCGACTCGCGCTATCGGGAATCCGGTCGCCTTCGAGGCCAAGGCGGAGGAGCGCGAGACTCTCGGATTCATTTCGATGACAAGCATCTCGCCAGTCTCAGGACTGACTGCAAACTGCACGTTACAACCACCGGCTTCCACACCAATTTCCCGGATGATCGCAATCGATGCGTCACGCATCTCCTGGTACTCAACATCCGTCAACGTCTGCGCGGGCGCGACCGTTATTGAGTCTCCTGTGTGTACTCCCATCGGGTCAATATTTTCTATGGCGCAGATGATGATGACGTTATCAACACCGTCACGAACTACCTCAAGTTCGTACTCCTTCCACCCTAAAATCGAACGATCAATCAGAACCTCTGTAATCGGAGACGCATCGAGTCCCTTTCGAACTTGAACTTCGAACTCTTCTCTGTTGTAGGCGATTCCCCCGCCAGTTCCACCAAGAGTGTACGAGGGTCGAACGATCGCGGGATACTCTGTACTCTCCACGATCTCAAGAGCTTCTTCCAGCGTTTTCGCGAAACCGCCAGTCGGCACTTTTAGGCCAATGCGCTCCATCGCCTCGGCGAACTGCTCTCGGTCCTCAGCCATCTCAATCGATGCCTCGTTCGCACCGATCAGTTCAACACCATGTTTCTCCAGAACCCCTGCGCGATGCAGATCCATCGCCACATTGAGCGCAGTCTGTCCACCCATAGTCGGCAAGAGAGCGTCCGGCTTTTCTTTCTCAATGACTTTCTCGACCCACTCTGCAGTGATCGGTTCGATGTATGTCTGATCCGCTATATCAGGATCAGTCATGATCGTGGCCGGATTCGAGTTCACCAAAACGACCCGGTATCCCTCTTCTTTCAGAGCACGCACGGACTGCGTACCGGAATAGTCGAACTCGCAGGCTTGGCCGATCACAATCGGTCCAGAACCCAAGATGAGAATCGTGTCTAAGTCGTCGCGTCTAGGCACGAGCGTCCTTGAAGCCGAGGCCGCGCTGGCGAAGGAATCTTAAGCGTCACTGCTCTTGCCTGACTCCTTTCGTATAGCGGTGAGCAGCACGGTGGCGAAACCGCCCCAGACGAAAGCCATGACCACGATCATCGTGATCCAAGTGCTGGTCGTCATAGGCGTTCCTCTCGCCCGGCGGCGGCCGGTTGATCGTTTGTTTGAGCATTCCGCGACCGCCGGCCACTCCAGTTCATGGAATGAAAAACGGCCGGCGTAAGGTGGCGCAAGCCGGGGGGGCGGGCAAGCTAGTTCGGAGCCTTATTCTCTTCGAGCGACGAACTACTCAGCTCTGCAGAACGGATGATGCGTCACTGGGTTAAGCACACCAGGAAGACATGCACGCTAACAGAGGTCAGAAAGCGACTGTCATGTTCAATCGCCCACAAAATCAATCTGAACGATCCATCCCGCTTAGCCCCAGCTGATCTGCAACGGATCGCAACCCATCTATCACATTCTGGATGTGCTCCGAGCGCTCCAGACCGATTAACTCAACCCCCCGCTGAACCTCATCCCTGCTCACACCTGCTGCGAATTGTTTGTCCTTAAGCTTCTTGGTAACGGATTTTGGCTTCAGGTCATCGATCCCAGTAGGCCGAACCAAGCACGTGGCGAAAACCAAACCAGACAACTCGTCGCAAGCGATAAGAACCTTGTCCAGCTCACTTGTCGGCTCAACACCTGTGAAGTCGGAGCGGTGAGCGAGGATTGCATGAAGTACCTCTTCGGGATAGCCAAGCTCCCGAAGATGGTCAACAGCGGTCAGTGGGTGATTCTCAGGACTCTTCTCCCAGTCTAGATCATGAAGGAGGCCAGCCAAACCCCATAGCTCTTGGTCTTCACCGCGCATTCGCGCGTAGTGTCGGACTGCAGCTTCCACGGAGTACATGTGCTTGCGAAGGCCATCGTTCTCGACCCACTCCTCAAGAAGGGCAACAGCGTCGCTGCGATCCGGCATGGAATCCTCTATTTAGAAAGAACGATGTGGTACGCGAAGCTGGTACCAAGTAGCACGAGGGTCAACGTGCAATCCGCATGGAAAACCGCAGCAGGTTCTGGTCATACCTACAACGAGGAAGACTCACTAGGAGTAATCATGAACTCTACTAACAGAACTTCCCTCAGACGCGCAGTCCGATCCGGGTATAAGGCAGACAAGACGGCTCCGGATTTTGCTCACCTTTGTTCGGCGTTTCGGCCTCGAACCTGCCCTGGAAACTCGATATATAGGCAAAGCTTCGGGCCAAAAGTTTAAAAACCTCGCCGGCAGTCGACACGCCGAACAGGCCATCTAGTTCCCCACCCGGGAGTGAAGCAGAGAAGTCATCCTCAGTCCCACGAGCTTCAAGGTCTAGCCATATAGGAGCATCATCCAGCGGTGCAGGAGGTAATGGGATAACACCGAGGCCTGGTCTATCCGGTCTAATACCCGTGACCAAGAGCGTGTGAAGCAACCCGCCCGACGTCGCTGTCCAAAAGATCCCGTCGATTGATTCGTGCGAAGCCCCAGACGACGCAACGCCCGTCCAAAAGAAGTGTTGCGGCAACTGCATATATCCGGAAGCACCAGGTAGTACTGGAGAACCCGGTGGTCTTTCTTCCACCAGATGTCGGGCAGCCTCGACAGTCAGCAGATAAAGAGGACAACTCTCAGTAGTAAAGTGATACAGGTGATACGCTAGCCCTCCGAAACGCATGGAGGCCCCTTCCTCGCTTTCGGCACCCTCCAACCCGAAAATGAATTGATCGACCGAAGCCATAGTCAGAAAGGACTCGAGCATCTGCGGGTCAGCACCACGACCCTCGGACTCTTCTTGGACCGAACTCACAAATTTTCTGGCACGTTTATCAGATACAAACGCAAGCTCCCACGGAGTAATCCGAGCATACTCATCGTGTAGAGACATAGATCCGCTACCCCGCCACCATCACTGGTCGCTCAAACGCAACTGTATCTGCTACGAGCACAACGGTAAAACCTTTTAGGTGCAGGATCATTCGAATCCCTAACCTACTCCGCTGCGGGCTGCTCCTGGCCCCTTCGAACCGCACCCGCAATTCGTTTATTCAGGAGCAGGAGTATGATCAGGACAATAACGAACTGAATCACGACGGACCCGACATTGTATGGGCTGAACAATGTCCACGTCTCCCGGAAGTCATCACTTCGCGCGCTCCACAAGAACCAAGCCGCTAGGAAAACGGCTTCGAAAGCGACAAGCCGCATCGCCCAGTCCCACCAAGGACCGATCTGGATATCAGAGCCTGATTGATTTATGAACGTCTCGCGGAACTTAGTCACGCCATACTTGAGGACCGCAAAAGCAAAGAAGAAGCCAGAAACCATGAGTGCCACCCCCCATACCCAGTCCTGATTCTGGAAGATCTCTAGCTTTAACGCACTCGGAATCCCGAGTAATAGCCCAGCCACGCCGACGATTCCAATGGCCCTTCCTCGCTCGAATCCTAGATCCATGAGAAGGCGCGACGCCATCTCGATCATGGCTACTAAGCTTGTCCAAGCCGCGAACACTAACGCCAAAAAGAATAGCGCTTGGAAAAACTGACCACCTGGGATCTGTTGGAAGAGCTGTGGAACCCAGATAAAGGTCAGTCCTTCATTTCCAGAAGTAGCCAGCATGGCTTCAGCCTCAGCCACGGGCATAACGGAGAAGACCGTGCACAGAACCATAATTCCGGCTAAAAGCGACATCGAATTATTCCCAAATCCGATCACAAACGCATTCAGGGCGGTGTCTTCATTTGCCCGCATGTAAATGGCATAGGTGAGCACCAGACCCCACCCCGCACCTGTATCCCACGCGTTCTGTGTGAGCGCCTCTATCCAGATACTGTAGTTCGTAAGCTCCGAGAGCTCGGGCGTAAAAAGAAACGCAAGGCCTTCAGAGGCACCTGGCATCGTCAACGCACGGATGGCGAGCACAAGAACTAGAACAATCAGGCTTGGAATGAGAACCTTGGCTGCGGTTTCTATGCCTTTCACACCCTTTGAAACCACGAAGAGCGCCAAACCCATAGCTACAGCGTGGGTCACGATTGCTCCCGGTGTCGAATGGAATGACTCCCAGAATGCATCGGGTGCCGCACCCGGCGTCGGAATATCTCCCGTGACAGTCCCCACAAAGAAGCGAATCGTCCAACCCATGACGACCGAGTAATAGAACATGATCGCCGTAGCGACGAATGCGATCCATGCTCCCATCCAAGCGAAACCCGGCCCAAGAATCTTAACAAATGATCCAATGGAACCACTTCGCGTCGCCTTACCCATTCCAAATTCGAGAATAAGCAGCGGGACAGACCAGGCGAGAAGAAAGACCACCCACGCGACTAAAAACGAGCCACCGCCATTACTCGCAGCTATCCTCGGGAAACGCCATATGTTGCCGGTTCCCACTGCCATCCCGAGCATTGCGAGAAGCATGCCCCAACGTGAACTAAAAACTTCGGACTTCGACGACACAGACTTACTCCGGCCAGTAGTTTATAACGAGACGTAAGGCCACAGACCCGATGAGCTTTTTAGCGTCAGTCAACTGTTTCTCATGACGTTGCAGAGAGTATAGGAGAGGCCCACACAAGTGGCTACCGACGTGGCACTCCCATCATGGCCTCCATCTCACGATCAAGTACAAGGAACTCAGGATCAGGGTCCGGACGAGCAGTGATATACCACTTGAAGCGATGGACTGCTTTCGCAGTATCGCTCGCAGCGAGGCTCAGTCGCGCGGCCTCTCGGTGCACGGTCGAAGCAGCGAATGGATATGGATCAGTACCGGACACGTATCCAGCCACTCTGGCCGCCGCCACAAAATCCCCACGATCCTCAAGCATCCAGGCAGCCTCCAGAGACACCCAATTGGGACGTTGCGCTGGCCCTTTGTCTAACACCTGCACAAGCTGATCGACCAGTCGATCCGCACTCGGAGAGCCTTTCCGATCAGCTGCTATCGTTTCAAGGGTAAGGGCGCATAGCGCGTTCTGTCCGTGTGCCGGATCAGGATCATCCGCTCCAGCTCGCAACCGCTCAATCGTACTCGCGACGGTTGAATGATCCCCCTCACGAAGCCGCCAAAGCTCAAGCATACACGCGATCTGACCGCCGTCTGCGTAGGTGATCGGGCCCTTATCTCCATTAATTTGAGCTTCGAGCTCAGGTACCGCAGCCACGGCAGACTCACGTAAACCATCCCAGTAGAGATATGCACTAACCCAGGAATCAGGCCTCGGCCCATATTCTGCTTCAATAAGCCTTAACTGCTCATCTGCCTCAGCTGCACGTCCTCCATTCCGCAGATAGGCATAGCGCTGCATTAGCGCCTGACGATGATCGGCTTCGGAAAAAGCTGACCGCTCCATGTGATCAAAAATTCGGTCGACAAGCCTTGTAGGCACCGTGGCGGTCGGCCAGGCTGCCACTGAAGCAACTAGCTGAGCTGCAGGAAAAGGCAACGTTTCTAGGCTGGCTTCGAACCATTCGAGCGATTCAGGATCACCGAGCATATAAGCCATCGCTGCTCGCGCCAAGATTACACTCTCGGACATGACGTCCGACCTTGCTTCGGATGCCACGAGCGCTCGTAACCCCACCGTATCGTCCGACAAATAGATGTCAAAAGCCCTATGCTGATCCACTACCATCAGTCCCGGATCAATCTCGATCGCCCTATCGAATGCTTCAAGTGCCTGACGCCCCCAATCCGACTCGGCAACTCTATATTGAGCGTGGAAAAAAGCGTCGCCATACAGATACCAAGCCTCCGCCTTATCTGGGAAGCGCCGCACCAGTTCCTGTCCCTTATTCACCCGTTCAACCGCACTAAGCCGAGTGCTAGAGTAGTCAAGCAAAATCTTCACGAAATCCCGGTCTCGGTGCGGCAACCGATCAAGATTTTGCACTAAGAGTCGGCGAGCTCGAGCCCCGAAATTGAAGCGATCTGCATCCAA
>CETM01204494.1_pt1 | contig 21740 bp, 23 predicted proteins | sample 361451 | NCBI WGS metagenome assembly CETM01 (sample SAMEA2622690, study PRJEB7988) | marine metagenome | isolation source: saline water (ENVO:00002010), including
GGGGGGGTTATTATCATGGACCACGATCTTGGTATTGATTTAGATGCAATTTATTCTGTAGTTGAAAATTCAGACGTATTCATTATTAGGTTTAACCTCATTGATAAACGCTTGTTAGTTGATGCTCGTACTTCAGATAATGAATTGCCAATAATTAAGCTTGTACCAAAAGTAAAAAGTGCTGAAGAAAGATATTTATATTTACAGCGAGAGCGCCCAAGCATGAAACTTCCCGAACAGATTACAGTATTTGAATGGCCTAGAAAAGTAGAACTCATGAGAGAACTTGGAGTCTGGACTAAAATTAATGACCGAATGGTTTCGTTAGGCGGAGATATATTTCAAGAAACTTGTGACAAAGTAATTGCTGAAGCTGTTCAATTAGAAAGAGCTGATCTCTTACTTGCTATTATGGGAGGCGATGGCTACGAAACTCTTTGGGAAAAAGATTCTCAAGAGATCCTGTAAACAACAAATTTTACTTCATTTATAAATTGGATACTGCGATGATTGATTTGCGCTCAGATACTGTTTCAAAGCCAAATGATTCAATGAGGAAAGTGATTCAAGCAGCAGAAGTGGGTGATGATGTTATTGGCGATGACCCTACAGTTCAACGTTTAGAACATTTAGCTGCTAAAACCGTAGATAAGGATGCTGCTTTATTTGTTCCAAGTGGAACTATGGCTAATTTAATTGCACTATTGGTTCATTGCCAAAATCGCAAAGCGGCAATTGTGGGTTCTGAATCACATATATTATGGCATGAAGGCCTTGGAGCAACACAATTAGGAGGCATTCATTTGATCTCTGTTGCAAATGAAATCGATGGAAAGCTATCAAATGCTGATTTAGAAAAATTTGAAGAAGATAAAGTTGCAGATCCAGCAGTAATATGTATTGAAAATACTCATAATCGTTGCGGAGGCAGGGTGCTGGATGAAAAATATTTATCAGAAATTTCTACCCGCGCTTATGGACTAAATTCTAAAGTCCATATGGATGGTGCGCGTATTTTTAACGCAGCTCATGCGCTAAATTGTGAAGTAGCCAGCTTAACCCAAAAAGTTGACTCCGTAAGCTTTTGTTTCTCAAAAGGACTGGGCGCGCCCATAGGATCAGTATTATGTGGAGATGATGAATTTATAAAGCAAGCACGTATCATGAGAAGAAATTTGGGTGGTGGCATGCGCCAAGTAGGGATTATTGCGAGTGCAGCAGAATATGCTTTGCAAAATAATGTTCAACGACTTATTGACGATCACGACAATGCAAAGATAATTGCTCTTGCATTATCAAAATTTTCTCAAATCGAAATTAATGTCGATGAAGTTGAAACAAATATTGTTTACTTTCGATTAAATAACATAGATGGTGATAAATTTGAAAAAATTCTTGCTGACAAAGGTCTTTATGTTTCTCGACCAAAATCAAAACAAGAAGTTAGAATTGTTACACATATCGATATCAATGACAAAGATATAAAGCAGGCAATTGAAATTCTTGAATCTGTTATCACAAGTTTGTCTAGCTGAATCTGTTTATGCTGCTTAGTAGATATATCAGATTTTTGTAAAGCATAGTAGAATAAAGATATGGTTGCAAAAAAAAATAACAAGAAATCCTCCCTGATCATTGTAGACTCATATGCATTAATTTTTCGTTCGTATTTTGCTTTAGAAAAAATGCAAATGCGCACTAGTAAAACAAATGAGCCAACTTGGGCTGCTTATGGATATTTTAAAACATTGTTTTCAGTGATCGATGATAATCAACCTGAGTATTTAATTGCAGCTTGGGATGCAAGGGGCAAGACGTTTCGAGATGCTATTGATACAGAATATAAACAAAATAGACCACCTGCCCCCGATGATTTACCTGTACAAATCAAAAGAGTAGAAGAAATTTTATCTGTCCTTAAAATACCTAAAATTGAAATGATTGGGTATGAAGCTGATGATGTTATAGGAACGTTAGCCAAGCAAGCAATTCAAGCAGATGTTGATGTAAAGATAGTGACATTAGATAAAGATTTATTACAGCTTATAGAACCGGGCGTAACCGTTCACTTATTAAGGCCGTTTCAAGGTGATTATGTGTTATATGATGATAAACAATTTACAGACAATTATGGCTTTGATCCATTGACTTTAATAGATTACAAAGCGATTGTAGGAGATAAATCTGACAATATCAAAGGTGTCAAAGGCATTGGAGATAAAGGCGCAAAAAAACTAATTGATGCATGGGGCAATATTGAAAATATTTATAAAAATATTGATCACGTAGAACCTGAAAGAACAAAAAAACTTTTAATTGAAAATAAAAACGATGCATTCACAGCAAAAAAACTTGCAACAATAGAAATTGAAGTTCCAGACTTACAAATTGATTTAGTAGCTGCACAATATGGCAATTTTATTTTTCAAGAAGTTAAAGAAAAATTTGATGAAGTTGAATTTTATTCTTTGCTTGATAAGCTACCAGGGACCGAACATACGGATACAAAAATTGATCAAAATGATTTAAAAGTAATAGTTGAACATATCCAATTGCATGATCTATCAAAAATTATTAGTACATTAGAAAAAAATCAAAATATTGCAATGCTTTGCATAGAGCAACAAACGAAAGACGGCGAAAATGAACTTGTTGGCTTAGGGTTTAGCGTTGAAGGCAATAGAGAGTTTTATATTGATCTCAGTTATAACAATAAAAAAACAAAAAATGATGAAGACGTTGCCTTAACTAACTTTTTTGATGATTTACAAAAAATCGATATTAATATTATTACGCATGATGCAAAAAAATTAATAAGATTATTCAATGCTAGATTGCCAGGAGTTATCTTTCCTAGAATCCAATTTGATACACTTTTGGCTGATTATTTATTAGGTTTTACAAATAGCTCACTTGAAAATATTATTCTTCGTGAAATATCTGCAGATGCACAGACTGAAGAAAACTTGTTTGGCAAAGGAAAAAACCAAGTAAATGCATTCGACTTGTCCAATGATGCTCTCAGTCAATTTATTTGCAGCAGGGCAAAGTTATTATTTTCTTTAAGACAAAAATTTATCAAATCATTAAAAGAAATTGATCTACTTAATATATTTCAAACAGTAGACATGCCTCATTTAGAGGTCTTATTAAAAATGGAATTGCAAGGCATTGGAGTAGACAAGCAGTTGCTACTGGATCTATCTTCTAAATTAGAGAAATCTCTAATCAATATTGAAAAAACTATATACAAGCATGCTGGTCGTGAGTTTTTGATCAGTTCTCCAAAACAACTTGCCTCCATATTATTTGATGATTTATCCTTACCAAAAACAAAGAAAAATAAAACAAGCTGGAGTACGGATGCTCAAGCATTAGATTCAATTTCATCAAGTCACCCTGTGATTAAGGAAATCTTACAATGGAGAGAGTTGATGAAAATTAAAACAACTTATGCCGATGCATTGCCTGATCAAATCTCACAAATCTCCGGTAATATACATACAATATTTTCACAAACTTCAACAACAACTGGCAGGTTAACTTCAAATGATCCTAATCTGCAAAATATTCCTGTTAGATCTGAAATAGGTAGAGAAATACGTGATGCATTTATTACATCAGATAGAAAAAATAATGTCCTTGTATCATTTGACTATTCACAAATTGAGCTTCGCGTGCTTGCTCATTTAAGCAAAGATCAAAGCTTGATTCAATCATTTATTGATGGCAGAGACATACATACAGAAACTGCCTCAAAATTATTCGATATATCAGCAGATCAAGTTCATGATGAACATAGGCGCGCTGCAAAAGTGTTCAATTTTGGTATTATTTATGGTCTTAGTGCGCATGGATTAATGCAACGACAGCATATTTCTAGAGATGAAGCAGAACAGTTAATTGAGAATTATTTTGCAGCTTATCCTCAAGTGAATAAATGGAAAAAGAAAATAATCAAAGATGCTAGTACTAATGGTTTTGTTGAAACATTATTAGGTCGCAGAAGGTATATTCCAAATATCAATTCACAAAATAAAAATTTACAACTTGCTGCTGAAAGAATAGCAATTAATATGCCAGTGCAAGGTACTGCCGCAGATATTATCAAGCAAGCAATGAATGATATTCATGAAGAATTGACAAATCTGCAAGAAGAAGGCTTGAACTCTACTATGTTATTGCAAATTCATGATGAGCTGATATTTGACGTACCTGAAAAAGAACTGGATATTATTACTGATCTAGCTGAACGATTAATGCCATCTATGCTTCTTGACGTACCTCTAGTCATTGAAAGAAAATACGGTAAATCTTGGGGAGAGATGAAGGCTGATGCCTGAGCTACCTGAGGTCGAAACTATTGTTAAAGACTTATTTTCGAATGTAATAAATAAAAAAATAACTACATTGAAGATATTTCCTGGATCAGAGCGTTTATTTATTCAGCATACCCCCGTATATTTCAAAAAAAGACTGATGAATAATACTATCAATCACTTATCTCGTCATGGTAAGTATATTATTTTCCATTTATCAGAAAAGAAATTCTTAATTATGCATTTACGAATGACTGGCTCAATGAGTATTTCAAATCGTAAAGATAAACAGTTAAGATATGAGAAGATTCGTATTATTTTTTCTGATAACACAGCAATTTCTTTTATGGATATTAGAAAATTCGGCACTATAGATGTTGTTGATAGCTTAGATATTCTAAGAACCAAATTAGGCCCAGATGCTATTTCCGATGAATTTAATGTAGAATTTCTTGCAAATCAGTTAAAACGTAAACAATCATCCATCAAAGCGGCCTTACTTGATCAAAAAATTGCAGCCGGAATCGGTAATATTTATGCTGATGAAGCTTGCTGGGATGCAAAAATTAGCCCTCTGGCGCCTGCTGCATCTTTAAAGAAAAAACAAATTTTCCAATTATGTAGTTCAATAAAAATTGTTTTAAATAATTCAATATCAAATAGAGGTACTTCAATAAACAATTATATGGATTTGGAGGGTAATCAGGGTTACCACCAAACAAAAGTTGCTGTTTATGGGCGAAATGGAGAACCGTGCATTAGATGCAAAACATTAATAATAAAAATTCGCATTGCAGGAAGAGGTACATTTTATTGTCCGAAGTGTCAAAACGAGTAAATTTTTTAATTTTGACGCCTTGACATACCGACATCTTCCTTTACCATTAGAAATGTTAATATGAAAAGCATGGTAATCTGCTTAGATTTAATTACTGAGACAGATGGAGTGTGCAACATTGCCCCCATTTGTTTTATGCACAATGGAGGTTGCAATGAAACGAATTACCACTTTACAAATACAAGCACGCAAAGATAAAGATGAGCAGATAGTCATGTTGACTGCTTATGATGCTTTATCAGCATCTCTTGCTGAGCAAGCTGGGATAGATTTCTTATTAGTAGGTGATAGCTTGGGCATGGTTGTACTTGGATATGACTCTACAGTCCCTGTAACTATTGATGATATAATTCATCATACCAAACCAGTTGTGGCTTCTACAAATCGTGCCCATGTCGTTGCTGACATGCCCTTTGGCACATATCAGAGTGGTTGGCAAGATGCCATGAAAAATGCGACACGCATAATGAAAGAAACTGGTGCTTCATCAGTGAAACTTGAAGGCGGTGCAAGAATTGCAGGCACTGTTGAAAAATTAGTGCAGTCTGGTATCCCAGTAATGGGTCATATAGGACTTACTCCACAATCTGTTAATACATTAGGTGGTCATAAAATTCAAGGCACAACGCCACGCAGTGCAGTGAAATTAATCTCTGATGCTAAGAGCTTAGAAGAAGCAGGAGCTTTTTCTGTTGTATTAGAAACTATACCTGCTGCATTATCACATATGATTACAACTAGATTATCTATTCCAACTATAGGAATTGGAGCAGGACCTTATTGCTCGGGGCAGGTTCAAGTATTTCATGATATTTTGGGACTCTATGAAGAATTTAATCCAAAACATGCTCGCAAATTTGTTGATGCTGGTAAATTGCTCGGTGATGCCATCAATCAATATAAAGCAGCAGTACAAGATAAAAGTTTTCCAAATGCTGATGAATCATTCTTTATGGAAGATAGAAATATCGAATTGATTCAAAAAATGATTAATAATGAAACTACAGCTGGCACCATTGATAATTCATCTCCTGTCAATCAATCTCAAGAACATTAGATAAATTAATTTTATGGAAATAGCAAGAAATAATTTTGAATTAAATGTTCTTTTACGAAACAACAATGGAAATCTTGGTTTTGTGCCAACGATGGGTTCATTGCATGAGGGGCATACCTCATTAATTGAAGCTTCAAAAAAAATATATGAGAATACAGTAGTGTCTATTTTTGTAAATCCTACACAGTTTGGACCCAATGAAGATTTTGATCAGTACCCTAGGGATGAAAATAATGACATAAAAATTCTTGAAAAACACAATGTTAACTTCTTATATTTACCTTCAGTCTTAGATATATATCCCGATGATCATATGCCAGTGAGTTTCTCTTCACCATTGACAACTAAATTAGAGGGCGCTTTACGTCCCGGGCATTTTGATGGAGTAATACAAGTTGTTCATCGATTATTATCATTGGTACGGCCTGATGGTATTTTTTTAGGAAAAAAAGATGCTCAGCAATTAAAAATTATTTCATTAATGATTGAACAATTAGCATTGTCTGTAAATCTACATGCTTGTGAGATTGTTAGAGAAAGCAATGGATTAGCTCTGTCTTCTCGCAATAGTTATTTGAGTAAAACTGAAAAAGCATTTGCAGCAACAATATATCAAGGCCTCTTAAATGCCAAAATAGAGTTTCAAAATGGTTCATGTGATACAGAAGTGATAACTTCTGTATTTATTGAGTCTCTTCATCCATCAATTACAAAAAATATTGATTATGTTTCAGTTGTAGATCAAGCAACTTTTACTCCTACTAATGGTAGTATAAATAATGATGCATTAATGTTAGTTGCAGTGCGCTTTGGAAGCACAAGGTTAATTGATAATATAGAATTAATAACATGATATTGGAGCAGTTATGTCAGGTCATTCCAAGTGGTCGTCTATTAAACATAAAAAAGGTGCACTTGATGCAAAAAGAGGTAAATTATTTACCAAGTTAAGTCGCGACATAACGCTTGCAGCAAAAACAGGTGATCAGCCTGAGAGTAATTCATCTTTAAGATTAGCTATACAAAAAGCAAAAGACGCAAACATGCCAAATGCTAATATAGAGCGAGCAATCAAAAAAGCTTCCGGAGTAGATAAAGCAAATCAGCTTGAAGAGATTACATACGAAGGCTATGGGCCAGGAGGGAGTGCAATTATCGTTGATGCGGTAACAGATAATAAAAACAGAACTGCTTCTGAGGTACGATTAGCATTTAATAGAAATAATGGCAATCTTGGTGAATCCGGTGTAGTTGCTTGGCAATTTAAAACTAAAGGATTATTAAGGATAGAAAACTTTCAAGGCGATCTAGAGTCTGTGCAGTTGGCAGCTATAGATAGTGGTGCAGAAGATATTAATATTGAAAATAATAATATTGAGATCGTTACAGATGCTTCAACACTGGAGAAGGTGCGCTTGGAATTAGCTCAACAAAATATTTCTATTGACTCAATGGAGATTACTCGCATTGCTGATAACTTACTCGAGCTTGACGAAAACGATGTTCGTAAAACAATTAAATTATTGGAAGCACTAGATGATCTGGATGATGTGTCTAGGGTGCAATCTAACATTGCAATTCCAGATCAAATATTAGCATAATAATTGATCTGGAATGGAATTAATAGAATGATTAAAAATCATCAAGAAAATTTTGTAACTGTTATGGGAATTGATCCAGGTCTTGCTACAACTGGCTATGGCATTATTCGTTCAAACGGCAGAGATCATGAAGTTTTACAAGCACATTATTTAAAAACGAGCCCTAAAATTAACCATTTTGAAAGACTGCATTACATTTTCACTGAAATTAATAATTTAATGATTCAATATCATCCAAAAGAAGTTGCAATTGAAAGTCAATTCGTTAGTAAAAATGTCAGGTCTGCTATTTCTGTTGCAGAGGCAAGGACAGTTGCAGTTCTTGCTGCATCAATGAATGAAATCGATATTTTTTCTTATGCTCCAACAGAAATAAAAGAATCAATTACTGGTTACGGCAAAGCTGATAAACAACAAGTTTTAGAAATGGTTCAAGCTTTAGTACCTATTAATGAAAAAAAATTGTTGTATGATACTAGTGATGCAATAGCTATTGCTTTGACTAGAATTCATGAATGGTAATTGTGAAGTGAGGGTGTTATGCTGGCAGGCTTAAAAGGCACGTTGCAAAAAGTTGATTTAATAGACAGTGTAATTTGGCTCAATGTAAATGGCGTTATTTATGAAATTATTGTTCCTAAATATTCCGTACATTCTTTTGAAGCTTTAGTGGATTCGGATGAATGCTTTCTTTATACGTATTATCATGTTGCAGAAAGAAATCCTTTGCCAATTATAGTCGGTTTTTTAACAGAAAAAGAACGAAGTTTTTTTAAGAAATTTTTAGCAGTTCCTGGCTTTGGTCCTATCAAGGCTGTAAAAATGCTATCTATGCATATAGATGATGTTATTTTATTAATCGAGAATCAAGATGTAGAAGGCCTAACTAAATTACAAGGTGTTGGCCAACAAATTGCAAAAACTATTGTTGCAAAACTGAATGGAAAATTGACAGATTTAATTCCTGCAGGGCATGAAGTGTCTATTGATGAAAAAGATGCTATGTCACCTGTTTGGAATGATGCGATTGATGCTTTAATTGCTTTAGATTTTAATAAACGTGAATCTGAGAGGATGATTTTAAACATTCGTCAGCTTTACCCAGAAACAAACACCCTTGAAGAGATTCTAAGATTAGCTTTAGAGAAATAAAAAATTAATTAAAGGTTTTTATGTCTAAAAATAATTTTGTAAATAGTGATACTAAAACTACGAATCCATTTGAGCTTGTTTCTCCGTTTAATCCCACAGGCGATCAACCGAATGCTATTGAAAAGTTAACTAGAGGCATTTTAGATAATCAACCCGAACAAGTTTTATTAGGCACAACAGGTTCCGGCAAAACATATACTATGGCTAATATCATTAACAATGTTCAAAAACCTTCTTTAGTAATTGCTCATAACAGAACCTTAGCTGCACAGTTAGTGACTGAGTTTCGTGATTTTTTTCCTAACAACGCCGTAGAATATTTTGTGTCATATTATGATTATTATCAACCTGAAGCGTATGTGCCAAGGACTGATACTTATATTGATAAAGACGCAAGCATTAATGATGAAATTGATAAAATGAGACATGCTGCAACAAGGGCATTGTTTGAAAGAAGAGATGTGATCATTGTTGCGTCAGTTTCATGCATATATGGATTGGCAGCACCAGGAGAATATGAAGAATTTATTGCAAAGTTTTATATTGGCAGAAAAATTAATCGCAATTCCTTAATCAGGCAATTTATTAGCATGCAATATACAAGAAATGATATAAGCAATGAAAGAGGAACTTTTCGAGTGAGAGGAGATTCGATTACGGTATTTCCCGTATATGAAACACATGCAATACGAATTGATTTTTGGGGCGATGAAATAGAAAAAATTTCTATATTAGATCCAGTAACAGGAGAAATTACTCACAATATGGATTCGTATGCCTTATATCCTGCAAAACACTTTGTTACATCTCGTGACAGACTTGAATTGGCATTACATGATATTGAAAATGAACTCAACCAGCAAGTTGATCAGTTTAAATCAGACAATAAAGTTCTAGAAGCACAGCGGATTTATGAAAGGACCAAATTTGATTTAGAAACATTAAGAACTATGGGTTATTGCAGTGGCGTTGAAAATTATTCGAGGCATTTATCTAGAAGGGAAGCAGGGTCGACTCCCTGGACACTTTTAGATTATTTTCCTGATGATTGGCTTATATTTATTGATGAGTCTCATATAACTATTCCACAAATTCGCGGAATGTATAATGGTGATATTTCAAGAAAAAAAACACTTGTAGATTATGGTTTTAGATTACCTTCTGCATTAGATAATAGGCCATTAAATTTTGAAGAATTTAATCAAAGAGCTAATCAAATAGTCTATGTTTCTGCAACGCCAGGTGACTATGAATTGAATCGGGCTGAAAAAGTAGTTGAACAAATTATTAGACCTACAGGTCTTGTAGATCCCGTTACTGAAATACATTCTACTAAAGGACAAATCGATCACTTAATTGAACAAATTCAATTATGCGCTAAAAATAATGAGCGTGTTCTTGTTACAACATTAACAAAAAAAATGTCAGAGGAACTGACAGAGTATTTAATTGACTCTGGCATTAAAGCTGCTTATTTGCATTCTGAATTAGATACTTTAGAGAGGCTTGAAGTTATTCGGAAACTCAGACTTGGAGATTTTGATGTTATTGTAGGGATTAACTTGTTACGAGAAGGACTTGATCTTCCAGAAGTTGCATTGATTGCTATTCTTGATGCAGATAAAGAAGGATTTTTGCGTTCAAAAGATTCTCTCATTCAAACAATGGGGCGCGCAGCAAGAAATCCCAATGGGCGTGTAATTCTATATGCTGATGTTGTTACTAAATCAATTAAAGGCGCAATTAATGAAACTGATCGACGTAGAAAAATTCAAAGTCAATATAATATAGATAACCAGATTACTCCTACAAAGATAGAAAAAAATGTCAAAGATATTAATGATGCTTTTAGATCACTAGGAAAAGACAATAAGTTTTTTGATGTAAGTAAATTGTCGAAAGAAAATGCCGATTTAATGATTGATGATTTGTCTAAAGAAATGAAAGAACACGCAAAAGAATTAGACTTTGAAAAAGCTGCTTTGATCCGTGATCAAATTATGGATATTCGTAATGCTGTTTTGGATGATTCTGCCTCTGGCTTAAAAGACTTTTTAGATAAGCGGTAATTGATTTGTATTTTTTGTATTATATATAAATAAAATGTTGGCTGCCAGGCGTGGATTCGAACCACGACCAAGGGATTCAAAGTCCCTTGTGCTACCATTACACTACCCGGCATTTGTCTAGTAATGGTAATATGTATAAGACTTGCTTCCTAGTAGGTTATACAAAAAATTTATGGAGAAATTTGATGCAAGAAATTTTTGCTGATTATAAGATTGCTGAAATAGGAGGGGGAGTTGCTTTAGCTGCAGCAGGCAAGCAATTTTCTGATTTTGGTTCACAAATCCTAAAATTAGAAAATATAGACGGCGGTGAAATAAGGCATGCACCTCCTTTTTTTCAAGATAATCCATCATTAAATTCTGGAGGAATGCATATTTTCTTAGACACAGGAAAACAATCTGTAGTTATTGATTACACTACTACATCAGGCTTGGAAATCGTCAACAGAATCGTTAACGGAGTTGATTTAGTGATTATTGAAGAAAAACCAGACATTGCTTTACAAATTATTGAATCAATTAAAATTGCTCATCCTGACACTAGTACGCTGGCTATATCTCCTCATGGATTGAAAGGCCCATATGCCAACAGACAGGAGTCGGATTTATCAATATTTGCACAAAGCACTAGATTAGCAAGACAGCGACCTTCAATGGATAAGGATAGCTTAGCACCAGTTGGATATGCCCCATACACTACTGCTATGCAAGTTGGTTTAACTGCTGGGGCAATTGCATCAGCAATTTTATGGAAAAACAATAGTAAGCCCTTTGCATATCATGCAGAAGTTTCTGCTGTTGAGGCTCTTGCTAGCAATGTTGATACACCATTTGTTGCTTGGGCTTTAACTGATGGAGTCATGAATTATGCACCAGCGTCAGGCAGAGCAGCATATCCTACAGGAGTATATGAATGCAGTGATGGCCATGTTCAGTTTACGGGTGCCGATTCTCCATTTTTTGAAAGATGTTGCATAGCTATTGGTCGACCTGAGTGGGCAAAGGACGAAAGATTTTTGGATCTTAATCAAAAGCCAGATCATCGCGAGGAATTTCTTGCTCATATTATCCCTTGGTTGAAATCAAGGACTAAGTTAGAAGTTTTTAAAATAATGCAAGAAGCAAAAGTTCTTTGCACTCCAGTTTTTACAGTCGAAGAAGCTATTAGCGATCCTCAGGCCGTTGCTCGAAAATCATTTACAACTTTTCATCAGAATGATATTGGTGATATTATATCTCCTGCATATCCATTTAAAGAGTACATGAGTGATGAAGAATGGATTTTAAAACCTGCTCCAAAATTTGGTGAACATACTCAAAAAATTTTGGAGACATTAGGATATTCAAATGCAGAACAACAGGCATTATTTCGAATCGGCATTATTAAATAAATAGGAGAATTTAGTGTCTTATAATTTATTAAATGGAATACGTATCATTGAACTTGCAGAAGTTTGGGCAGGACCTACAGCATGTAGTTTCATGGGTGATTTAGGTGCTGATGTAATTAAAATAGAATCATTCCCTCGTAATTCTCCTACTAGGCCATTGTTTTCTAGTGATTGGAGAGTTTCTCCTGCTGGCACTGGACCACCGTATGAAAGAGCATGGGCCCACTTGCAAGCAAATAGAAACAAGAGAAATATTGCGCTAGATTTAAAGACAAGAGGAGGTATAGAGATTTTTAATCGTTTAGCCAAAACTGCTGATGTTGTCATCGAGAGCTTTTCAGCAGGAACTATTGATAAATTAGGTATTGGCTGGGATGCTTTGCAGAAATTGAATAATCAAGCCTCTTTAATTTCTATTCCTGGTTGGGGTGTTGAAGGCATTTATAAAGGCTATGTTTCATTTGGGACTGGGTTTGATTGTGTCACAGGACATGCGATAATGCGTGGGCACCCAGGTAGAAAAGAAGAAGAAATTTTGGGATCAACGCACTCTGATGCTACTGTAGCGCAAGCACTTGTTTTTGCTGTAGTTTCTGCCATGCAAACAAGAAACAAAAATAAGAGAGGTATTTATATTGATTTTTCTCAAGTTCAGCAGCTAACAACGCAATTGGTGTCTTTATATTCTGAATGGGCACTTAATAAACGAGAACTGCCAAGAATGGGCAATGAGAATGAATTTGTTGTACCACATTCTTGTTTTCCAGTAACTGGTGAGTATCAATGGGTTATTATTGTTGCTCAAAATGATGAACAATGGAATGGTTTATGTAAGGCGCTTCGAAAAGAGGATTGGGCTCAATTTGGTCATAAATGGTCAACCATTACAGGTAGATTAGATGACAGAGATGCAGTACATGAAGCAATTGCAAATATTACTGCATCGATGGACTCAGATGAATTATGTTTATTATTGCAATCGGAGGGGGTGATAGCATCATCAGTCGCAGAACCAGCTGAACTACTTGCAAGTGAACAGCTTGGATATCGTCAATGGTTCCAATCTCTTGATAACCAATTTTTAGGAACACGAATTTATCCAGGCTTGTCATGGTCAATTAATAATGTTGATAACTTCCCAAATAAACCTTATGGAACTTTAGGTGAGGACAATCATAGTATTTTAAGTGAGCTTGGTTTTACTAAAAAAGAAATAAAGGATTTTGAAACGAATCTTGTTATTGGCAACAAATATGAAGTTAAAGGTTAAAAATTTAGGATAATTTATGGATGTTACAATCAATAGTTCGCATTATGCAGTAGCAGTACAAGATTTAGAAAAAGCAATAGGGTCTTATTCGAAAATACTTGGCTTAGAAATCACTGAACGTGGAGAAAATCCATGGGGAAATTTTTCTTGGGCTCAAATGGGCTATGCTGGCGAACAAGCTATTCAGTTAATTCAGCCAAATAGCGATGATACACACGTACGAAGAACTATGGACGGAAGAATTAACAAAAATAATCAATATGGTGAAGGTTACTATATCTCTGTATGGCAATCCGATGATCCAATTGTTGCTGCAAACAATATTGAAGCACATGGAGGTCGTGTAATTGACAGAGGCGATGGGTCTGGTGTTCACTGGATTCATCATTCAGCTGCTCATGGATTGTTTATGGAAGTTGTTCCAACAAAAGAGGATTTTCCTGGAAAAAAAATATTAGAGTTATCACATTTATTTCTGTTGGTAAATGATCTTGATGACGCGATAAATGATTTCTCTAATCGTTTTGATTGGAATGTAATAGAAAATTATAAAATGGACAAAATAATAGAAAGTAATTCAGTTATGATTGGAAATACTCATCCCCAATTAAATCTTATTGATACCAGTCAAGCAAATTCAGCGATAAAAAATTTCATAGAGCAGAATGCATTGAATAATAATCAAGGTTTTTTTGGTGCGTGTTGGCGGGCAGATAATATAAATGAATTTGAAGAACATCTTACAAAAAATAATATAGAATATCATAAAATAGGGAACAGTATAAATATATCATCTGAATTACTGCACGGCATCAATACATTTGTAGTTGACTAAACTAAGGCGTTATGCCAGTTCGACTTGTTATCGTTTTTATGATCTCAGGAATATTTTCGAATTCGTTGTCTATTGTGAAAAAAATTTCATCATTTTCAATTAATTTGTACCTTTTTTGTCCAAGGTATTCAATTGTTTCTATGCTTTGCAAATTCTCTAGATTTATTTTCTTTAGAATTCTACCTAAATGTAATGCGATAATTTCTTTATCAGTAAAATAAATACTAGTAGCAGTTGATCTCCATGTTAACCACACAACAGGTAGCATGATGACCATAACAACTAAAAGGAAAATACCAAAGCCTTTTGCTCCGCTGTTTCCAAATATCAGACCATATAGTAAAGAAACAGAACCAAGTAATAATGGCAAAACAAAAGAGGCATTCTGCCACCAGTAACTATCATTGATAAAGACATCCTTAATATTATTTTGTTTGCTTATGTATTGCTCATCTACATCACGTAAACTCATTGATATAACCTTTTACTCATTGGTATTGTAATAATTTTAACTATCTTTTTTATTAAACTGTACTGAAATGGAGGAATAAATGGATTTTGCGCTAAATCTTGAATATAAACCGACTGTTGCCACAGTTATAATTTTCTTGTTGTTGATTATTGCTTTGTTGCAAATTTTATATATTCGTATTCTCACAAAGCGAATGTATAAATTAAATTTTCAGAAAAGAAGTCAAAGCTCTAAATATGGAAAAATGACTGAACAATTTTTACCTTTCCTTGAAGTGTTTCCTTGGGATCCAACAAACTTTAGATTCTTAGGCTCACCAGTAGATGGCATTCAATTTGAGGATGATAAAGTGCTTTTTCTTGAATTTAAATCAAGCAGCAGTGTCCTATCAAGTAAACAAAAGAATATAAAAAAACTTGTGGATGAAAATAAAGTTTTTTTTGAGGAAATAAGGATTGATCTCTAGCTGTTAGTGATTTGATCTATGAGATTAATGACTTTGGCTTCAATAAGCTGAGCTATTTTATAATATTCTTTATCATTCAATAATTTAGGATCAGGAATTTCCCACTCAATTCTATTTTTTGCTGCAATTTGCGGACATTGCTCTCCGCATCCCATGCTAATAATATAATCGAAATCTATTTCTGAAATTATGGAAGTAAATGTTTTAGGATAAAATTTTACATTATTAATATTTAATTGATTAATAATTTTTTGTGCACGCAGATTAATTTTATCAATTGGCTTTGATCCTGCACTGTATGATTTTATAGTTAATGCATGTTTTTTCATATACGCTTCTGCAAGTTGGCTACGATTTGAATTTTCTATACATACGAAAAGAATACTTGTCATATTGCTACCTTTACTTTAACTAACTTCATTAGGCAATGAGAGTAAAAGAACTTTTCCATACTCATGACTAATCTGTAATTGGACATCAAAATCTATTTTTTTATCATCAATTATGGTATTGACATGAAGGCGAGTATTATCACTGTCTTTAATTTCTAAAAAAGTATCAGTTAAAAGAGATGTTAAATGCTCATCGATTGCTTCATTTGAGTCAGCATTAATGCAAGTATCAAATAGTCCAAAAGTTATGAATGTCGGTAACTTCATTCCTGCATTATAAATTAATTTGTAAGCAGCAGAGTCAGCAAGATTTATATACAGGCCATCTTGTAAACATTCATCAAAGGTGTAGTCGTTATTATTTTTCATAAAAATATTATGTCATAAAAGAAAACAATAGTAATTATCGAGTTATTTTTTAATCTAGATGAAGTAAGTTGATGCCTAATACAGCAATTATTAATAAAAACATATTAGCAAACAGTACGGTTGCAATTACTTGCCATGCAGTTTGTTGAATTTCTTTTAGTTCAATTTTAAGCCCTATAGCAGCTAGCGCTACAACAAATAGGATCGAACTCATATTTCGAGTGTATTCAAGAAATACAATTGGGAATGTTATTATATTGGCAAGCAATACTGTAGCAATAAATCCAATAATAAACCAAGGGATAAAGAGGCGTGTGCTGAATGGAGTATTAGGCACAAATGTTACTTGTCTGCGTTTTGCACAACTGATTAATAATGCTAAAGGTCCTAAAAAAAGTATTCTTATAAGTTTGACTTGAGTTGCTATAACCCCAGACAGATTACTTATTGCAAATGACGCAGCAATAACCTGGGGCACAGCATAAACTGAAATTCCGACAATAAGTCCATATTGATAAAATGATAGAGATGTAATTGGAAATAACAATGGGAATAGGATAATTTGTATAGCACCACAAATTGCACTAAAACCAATTGCTATTCCAATTTCTGAAGGAGTTGCTTTGATAATAGGAGCAATTGCTACTATTGCTGAATTGCCACAAATAGAATTGCCTGTTGCAATCAATACTGCCAAATTTGAACTCAAATTCAGTATCTTGTTTGCAAAAATAATAATGAATATAAAGCTGCATAATGTCGTCACTAAAATTAACATGAATATAATAATGCTATTACTAGTGAGATAAGCAAAATCCATACTGAAACCCAAAAGCACAATTCCTAGTTCCAGCACATACTTAGAGCAAAAATTAATACCACTTTCAAAATTATGTAATAAAAAAAATCGTTTAATTAATACTCCAATAATCATGGCGATAATGAGTTGATCGAAACTATTCTCTAAAAAAACTTCTTGGAACATACTTTGTATAGTCATTGCAATCATTGCAATGACTATACAAAGTATGAGTCCTTTGAAAAAATTTATATCAAAGAGAATTTTCTTTTTCCTTACTAAGTTTCTAAATAAATAATTATAAGTTCCAAATGCTTTTATAAATTTTTATTTTGGTTTCTCTGTGATATATTTTTCTAAAGTAATGACTTGCAAAATCGTAAAAAGAAACGTCAAAGCTAAAACACCAAAAACTTTAAAGTTGACCCAGATATCGGTAGATTGCGTTCGCCAAATCAGTTCATTGAGAACTGCTAGAAAAAATGAGAAATATGCCCATCTTTGTGCACAGATATACCATCCTGTATCATCTAATGACATGGCATTACTTAAAAAATATTGCAGAATATTTTTATTTATTCGTAAGCTAATTAGTAAAATAATACCTGTAATTACATATAAAATTGTAGGTTTCATTTTAAAAAAGGCATCGTTATCAAAATAGATAGTTAATAACCCAAAAAAGGTTATAAGAAATGCGCTAGCAAGTGGCAGAACAGGAATTTTCTTTTCAATCATAAAAGAGAATGGCAAAGCAATAATAGTTGCCGCAATAAATGGTGGAATAGCACTTTGTAACCCGCTATTTAAATAAAAAATAAAAAAAATAGCTAATGGGCCCATCTCTGTTGTTGACTTGATTAACTGCTTCATTGATGCTAGCTACTTTCTCTAACATGCGTAGTTATGTATTATAGGTAGAGAATTACTGTTTGCAAAGATAAAATATATATATAAGGATGGTTTTATGACAAAAGCAATTATTAAAACAGATAAAGGTGATATTAGTATTGATTTGTTCGATGATGATGCACCAAATACAGTTAAAAATTTTGTTGACTTAATAACAAAGAAATTTTATGACGGGTTAACTTTTCATAGAGTTATTCCTAATTTTGTTATTCAAGGAGGATGCCCAACTGGAGATGGCACTGGTGGACCAGGATATCAAATTGACTGCGAAATTAATGATAATCTTCATTTAGCTGGATCATTATCAATGGCACATGCTGGCAAAGATACAGGAGGCAGTCAATTTTTTATTTGCCATTCTCCCCAACCACATTTGGATGGAGTGCACACTGTCTTTGGTATTACAGAAGATATGGATGTTGTGAATGCAATAGATGCGGGCGATCAAATGATTGCTGTTGAGATAGTTGAATAAATCAATAGGAGGGTTCGCAAATGCCATCATTTGATGTAGTTTCTAGAGTTGACTTGCAGGAAGTCGACAATGCTGTGAATGGTGCGCGTCGCGAACTCGCAACGAGGTATGATTTTAAAGGAAGCAATTGCTCAATTGAACAACAAGATCAACAGATTACAATAGTTGCTGATGATGAATTTAAAATGAAACAAGTACAGGATTTACTATTTTCTTATTGTGCAAAACGTAAAGTTAATACTGGCTCATTGGATGCTGGCAGTATAGAACAAGCATCAGGTGACTCAGTTCGGCAAAGCTTTACGATCAAGCAAGGCATTGAGAAAGAACTTGCACAGAAAATTGTTAAAACTATCAAGGCGTCAAAATTAAAAGTACAAGCATCTATTCAAGGTGAAGAAGTTCGTGTAACTGGTAAAAAACGAGATGATCTGCAGCAAGTAATACAGCTCATCAAAAATGACCATATTCAATTGCCGTTACAGTATATTAATTTTAGAGATTAGCTAACTGTATTTGATAAGGTGCCTATTTCAGGCACTTCAACTTCTAATATGTCTCCAGCTTTAATAGCTTGTGTTGTTCCAGGCGTGCCTGTAAAAATTAAATCACCGGGATGCAAAGTAATGAATTGCGATATAAATGAAATCGATTTTTCTATTGAATGAATCAGATGAGACGTATTTGATTCTTGTATAATTTTGTTATTCACTCTACCAATAATATTAATATTATTTGGGTCTAATCCAGTAGTAATATATGGTCCAATTGGGGCAAAAGTATCTGCAGATTTTGCACGCCACCATTGGTTGTCATTTTTTTGCCAGTCACGTGCTGAAATATCATTGCCACACGTATAGCCAAAAATATGTTCTGTGACTTGCTCTGCCGTAATCTTGCTCGCTTGCTTACCTATAACGACAACAACTTCTGCTTCAGCATCAACTCTACCAACATTTTGTGGCAATATCACATCATCTTTATGACCAATAATTGATGACGGGGTTTTAAAAAATGGTTCTGGAATGGGAAATGCTTCCATGTTATGACCCTTTGCATGGCTTTCATAATTGACTGCCAATGCAATGATCTTAGAAGGTATGACTGGAGGTAAAATTGTTGCTTGTGCGAGTGAACATGTTTCTTTTGTAGGAGTAATTGCTGTAAAAATATCATCTTGGATGAATGTAAAATGCTCATTATCAACAATTGCATAGTGCGTTTGTTCTTCGAATGCAATGCGAGCAATTTTCATGTTACAACTCCTAGTATGCATTAGTGTATCAAATCTTTACCATTCTATTCATTTTATGAAAAAAAAATTTATAAATCATAGCAATATTAATATTATTCATATTAGAATATATGTTCTAATATGAAAGTGTTGGTATTACTGTAAAATGTGCATGGTTATCAATCATAATAATTATCTTGCTGGGTATGTATTATCAAAAATATCAGCTGGCTTTCCTTCACCAGCTGATGATTTCATACAGAGCCAAATTAATTTGAATGATCTTTTAGTGGAAAAGCCTGAGTCAACTTATTTAGTTCGTGTGACAGGCAACTCAATGATTGACGATCATATATGCGATGGAGATATCTTGGTTGTTGATCGATCTTTAAGTAACACAAATAATCAAATTGTTGTTGCTATTGTTGATGGCGAATTTCTTGTGAAGCGACTTTTACACAAAAATAATAAGTATTTTTTAGCACCGTCGAATAAGCACTATCATTCTATTGAAATTACTACAGAAATGAATTGTATAATTTGGGGAGTTGTGACTTATGTTATCCATGCAACAAAATAATAGTCGTTTTGCACTTATTGATTGTAATAACTTTTATGTATCTTGTGAGCGAGCTTTTAATCCTAAGCTTAATCACAGGCCAGTTGTTGTATTGTCTAATAATGATGGTTGTATTATTTCTCGATCAAATGAAATCAAGAGACTGGGTGTACCAATGGGTGCACCTGTTTTTAAATGGCAACGCCTGTTAGACATGCACCATACTGTAACGTTTTCTTCTAACTTTGCATTATACGGAGATATTTCTAATCGTATCATGAGTTTAATCAATCGTGAATGCAGCGACATGGAAGTATATTCTATTGATGAAGCATTTGTGCAGCTTGACAATAATGCAACTTTTAATGCAGGTAGATTGCAAGCGTCAATTTTGCAATCTACAAGCATCCCTGTTTCTATTGGTATTGGCCAGACAAAAACACTTGCTAAAATAGCTAATTACATTGCTAAAAAATACTCTAAACATTATGGCATTTTTGATATTAGTTCTGTCTCCAACATCGATGAAGTGCTTATGTCGATATCAATTAATGACGTGTGGGGCATTGGTAAAAGCACAAGTAAGTTATTAAATCGTTACGGTGTTACAAATAGCATGCAATTACGAGATTTATCTGATGTATGGGTGCGCAATAATTTGAATATTAATTGCTTGCGAACTATATATGAGCTTCGTGGTATCAGTTGTTTACCGCTAGAAGCTAGCACGCCACAAAAGAAAAGTATCGCTACCACTCGGTCTTTTGGCACTCCTATTAAAAAACTATCTACATTAGAAGAATCGATTTCAACATATGCTGTTCGAGCTACTGAAAAATTACGCCAACAGCACTCTCTTGCTGCTGGCTTGATAGTATTTTTGCGCACAAATCAATTTGCTGATGGAAAACAATATCATAATACGAAAAGCTATATTTTTGATGAACCGACAGATTACACGCCTATTGTGATTCAAACTGCTGTGTCATGCATACGTTATTTATATAAGCAAGAATATGAATATAAAAAAGCTGGTGTCATATTGTTTGGTATTACGAAAAATGATCATAGGCAGGCTAATATGTTTTTAAAAACAGATCATCAACACCAACAACGCATTAGTACTACTATCGATAAAATTAATCGCAAGCTCGGCAAGGATGCTATTTTCTTTGGTAAAATGGGAATGAAGCGCGATTGGCGCATTTTTAATAATCGAATGTCTAAATTCTATACTACAAGCACTTATGATTTATTGCGCGTGCAAGCATAAATGGCTTATTGCATCTTTTTTTTAGCAGATGACCGATTATAAAAATATAGTGGCAAAAATACAATCATGAATAAAAACACTCCTAATGCCCATCCATAAGAGTTCATTTTATATTTACGTGCATCGCCTTCTACCCAAATTGCAACAGCGAGTGCAATCAATGAGCCAATTAGTAGTTCCATACCTGTATTCAATATAATTTTTATTCTGTATGCAACCAAGTAGCTATCTTTTTTGTTTATAATAACAACACGAGA
>CETM01157075.1_pt1 | contig 21730 bp, 16 predicted proteins | sample 361451 | NCBI WGS metagenome assembly CETM01 (sample SAMEA2622690, study PRJEB7988) | marine metagenome | isolation source: saline water (ENVO:00002010), including
CCTGGATGGTCTGCTGCGTACCTTGATCTTCCTGTTGTTCATGCTGGGAGCCTTGTTGTTGGGAACGGATTTCCGGCCGGACAATGGCTTTCAGGCGATCAGTGGCTGGTTGTCCTTGTGGGCGCTTGGTCTGGGATTCAGCCTCGTGATATCGGTAGCAGGGACACTGATACCGGAAATCGCGAAGATTGTCAGAATGCTCAGCATGCCGCTGCTGATCATGTCCGGGGTCATCATGCCTCTCAACCACTTGCCGCATTATCTGCTTGAGTACTTGATGCTGAACCCGATCGTGCATGGGCTCGAATATACTCGTCATGGGTTCTTTGAAGGCTACCAAGTCGTACATGGTACCAGCATGCTGTATTTCTGGAGCTGGACCTTGGGGATGCTGGCCCTGGGCCTGTTGATGCATGTTCGATTCAAGGAGCGTTTGAAAGCCCAATGATCGAAATCAAACATGTCTACAAGCGCTATTACACACATCGTGCAACCGACTGGGTATTGCAGGATATCGATCTCACCATTCCCAGTGGCGTCAGTGTGGGGTTGGTCGGTGGTAATGGTGCCGGCAAGTCTACGCTGCTGCGCTTGATTGCGGGTATGGACAGCCCTACACGGGGGGAGATCAAGCGCCACAGCAGTGTCTCATGGCCCATCGGTTTGGCGGGCGGCTTCCAAGGTAGCATGACGGGGCGACAGAACGTGAAATTTGTCGCGCGCGTACATGGGGGCCATGGCAATGAAGCTGAGATTATCCGTCGTGTCGAGGCGTTCGCCGAGATTGGCCCCGCCTTTGATCAGCCGATCAAGACGTATTCGTCAGGGATGCGCTCGCGACTCAATTTCGGGTTGTCACTTGCGTTCGATTTCGATATCTACCTGTCGGATGAAGCCACCTCGGTGGGGGATCGTGCCTTCAAGGCCAAGGCGTCCAAGGCATTCAAGGACAAGGTCGGCAAGGCCAGTCTGATCATGGTCTCGCATGGTGTGGGGATTCTGCGAGAGTTATGCCAGGCGGGTATCTATCTACGGGATGGGCGAGCTCACTGGTATGACGATATCAATGACGCCATTGATGCCTATCACAATGACAGCGATGCTCATGTCCTCGAGCGCAAGCTGCATCAACTGACCATTTCGAATACGACATCACTCATGCAGGCGCAGGTATTCCATCAGGAAGCCAAGGCACACTTTGACAGCTTGCAGATTGCGCTCGAACAACTTCCTCAAGATATCCAGCCACGAGAAAGGCAAGCTTCCGTCCAGGCCGTGAATGAAGCCCGTGAAACGCTGCATGGCGCAAGACGCTTGGTACAGAAGCTCAAGTGATCGTTCTCAACGATAATAGTGACAAGGGTCTTACATGCTCAAATTGATAAAGCGTCAACCTCAATGGGTCGTCGCCATTTCCGCTATCATTCTGGTAGGGCTCTACTGGAGTTTGTGGGCGGATGACCGTTATGTTGCCAAGGCAACCGTAGTACTGGAAAGCCCTCAGGTCAGCGCAGCCAGCGAGGTAAGTTTCGGCTCGTTGCTCACCGGGGATAAAAGTGACGGCGATCTATTGCTGTTGCGTGAGTATCTGTTGAGCACTGATATGTTGAAGAAAGTTCAGCAGGAACTGAACTTTCGCCAACATTATAGTGAAAATGGCGATTTCTTTGCGCGATTGGGAGACAAGGACGCGCCAATTGAGCAACTGCATGATTACTATTTGAAGCGTGTAGCTGTCGAGATGGATGAGTATTCAGGTGTACTGAATATCAAGGTACAGGCATGGACACCTGAATTCGCACAACAGTTTGCCAAGTTGTTGTTGCGTGAAGGCGAATCACATATGAATGGTATGGGGCAGCGTCTGGCGGAAGAGCAGGTGCAGTTCCTTGACAAGCAGGTCACCTTGTTGGAGACAAACTTTCAGAAAACACGCCAGGCGTTGTTGGATTACCAGAATGAGAATGGTCTTGTCTCTCCAACACAAACTGTGGAGAGCTTGAATACGGTAGTGTCAAGCTTGGAGGCTCAGCTAGCCTCTTTGAAAGCGCGCAAGAGTGCGCTGGCCAGTTATCAAAGTGCTCGTTCGAGTGACATGGTGCGTACGGAAAGTGAAATCCGTGCATTGAGAGACCAGATCGATAAAGAGCGCAAGCGTCTCGCACAGCAGTCGGGCAACTCTCTGAATGCTGTTTCAAGTCAATATGAAACACTGCAATTACGTGCTGACTTCGCCAAGCAGACATATTCCAACGCACTGGCAGCACTTGAAAATACTCGTATCGAGGCGGCACGGAAATTGAAGCAGGTCAGTGTTCTGCAAAGTCCTCTGTTACCTGAATACCCTGAACAACCGGAGCGACTCTATAACACCAGTATTTTCGCCATTGTGGTCATCTTCATGGCATTCATCTTCAGCATGATCATGTTGATCGTCAAAGACCATCGCGATTGATAATTAGATTGTCATTGACAATAGTAATTATAGGGTAAGTAAATCACAGGGAATTTGAAATGCTGCCACAAATAAGTCAAAGACTGCTACGCAAAAAGCGCAAGAGTGGAAGTTTGTCGACTTCACCAGGGGTAACAAGTGATAAGATTTCCTCAGAAGCGTCTGCTGCAGCCAAGATTGAACTGGATACAGATTTTTATAAATCACGATATGAAGATTTGGCATCGCTGACAGTTGAGCAGCTCAAGGAACATTGGTTAAAGCATGGATTCAAGGAAGGTCGGTTTGCTTCAGCCAGTCATGAGTCGGGAAATGCAAAGCTTGTATTCGAAGATGAGTGGACAGCTACGCACAAGTCACAAGAGTTCGATTTTGATCCTGATTTTTATGCAAGTCTGTATGCTGATCTTGCATTAGCGGGAATTACGGAATCTATAGCTCTTGAGAAACACTATAATTCCTTTGGCAAGAAAGAAAAGCGGCATGGTTCGATAAGAGAATGGTTGAAGACAAATAACTTCCCTTTGGACTTCATGCCAGAGGATATTAAGTTTCGCGATATCCATGAGCGCAATATTGAAGTAGGCCTGGAAATCACTTCTCAGGATGTCTTGGATTCAATTGCCGGACTTTACACAACGCCTGTTGCCTTTTTCAGTGATGATGCCAAAAGCGCACGACATTATTTGATGATGGCGAAGCATTACCTGGCTATAGGTGAGAAAGAGAAGGCAAAGAAGCAACTTGAAGCCAGTAACTGTTTTCACGCCTTATCAGGCGCGCTCGAGCTGTTGGGCAATATCTATCTTGATGAAGGGCATAATCGTATTGCGCTCGGCTATTATAATGCGGCCAAAGCGCTACCTAACCCGCCAAAGTGGTTGTTCTTCAATCGTGCAACCTGTCTGTCTAGGCTTCAACAATATGAAAAGGCATTGACTACTCTGGCGGAAGGGTTGGAGGTCTATGGTGACTTCACGTTTCAGCAGGATAAGCTGGATGAGTTCGCTCAAGAAGCTTGGAATAATATTTATCCTGCTCTACTGAGCTATGTCGGACAGGGAAATCGAGATGAGCTGATCAAGGCTTTCGACGCATTCAGTGAGGTCGTCTATGATGCTTACTTGCGTGCCTATGGTACTAGTAAGAACCCCGAGCGACTTCACCCACTCAATCTTAACCGTATCTTGATAGTCGGCGATTATCACGTTGCACAATGTGAACGTTATCGTATCAATCAAAAGGTGGAGCAACTCGAGGCGGTTGGTAAAGAGGTTACTGCAGTCAACTGGCTGGACCTTGATCAACAGGCTCAGGCATTGGCGACTCACGATGTCGTCATCTTCTATCGTGTGCCTGCCATGCCCAAGGTACTCAAGGCCATGGCGCAGACCAATGCGGCCGGGAAGCTCAGTATCTATGAAATTGATGATCTACTGTTTGATCCCGTCTATCCCCCGGCATTGGCGAGTTATGGCGGTTACGTTTCACTGGATACCTATCGTGAATTGACGCGTGGTATGGCCCTTTTCCATGCGGCTGCTCGTCAATGTCGTCTTGGACTGGCTTCAACAGAACCGCTTCGAGAGCGTTTAGCTGATCTGGTATTCGGTAACGAATGTTTATTGCACCGCAATGGCTTGGATAGCCTCAATGAGTTCAGCCAGCCTCAGGAATCTCCCAAACAGACGCTGGATATCTTCTATGGCAGCGGTACACAGGCACATAATCAGGATTTCATCGACCTGGCACTGCCTGCGATAGAAAAATTGTTGAAGCGACATGCTCATTTGCGTCTTGTTGTCGTAGGTTATCTAAAATTACCCAAGACATTTACAGAGCGCTTTGCCAAGCAATTGTCCATGATTCCACCTTTGAAAAGTGTGCAGGGATATTGGTCATTGCTTCGCCGTGCAGACATCAACTTGGCTGTTCTGCATGATGACGTCATCAATGAGTGCAAGTCAGAGCTGAAATGGTTTGAAGCGGCATGTCATGGCGTACCATCAGTCGTCAGTAGTACCCGCAACTATCGTGATGTCATTCGTGATGGAGAAGATGCCTTCCTGGCTGTTACGGCGGATGATTGGGAGAAAGCCATTACACGCCTTGTGGAAAGCAAGGAACTACGCAAGTCAATGGGACAAGCGGCGCAAGAGCGCACGCGTAAAGAGTATTCTCTGGAAATACTGGGCACTCAGCTCGTATCCGATCTCGAAGCCTATGCCAATGAATTGATGGATAGAGCACACTGCGAGCGTGGTGAAGAAGGCACGACAAAGTTGGTAAGGAAGCGCCGCAAGATTGCACTTGTGAATGTGTTCTTCCCACCGCAATCCATCGGCGGGGCAACTCGGGTACTGGATGATAACTTCAAGGCATTACGCAAGCATTATGATGATGACTTTGAACTGGTCGTCTTCACTGCTGACAGTGAATGTCGCACCCCGCATCAGTTGTCCATCTATCGTCATGATGGGGTACGTGTCTATCGTACGGCGACCCTCTGGCGTGAGAATATGGATTGGCATGCCAAGGATGAGCGCATGTACGAGATGTTCACTGAATTTCTCGCGTGCGAACAGCCAGATATAGTGCACTTCCACTGTGTACAACGGTTGACAGGTTCTGTTGTGGAAGCTGCCCGAGATGCGAAAGTGCCCTATATTGTCACGGCGCATGATGCATGGTGGATTTCTGACTTTCAGTTCCTGGTGGACCATACTGGGACGGTATATCCGGAGGGGCATCCCGATCCCTTTGACCCAATTGAACTTCCGCCTAGTATCACTCAGGAAGCCTCCGTTGAGCGAAAGCTATATCTCAAAGGGTTATTGAATAGCGCTTATAAAGTACTGACGGTCTCGAATGCCTTCGCAGATATCTATCGCAAGAATGATATTATGGATATAGAGGTCACCCCCAACGGCATCTCTGATGACTTACCTTGGGCACCCAAGGACACATCCTATACGAAACGAGTTGTTGGCGGGCATGTAGGTGGGATGGCCGAACACAAGGGCTATTATTTACTCAAGCAGGCAGTCATGGAAACCCAGCCAGAGAACATGGAGTTCCTGGTGGTTGACCACTCCAAGGAAGAAGGCTATGAGTCCCGTCAATATTGGGGAAATGTGCCAGTCAGGTTCGTCGGTCGCGCTAGCCAGCATAAAGTAATAGATATTTATCGACAAATTGACATTTTGTTTGCGCCCTCTACATGGCCTGAAAGCTTTGGTCTAGTCACGCGTGAGGCTGCAGCATGTCATTGTTGGGTTGTTGCTTCAAATTTGGGTGGAATTGGAGAGGATATAGATATTGATAGCGGGTCAGTCATCAAACCTACTAATAAAGCGTTGACTCAAGTGCTGATGGCTATAGATGCTAGAATAAAAAAACCATCCAATCCAAAAACTTATTACTTGGCATCTTCACAAGTTCACGGTCTGAAGAAATACTATAAGGGTATATAAATGATCAACAATCTCTTCCTAAGTGTTGGTGCAATGAAAGCTGGTACGACGTGGCTCTACGAAATCCTTAAAGATCATCCCGATGTAAAATTCACCCCTGAGAAAGAGATACATTATTTTGCGAATAAAGTCGGGATTGAGAATCAATTAAACTTCAGGAATCGTACTCTAAAGTTAAAGAATGTAATGCAAAAATATCATAACGGCAATGCTAAATATATATCCGAAAATCTTGACGAAATTGCGTGGTATGTCAAATATGCTAATAAAAGTATAATCGACAATGAGTGGTATATCTCTCTTTTCGATAATTTACCCGAAAGTAAATATTTTGCCGACTTCTCTAATTTGTATTGTCAGATGGACCACGCAGGTTGGGCCAACGTTGAGGAAGTATCGATAAACAATAAAGTGATTTATACACTCAGAGATCCTTTAAAAAGGTTGTGGTCACATTATAAGTTTCATCATAAGTGGGTCGGTAAAGAAGATGACGTCTTGGACGATGGCATTGAATTATTCAAAGAAACTTTGAGTAAAGATTGGTTTATAAATAATGCTGATTATGCTAAAAACCTCATGCTCTTGAACGAGTCTATACATAAAGATAACTTGATGGTTTTGTATTTCGAGGATTTTAGAGATGATCCTCAGCAGCAAGCAGACAATATTGCTGATTTTTTAAACATATCACCTATTAATATCGATGTCGAAGTTGCTAATAAAAAGGTTAATGCAACTAAGAATTACAAAATGCCAGTTGAATGGGAAGAATATGCTCTTGAAATACTTAGGCCGTTAATCGCGACTATGAAAGAACAAAAAATTTGGCATAAAAAATGGAATGACCATGAATTATAATGACTACATTCTATTCGTTCCTGGTACCGATAAAAAAAATAATACAGTTGTTGCTTTCTCAGCAGCTACTGTCCCTAAAGGTAAGTTTTCATTTAGTAATTTATTTTCAAACAAAAGCTTCAATACAATACTCGTAAACACTAGCAATAATAATTGGTACAATGGCGATGGGAACTCAGCGCTAACATGTAAACAATATGCAAAAGCCATTACTGACTTAATTGAAGACAATAACTTGACTGGTTCTATTATAGCATTAGGCGGTAGTATGGGGGCCTACGGTGCTATTAATATCGGGAAATTAATAAACGCAGATACAATTATTGCATTTGGCCTAGAACATAAGCTATTTATGCATGGTAGTAAAAGTGAAAAATATTATATAGAAAAAAATTTAAAAATCATTCCTAATATATCGAAGGGAACTGAGTTTCATGGCGAACAATATGTAGTTACAGGAGGTAGAGATTTAATTGACTACTATAATTCTATGGTCTATTGTAAGAAACAAAATATATCGTTATTTTTACTACCTGATAAACCTCATAGTTTGCCCCCTTATATCTTCAATAAAATAAGTCCTAATCGACTGTTACATGAGGAAAAAATATCTTCTTCCTTGCTGTGTTCATGTTTAGGTGCTGAACAAGAGTTACCTAAAGATATCGATATTGTATTTGCTTCCAAACTTCTCGACTCTATTCAATTTTTAAAACAAAATAACGCTGTTTTTGAAGAGAAGTGTGATATCCTAAATGAGTGCTATCAAGAAAGCTATAATAATATTTTAAAAGCTCACTATCTTAAGCTTATGGCTGAAATTGAAGTTAAGAAAAAAAATTTTCCAGATGCGCTGGAGTTATATTATAAGGCTTTGAATTTATTCCCAGGATTCAAAGAAATTTATGCTCCGCTAGTAGCAATACAGAGAAGGTTTGATTTGTCTCTATCTTTAGAATTATCTGAAAGATTCATTGATTCTCACCAACCTGAGTTATTGGATCCTAACTTACAGATGCTTTATCAACATGGTATAAATAGATATTCTAATAAAGAATATTCTGAAGCAATTGATCTCCTTGAAGACTTTTCTCGCTCTAGGCCATTCCATGAGCATGCTGCATTTTTGATACTACAGTCTAAGAACCAAGTGCAAAGTAAAATGGACTACATGCGCTATTACAATGAGTATGTGGAAAGATTCCCAAATTCCAAGTTTAATCCTCAAGATTAAATGTCTTGAATATGATCAATATTCAGAGGATCAAAAATTGAAATATATCAAGCAATATGAAAAGGGAAGTTACATTAAGCGCTATGATGACTGGGATAGTGCTATAAATTGCTCTAATATCGATTTTGTTTTAAGTTTTATATCTGATTCGATTCAAGGAGATAAGCTAATACTTCCTGATCCAGTATCAGGGGATGATTGTGTAGCAGCAAGAGGTATTGTTACTAGGAATTTTTCAGTGATCCCTTTTTACCCTACAAACGGCTCTAAAAAGGTACCGTGGTTTATAGTGCAAGGCATGAGTTTTATTGATGCGATTATATACTCTAATGATATTTATTTTTTCACACAGCGATCTATAGCTCAGCGCGCAATTGATGTGATGAATAAATCAAATTTTAACTTTGATATCAATAATAATAGTTTTAGTGGTTTTTATCTATCCTGTGGGCGACCTTATCATTACTTTTTTGATGTTCTTTTAAGTTCATATATGTTGAATGATTTAGGCAATGGATATAATTTTTATTATAAGGATGTTTTTCTAAGCCCTCGTCTAATCATGAATGATACTTCATATATATCTGAGAAAAATATAAATGAAATACCCGGAGTTGTCGTTCGACCTGTAACAATCGGATATCAATTTTTAAACGAAGCTAAAGATAACGTAAACAAAAAGATTAATAACTACTGCAGTGTGTTAAAAGATATTCCTGAATCAAACGCTGATGCGACAGTGAAATCTTCATTTGACATTTGGTTCGGTATTACTGGTAATGGAAGGCAGTGTGTAAATCAAGTTTCATTGTTAGATATAACTATCAGTAAGTTTAGTATCGAACATTCGATATTGAATATATATATCGATGGTGTAACCTCTAAAGAAAGTTATTATGATTTAAATGATGGTGATTTTCTAGTGTTTTTGGATATTTTGACTAAGTATAAGAATAATCCAAATGTAAATATATTTAGCCTTATTAGTTTGGATTATCAACAAAAAATAAAGATATCGAAACGGATTGATTTCTTCGTATCCAACGGAGGGACTGGGGCTTTAGTACCTGCTAAAATATGTTCGATTCCAGGTATAGTACATAGTAATCATAAGATCCGTGCTTTTGATTTTGCGTCTATGGAGAATGTTGAATTTATTAAGGGAGTTATACCACGGGAAGTCAACGATGATCAGTCATATAAAATTTCGGAGAAAGAATATATATCAAGTTTAGATGCATATATTGCCCCTTCCGATATAAAGGTTGATCTATTTGATATGAATAAACATATAAAAAAAAGGCAAAATGCTGCTGCGAGATTTATTAATGAAGTTTATCTAACTTATCCGGATGCTTATGATTTTTTACGTCGGAAAATAGAACTTTCGCAGTATCAGCAAGTATATAAGTTTTTTTGCTCTGATGTGCATGCGGAAAAATCTGCCATTGTAATAGACAAGCTAAAAAAAAGCTTTACTAGTATATTTGCCTATTAATGATGTATATATAAACGTGTGTAGTATTAAAGTTAATTTTAGAGACCACTATGAATAAAACTTTTCTTGTAACCGGTGGTGCCGGCTTCATTGGCTCTGCAGTCGTCCGTGAGCTGATTCGCTCAACTCAACATACCGTCATCAATCTGGATGCATTGACCTATGCAGGCAATCTCGAGTCATTGGCCGAGGTGGCGGACTCTGATCGCTATCACTTCGTGCAAGCTGATATCTGCGATGGCGAGAAGATGAAAGCAGTCTTCGCAGAGTTCCAGCCGGATATCGTGATGCATCTGGCGGCCGAGAGTCATGTGGATCGCTCCATTGATGGTCCGGCGGATTTTATCCAGACGAACATTGTCGGCACCTATCAGTTGCTGGAAGCGGCGCGTCAGTACTGGAAGGGGCTGAAGGAGACCGATGCCGAGAAGGCCGCCGGTTTCCGCTTCCATCACATTTCCACTGATGAGGTGTATGGGGATCTCGAAGGGCCGGAAGATCTCTTCACCGAGACGACTGCCTACGCCCCCAGCTCCCCGTACTCTGCCAGCAAGGCAAGTTCGGATCACCTCGTGCGGGCCTGGCAGCGTACCTATGGTCTGCCGACGTTGGTCACCAACTGCTCCAACAACTACGGTCCGTACCATTTCCCCGAGAAGCTCATCCCGCTGATGATTCTCAATGCGCTGGCAGGCAAGGCGTTGCCGGTGTATGGCGATGGCAAGCAGGTGCGAGACTGGCTGTACGTGGAAGACCACGCTCGGGCGTTGATCAAGGTCGCTACCGAAGGCGAGATCGCCGAGACCTACAACATCGGCGGCCACAACGAGAAGCAGAACATCGAAGTCGTCAAGACACTGTGTGCCCTGCTGGAAGAGCTGGTGCCGGAGAAGCCGGCGGGAATCTCCAGGTACGAAGACTTGATTACCTATGTGACGGACCGCCCTGGTCACGATGTGCGCTATGCGATTGACGCCGCCAAGATAGAGCGTGAACTGGGCTGGGTACCACAGGAAACCTTCGAGACCGGCCTGCGCAAGACAGTCGAGTGGTATCTGGCCAATGAAAACTGGTGGCAGCGCGTACAGGATGGCAGCTACCGTGGTGAGCGTCTGGGGACCGGGAGCTGATGATGACGACTTCCCATCGCATGGGCCGTATCCTCATTCTCGGGGGCAACGGTCAGGTCGGCTTTGAACTGCAGCGCAGCGTGGCGCCTTTCGGCGAGGTGAGTGCACCGCGCCGCAGTGAACTGGATGTCAGTGATCTGGCCGCGGTGTCAGCCTATCTGGAAACGTATCAACCACAGCTGATTCTCAACGCCGCCGCCTGGACGGCAGTCGACAAGGCAGAAGAGGAGCGCGAGGGCGCCATGCGCCTCAACGCGGAATTGCCTGCCCTGTTGGCCGAGAAAGCTACTGAACTCGACGCCACCCTGGTGCATTACTCGTCGGATTACGTCTATCCGGGAGATGGGGATCAGCCCTGGCGTGAAGACAGCCCGACGGCGCCGCTGTCCGTTTATGGCGAGAGCAAGTTGGCTGGCGACGAGGCGGTATTGGCCAGTGTCTGTCGTCACCTGGTGTTCCGCACCAGCTGGGTGTATGCCGCCCGTGGCAACAACTTCATGAAGACGATGCTCAAGCTGGGGCGTGATCGCGATGCGCTGAACATCGTCAATGATCAAATCGGTGCGCCGACTCCTGCGCGCCTGATCGCCCAGCTCACCTGCGAGGCATTGCGCCAACGGATCGGCTCAGGGCTTTATCACCTGGCCCCGCAGGGTACCACCAGCTGGCATGGTTTCGCCCAGAGCATCTTCCGTCTGGCCATCGCGCAGGGGGAAACGCTGGCGATAGACCCACAAACGCTGGGTGGCATCCCGACAGCGGAATACCCGACACCGGCGACACGCCCACTGAATTCCCGTCTTGCGCTGGCGAAACTCGAGTCGGCACTTGGCCTCGAGCTGCCTGATTGGCAGTCTCAGCTGGCGCTGACACTCAAGGAACATCTGGATCGCTGAGTCAGCGGTCTCTGTCACATTGGCAGATCATCTTCAGTGTGTGGCATCCCGCGGCACCTGATCTTCTTCGAATGAAACGCTACACGTCGATACGACAAGGATTTTGATATGGCGCGCAAGGGCATCATCCTCGCCGGTGGTTCCGGTACACGACTGCATCCGATCACTCGCGGTGTATCCAAGCAGCTGCTGCCGATCTACGATAAGCCAATGATCTTCTATCCGGTCTCTGTCCTGATGCTGGCCGGAATCCGCGAGATCCTGATCATCTCCACCCCGGAAGACCTGCCGCAGTATGAAAAGCTGCTGGGCAACGGCGAGCAGTACGGCGTGCGTTTCGAGTATGCCGTGCAGCCGAGTCCGGATGGCCTGGCGCAGGCCTTCATCATCGGTGAGGAATTCATCGGCGATGACCCGGTCTGCCTGGTGCTGGGTGACAACATCTTCCACGGTCAGCACTTCTCGGATCAGCTGAAGCGTGCCGCGAATCAGCCGAGCGGCGCCACCGTCTTCGGTTACCTCGTGCAGGACCCGGAGCGCTTCGGTGTGGTCGAATTCGATGACTCCAGCAAGGCGATGTCCATCGAGGAGAAGCCACTGAAGCCCAAGTCGCCCTATGCGGTGACAGGCCTCTACTTCTATGACAATGACGTGGTCGAGATCGCCAAGGCCGTCGAGCCTTCCGAGCGTGGTGAGCTGGAAATCACCAGCGTCAACAATGCCTACCTGGAACGCGGTGACCTGCGTGTCGAGCGACTGGGTCGTGGTTTTGCCTGGCTGGATACCGGTACCCACGACAGCCTGCTGGAAGCCGGTCAGTACGTGCAGACCATCGAGCATCGTCAGGGCCTGAAGGTGGCATGTCTCGAGGAAATTGCTTGGACCAACGGCTGGATCAGCGACGAGCAGCTCGAAGAGCAGGGCTCCGCGCTCAAGAAGACCGGTTACGGCCAGTACCTACTGAAGCGCCTGGATGACAAGCGCCGTGGTAACTATTGATAGAAATATGTGAACAAGGAATTAATTATGTCAGAAAATAAAGTGCTGGAATCTATTGTCGAACAGATAAATCTACGTTTAACTGAAATTTGCTCTTTGCGGCAAGACTTTACGAAGAAAGAAGATGATAGCTTTGTCAGTAAAGGTGATCTACTTGTTCAAGATATCGTAGTGGACTTGATTAATAAGAATCTTCCTGATCATAATGTAATATCTGAGGAAGATGCACCATTCGAAAGTGTTGATTTTGATGAAACTAGTTCTTATGTGATTATTGATCCTATAGATGGCACTGAGAATTTTGTTTCTGGGCTAAAGGAGTGGGGAGTTGGTGTTTCTATCTACACCAAAGGTAAACATGTTGGATCATTGATCCATTTACCTGAGTTAAATGACTTCTTGATGACAGGAATGAAGACTGATAAATATAAATCTCGTATTATTGGGTTGTCATCATCCTTAACAAAAAGCGATCTGATAGAATTACCTGATGATGGCTTTGAATATCGTATCATCGGATGCTCCATGTATAACATGCTTTCAGCAGTGAGAGGAGCTTATGCCAGGTTTGAAAATGTCAAAGGTGTAAATTGCTGGGATGTGTTACCTGGTTTGAACCTGGCATTAGAACATGGTACCTATGCTGAAGTTGATGGATCACCGTATTCTGGGCAGATCCTTTTTCCTACTCGCAAGTATAAAATTAAACTTTCGTCAGAAGGCTGAAAAATGAATAATCTACTGATTGAAGCTATTGGTAATAAAAAGAATCAGGATATCTATATTCTGGGGAAAGGTTCCACAATTGATGAGATTAATTTAAATGCGCTTGAAGACAATATCGTTATTAATACCAACGATACAGAGTTGTTGCTACCTGGGAACATATGTGTTTTTCATCACGGGTGGGTATTAGATGTTCTTGAACAGAAAGGGCCACAAGCTAATCTCTATATTAGCGATCGCTCTGTAACAGGAGCGACCTCAAGTATACTGGCCGAGTATATTCCCAACAACCCTGATAACTCAGAGTTTTTGCTTAACCGGTTTTATTCATCAGATATCCATGTCGAAAGCTCTGTTCTTATTACTGCTTTAAAAGTTGCAAACCTCTTGGCAAAAGAACTAGGCCAGAAGAAAAATGTATACCTACTCGGCTTTGACTTCACAGTAAAGACTGGATTCACGGATCAAATGCCGATCCATATGAATGAAAGTGAGAGTGAATATGTTGAGAAAACACTAAAATCACAAGAGCATCTTCTTGAGATGCTACTATCCGAGCCAGAAAAACTAGATATTAGTATCAAACATGTAGGGATTAGGCCTTATAGCTCATTTACTGTGGAGGCTTTCAATAAACTCTTCAATACTTTGAGCTACGAAGATACCACAGTTTTGAACTCTAATGTTAAAGATAAGTTCTCTGTAAAAGTGATTGCTGAAATCACAACAAATCATTTTGGTGATAGAGAGCGCTTGCGCTCGATGATTATTGCTTCCAAGCAAGCCGGCGCTGACTACATCAAGTTGCAAAAACGTGATGTTGAAACTTTTTATACAAAAGAGAAACTAGATAGCGAATATCGATCCCCCTTTGGTAACACTTTTAGAGACTATCGACATGGCATAGAGCTTTCCTATGATGATTTTGTTTTTGTTGATGAATTCTGTAAAAGTATAGGCATTGGTTGGTTTGCTTCGGTACTCGATTATCCTTCGTATCTATTCATGAAGCAATTTGATCCTGAAATGGTGAAGCTTCCTTCTACTATTTCAGAGCATACGGAGTTTTTGGAAGCTGTCGCCAAGGACTTTAAGAAGGATGTTGTAATATCTACAGGTTTCACTCATCCTGAATATGAGAGTTTTATTCTTGAAACATTCAAGAATGTGAGAAATGTTTATTTACTGCAATGCACTTCTGCATATCCAACAGCTAATGAGGCGACCCAATTAGGGGTTATACGTCATTATTATAATATTTCTCGAGAGCACGCCAATATAATCCCGGGATTCTCCAGTCACGATATAGGTAGCCTATGTTCCATGATGGCTGTAGCGGCTGGTGCACGCATGATTGAGAAACATGTAAAATTTGGTGATGTTTCTTGGTCGCATTTTGACGAAGTAGCGGTTGATCTAGTTAATGGTGACTATGCAAAAGTTGTGTCCGATATTCGCATTGCAGAAAAAATAGTGGGTAGTGAAACCAAGGAAGTACATTCTACAGAACATCATAAGTACTGGGTTTCTAAATAAGTGAGGTTTTTATGAATGTTGTATCTTTATTGATCGGCCGCGGTGGTAGTTCTCTTAAGAACAAGAATATATTGCCAGTTAATGGTGTTCCGCTTCTGCTATGGGGTTGCTCCGCAGCAGTTCGTAGTAAGTATATTAATCATTACTACGTTAGTAGTGATGATGCGGAAATATTAAATACAGCTGCGATCGCAGGTTATAAGCCTATAGTTAGACCTTCGAAGTTAGCATCTGATACGGCTCAAAGCTCGGATGCAGTACGTCATGCCCTAGAGCATATCGAAGAGACAGTTGGTAAAGTTGATATCTTGGTCGTTCAACATGCTAATGTTGGTACAATTACTGAGGATATGATTGATACCTGTATAAGTATGTTGATAGAGAATGCTAAAGCTAGCTCTGTAGTTCCTGCTCATGAGTATGCAGAGTATCATCCAATGCGAGCAAAAAGAGTAACGGAAGATGGGTATTTAGAGTCGTTCTTTACTGGTCATAAGGTTTCAGCTAATCGTCAAGATTTGCCTCAAGCTGTATTTTTTGACCACTCATTTTGGGTTCTAAGAGGTCGCGATGCTGTGTTTGACCCCAATGGCCAAGGACCATGGCCTTGTATGGGGTCAAATATTTTGCCGTATATAAATTCTGGATGCTTTGATGTTCATACGTTAGAAGATCTCGAGACAACTGGTCGATGGATACATGAAAATAACATCGCTGTGCCTGACTTTTTAACTGATTAACTAAAATTTGGGTTGTTTTTATGAAATATGAAAATCTTGATATACCCGAAGTTATTTTACTAACGCCTAAGATATTCGGTGATGAGCGCGGCTTCTTCATGGAGACCTTTCGCCAGAGCGAATTCGTCGAGCACTGCGGTGATTACACCTTCGTGCAGGACAACCACAGCAAATCCCGTCAGGGAATTCTGCGTGGCCTGCACTACCAGTTGAATCAGCCGCAGGGCAAGCTGGTGCGTGTCACCCAAGGGGAAGTCTTCGATGTGGCCGTGGACATGCGCAAGAGCAGCCCGACGTTCGGTCAGTGGGTCGGTGCCCATTTGAGCGAAGACAATCAGCAGATGCTATGGGTGCCGCCGGGATTCGCGCATGGGTTCTATGTCATCAGCGAATCCGCGGAATTCCAGTACAAGTGCACGGATTATTATGCCCCGGGGGATGAGTACTCACTGAAATGGAATGACGCCAGCGTGGGGGTCGAGTGGCCGCTGGTGAAGGGTGAGGCCCCGCTGCTCTCGGGCAAGGATGAAGCCGGTGAATCTTTCGAGACGGCCGCTGTCTTTGAATGAGGCGCTGAAGACTTTTGGGTATAAGTGATTGATGCCTCACTCCCTTCTGGGAGTGAGGCCCTTTTTGTTTGTCGCTGTTTTCGATGAGAGTGGGTTTATGAAGATCAAGGTCGTGGCCATAGCTAAAGATGAAGCGGCCTATCTACCAGAGTGGTGCTTTCATCATCTGTATTTCGGGTTTGATGCATGTGAAGTGTGGTTGAACAACATCACGGATAATTCCATAGAAGTCTGCAAGACATTGGTGACGCGTACACAGAATAGATTCAGCTGGGTGATGGCGGATGATCTATTGGCATCATGTAATGTAAAGGGCAAGAACTTTCAGACTGAGGCATATAATATCGCCTTTGGGCAGGCGCGCCGTCAAGGATTCAGTCATGTGCTGTTCATTGACTTGGATGAACTCTGGATTCCACATGATTTTCAATCGTCAATTCATGATTATCTTGCCAGCAAGGATCTCACGCAAGCCGATGTCGTGTCTTTCAATTGGGCCATTGATACTCCGCTTCATTTACGGCCAGCCTATGCACGCCCGTTCTCCGACCTGATGTGGGTGCATAATAACCGACATGTCAAAAGTCTTGTTCGGACTTCTGCCAAGGTAGAGCGTATCAATATTCATACTGCCAGGCTGAAGAATAGTGAGAATTTCTTCCTCGCGGATGGTCGGCCTTTCAAGTTATTGGAAGATGATCAGCATGAGCGCTCCTTGATGAGCCGGCAGCAGTTCGAAGTAAGAGAGAAGCGGCTTGCTGGCGCCTTTATCTATCACCGTATCTATCGCTCTCAACATGAGTATCTCTCATCGCTTGATAAGGGACGCCGTCATGCTTCCAACGATGCTCGGCCTCTCAAATTGAACCGTCTTGGGTATCGTTCGGACCCGAAGTCGACTAAAGCGAAGCGTTACAATATTGATCAGCAACATATCAATGAATATGAAGCTGCCTGGGGAAGTTTCCTGACGTCAGAACTGGTATCGCATCAATCATCTTCTCGCGCTTTCGTCACCAATCGATATGAGACAGTCTTGACCAAGCTACAAGAGAATGACTGTTATCTTTTTGCGCGTTATCAAGGTCTGTTTCACTCCGTCACCGACAAGGGGATACAGCGGCTACGCCGGAAGCTCAACTGGGGGCCGAAACCTAGCAGCATCAATTATGTGGCTGTCACGGATATCTCATTGTTCAGTGGTCAAATAGTTCTCAAAGGATATGGATTCAATCTACATTCTCGTAAGGTCATCTCGGGAGCGACGTTACTGTCATCCTCAGGACGAGAATATTCATTATCCATTTCTCCTGTTACCTCAGAGATTGCTGCCGATGCTTTTGATCGTGCTCCAGAGAAATGTGGTTTCGTGATGCGTTCTGATGCGCAATGGGACGGTACGATCGAGTCTTTCTGCGTCACTATCGGCGAACATGACTATACGGTACCGCTGGATTTTCTCCCCTCCATTTCCATCTTGGAAGTCAACTGATGCTGTTCGTTCATATTCCCAAGACTGCTGGTACCAGTTTCAGAGAAAGTATAGAAGAGGTGGTGGCTTCTCGTTCACGTCGCTTTCGCAAGGTCGAGCGGGATTATGGTGCCAGCGCTGGTGTCACGACCTCTGCCGTCAAGGAAGCCACTTATCTAGCCAAGGATGTCAGTCAGCTGGTCATCAAGTCGCCTGAGGATACCTTCATGACGGGGCATTATTCCATCATGCGATATTTGCCCCATTATGGCATTGGCAGAGTCTGCACCTTCGTTCGTGATCCGGTATCTCGTGTCGTTTCTGAGTATCTACATGCCTGTCGTCATCACGGAGTCACGGAGGATTTCGAGGTATTCTATCGCCAGCCGGGAATGCAGAACCGACAATGGAAACTTCTTGCCGGACAACCCTTGGGTTGCATGGGGGCTGTTGGTGTCACGGAGCGATACGAGGACTCCTTGAAAGTCATCAATGCCCGCTTTGCCTTGCAGTTGGAAGCTAGGACTTCCAATGCCAATCCTGTGTCGCGCGACAAGTATCAGGATCTGATCAATATTCATCGTGAATCGATAGAAGTGCTCAACAAGCATGATATTCGACTCTATCGACAAGCTACCTTGTTGCTGGACCGTCGATTGAAGGCATTGGGCGATAGAGCTGCGCCACTGGCTTATCACGCTGACAAGCTGCCGCAGGTCATCAGCGGCTATGCCTGGTGGCCAGAATCTTCAGAGATGGTGGTGCTGGAGATCTGTCGTGTCGTGGAGGGAAAGGTAAGTGACAGGGTCATGGATGGCATCCTGGCCAAGGAGTTCTCTGTCGAGGCATATGGACTGGGAGCCTCCAGAAAAGGCTATGTAGGGTTCAGATTCGGGATGGGTAGCCTGAGGGCGGGGCAATATTGCTTGAGAGAGTCCTCAAGCTTACAAGTACTCCTTGATTTCAAGCGATGAACCTATGGGTGGTATCTATCTTGTCGTTTTTATATTCCAGAGTTGAGCATTGCTGGGAAACATTATTTTCCATTCGTCATCAGCCAGCGACCGATCGTTATCGTGATATCACCTCAGATCCGAGAAGTGGTGAGTTGATCGCTGAGTCAGACGATCCTCAAATGATCTTGCGATCAAGGGCATGGATACCGGGTTGGTACATGCTGGAAGCGACGGTGCTACATGCGACTGCAGCCAGGGAATCAAGGCTGTACCTCAATGAAGGGCAGGGTTATACCGACGAGAACAGTGTGTCGTTGCCCATCAAGAATGGCCGTGTCTCCAAACGTATCGTTCATGTCGCCAAGAGTGGCACACGATTGAGGTTTGATCCGGTAGATGCACCGGGTAACTTCAGTGTGGAACATCTTCGTCTCATCCTGCTGACTCCCGGTTTTGCTCGTGATCGGATTCGCAAACGTGTCATGCGCCTGCATCATGACTTCAGAGGAATGTCTCTCGAAGGCGTGTCTCGTCGAATGGAGGCGGAGTATCACGGGCATGGATACTCAACACCACAACAATGGCTGATGGCCTGTTACGCTGAAACCTTTCATAACCGGCGCGGACAGGGAGATTATCAAGCCTGGATCGCTGTGAATGAGATGCCTGTAGCGGAAGAGACTCTGGCACGTAAGCCACTCATTTCCATTCTGGTGCCTGTCTATCGTCCCGAGCCTGGCCATTTTCGTGCCTGTATCGAATCCGTACTGGCACAGAGTTATCGCAACCTTGAGCTTTGTCTGGTGGATGATGCATCAGGAGATGAGGCGCTGACCGAAGTGCTGGAGGAGTATCGGCTGCGTGATGATCGGGTTCGTGTCGCTGTTCACGAGCGAAATCAGCACATCTCTCATACGAGCAATACTGCGCTGGAGATGGCATCAGGAGATTTCATCGCACTGCTTGATCATGATGATGTGCTTGCACCCCAGGCGCTGTACTTCATGGCACAGGCCATCAACAAGGCCCCTGAGGCCATGGTGTTCTATTCCGATGAAGACAAGCTGGATGAAAAGGGGCGACGCCACGACCCACATTTCAAGAGTGGCTGGAATCCCGACTTGCTGTTGTCTCAGAATTATCTGTCCCATCTGGGCGTGTATTCGACGTCGCTGGTGCGACAGTCAGGTGGTTTCCGTGCAGGGTATGAAGGAAGTCAGGACCACGACCTTGCATTGAGAGTGACGCGTGACTTGTCTGCATCACAGATTGTCCATATACCTCGCGTACTTTATCACTGGCGTGCTGGCGAGGGTTCTACTGCCCTGGACAGCGGTGCCAAGGATTACACCAGTCAGGCAGGGCTCAAGGCAGTACGAGATTACGTGGCTCAAGCCTCGTTACCTGCCTCTGTCACTCTGGGGAGTCTGCCCAATACCTATCGTGTCACCTGGCCGGTGAGAGGACGGCCACTGGTCAGCTTGATAGTCCCGACCCGAGATGGTGTGGATATTCTCAAGCCATGCGTCGAGGCGTTGTTGGAGAGAACAACCTATACACATTTCGAGCTTTTGATACTGGACAATCAATCGACCTGTGAGAAGACCCTGACTTTCATGCAGGAGGTCAGCCAGCGTGACTCGAGGGTAAGGGTGCTGCAGTGGAATCATCCTTTCAATTATTCTGCCATCAACAACTTCGGCGTCAGCGAGTCGCGTGGTGAGATCATTGGCTTGATCAACAACGATATCGAGCCGATCAATGCTGATTGGCTGGATGAGATGGTGGGTCAGGTTCAGCGTGAAGAGATTGGCTGTGTGGGTGCCAAGCTGTATTACCCCAACAATACCGTGCAACATGCCGGGGTTATCCTGGGTATCGGTGGCGTTGCCGGACATGCACACAAGTATTTCCACAGAACGGAATCCGGTTATTTCTCGCGCCTGATGCTGACGCAGAACCTGAGTGCCGTCACGGCAGCCTGTCTGCTGGTCCGACGTGAGGTCTTTGAGGCTGTCGGCGGGCTCAATGAAGCGCATCTTGCCGTTGCTTTCAATGACGTTGATTTCTGTCTGAAGGTCAGGGAAGCAGGCTATCGCAATCTCTGGACACCCTTGGCTGAGCTGTATCACCACGAATCTGTCTCGCGAGGTCAGGACGATAATCCTGAAAAACAGGCGCGTGCGCAGCGGGAGGTCTCTTACATGCTGGAAACCTGGGGAGAGCAGCTGACAACAGACCCTTACTACAACCCCAATCTGACTCTCGTCCACGAAGACTTTTCATTGCGTTGAGGTGTCTTGCGGCTTGGGTCTGCCTGTTATCAGAATTGCCGTTTCACAAGGAATGCCATGTCTCGTTCATTGCGCTTTCTGAAGGCTCCCCTTTGGGGGCTTGCGCTGTTTACCGGTGCCAAATCCTTCGTTGCCAATCCTGTCATCGGTCATGAGGGGCTGAACCGCCGTGGACTGCATGTCTGGCGTGTGAAGGCAGCGTCCCGAGTCATGCGCTGGCGAATGGCAATGCTCAGCCGTGGTGTGCCCAGGGATGAGCGTGAGGCTTACCTGCGTGAGGGGTATCTGTGCAAACAGGATTTCCTGTCGCCAGAGGTGTTCTCTCAACTCAAGGCGGAGCTTGAGCGCGTGCATGAGCACGGTCCTGGTGAGGTGCGGGAATGCTGCCAGGGTGATACCCGCACTCATCGCGTATTGCTGGACCCGGAGACCCTGAGCGAGCTGCCAGTGGCTAAGCAGGTGCTTTCGGACACGCGGCTGAGGCGTCTGCTGCGATTCTGTGCAGGACACCGCCGTCTGCCCATCGTGCATCTGGAAAAGGTCTTCAATGGTGCCCGGGAGAGTGATGAGGCTGATCCGCAGAAGTCCCTGCACGTGGATACCTTCCAGCCCACCATGAAGTTCTGGCTTTATCTGGAGGAGGTAAGCGAGCGCAACGGACCTTTCATGTTCGTGCCTCAGTCCACGCAGTTGAACAAGGGCCGTCTGGATTGGGAGTATCACATGAGCCTGACGGCGCGTGAGCATGCCAATCGCTATACCCAGCGGGGTTCGTTCCGAGTCGAGGAGGGGGCGCTGGAGCGCTTCGGGCTCAATCCTCCCACCTTATTCAAGGTGCCCGCCAACACGCTCTTGATCGCCAATACCTTCGGCATGCATGGGCGTGGGCCGG
>CETM01169169.1_pt1 | contig 21623 bp, 25 predicted proteins | sample 361451 | NCBI WGS metagenome assembly CETM01 (sample SAMEA2622690, study PRJEB7988) | marine metagenome | isolation source: saline water (ENVO:00002010), including
AGTTCCTGTTTCACGTATATTTTGATATAAACGAAGGATCAATGAGTGCTGGTGGATCTGGTACTACTGAATTTTCTAAAGAAGAAAAATACGAACTTAATATGCTTGTGAAGGCTTGTGACCTTCCAAAATACGATTTCAATGTTGAAGAAAAAAATCAATATAACAAAAAAACATATGTTGGTACAAGAATTGGATATCAACCTATAGTAATAAGTTTTCATGACGACCATGCCGATACTGTAAATGCTTTTTGGAAAAAATATTATGAATATGAAATAGCAGATAGTAAAGGTTTATCTATAGAAGATTATGTTTTAAATGGCCGTGATGATATGTATGATAACAGCAAATCAAGAGTTGCAAATAGATACGGCATGGACACACCAAAAGCAAGACGTCAGCCATATCTAAGAAGCATACAAATTTTTACATTACAAAAACAAAGATTTACATCATTTACTTTAGTCAATCCAAGAATAGGATCTTTTAGTCACGACAATTTAGATGCAGGCGATGGCGCAGGAATATTACAAAATCAGATGCAAGTTTTTTACGAAACTGTTGTGTACGACACAGGCATTGTAAAAGAGATGGGCAAATTTGGTTTTGCAAAATTACACTATGATAAAGAACCTTCACCTTTAACAGTGTTTGGTGGTACAGGAAATAGTATTTTCGGACCTGGTGGTATTATAGATGGCGTAGGTTCAGTTCTAAGTGCGGCGAGGTCAGGAAACTATCTTGGTGCAATATTATCAGGAATAAACACTGCCAATAAAATTAAAAAGAAAAAAGCAAAAGATGTTAAACAAGAATTAAAAGGAATAATAAAAGAAGAAGTTGTAAAAACAGCAACAGGTGGCACAGGATCACAAGTCGGCGATATAATTGTGGGTACGGGATTGGCAACTGCTATTGCTGTTGATACTGCTTTATCAGATGACGAAAAGAAAAATGCAACAATAATAAACAACACTCCAAACTCAGTTGATTTTTTAACAGCAGACGAAGTGTTTAGATTAGTTTCAAATAACACAACAGTAAGGGATCAAGTTGCGGCAGGTATCTACTATAAAGATATAGGTTCAAGAAAAGGTTTATCAGTTGCACAAAGCGATGTAGAATTTAACACACAAACCGACTCTGTAAAAACTGTTTACAGAACAAAGGTAACTACTGACATAAGAAAACTTGTTAACAAAGGTTATATAAAAGTTGGCAGGGATAATCAAAATGTTACAGTTGCAACAGAGAAAGCGAGTATAACAACATAATGGCTGATTTTTACACAAATTTACCCCCAAAAGATCAAGACTCTTTACAGAAGACTATCGATACACTTAAGGACGGAACATACGTTGAGCCTTTTGAAATGAATCAAAATGACTACGATGCCGCGATTGCGTTTTTTGTTAAAAGAGGTTTTACTAGAGTATCTGCAGAATCTACTGCGTACATCATTTTGCAACAAGCAAAAATTGACGAAGTATCTGTTGGAGAAATATTAGATAAATTGACCTATGCCTCTCCGGCACAGTTGTCAGAATTAATAACCATTGTGTTAAATGAAAACAGACACAAAACTAGTAAGTTGGGAGTAAGAAGTAATAGAACTTCGAACGAGGTTGTGTCTAGAAACGTACTAGACTAATGAATCCAAGATTACCTAAATTTGCAAAGGGAAAGTTTAATCCAAAATTTCCAGAAAAATATATTGGATTAAAAACGCCAACTTACAGATCAAGTTGGGAACAAGCATTCATGCGTTTATGTGACGAACATCCTAACGTTGCCAAATGGGCAAGTGAAAGTATCAAGATACCATACAGACATCCTTTCACAGGAAAATATACTGTGTACGTACCAGACTTTTTTGTTGTGTATCAAGATAAGTTGGGAAAGAAACACGCAGAGTTAATTGAAGTTAAACCTAAAAGTCAAATCTCTATGGAAGCCGCAGGCAGAAGTTTAGGCAAAAGAAAACAAGTAGCAATAAATCAATGCAAGTGGGAGGCGGCCAACGCATATTGTAAACAACAAAAAATACGTTTTAGAGTAATATCAGAAGACCAATTATTTCACTCAGGATCGCGTAAGTAGTAGTATGACAAAGAAATTAGAAGACATTTTAAATTTACCAAATGTCAAAGAAGCATTTGCACAGGTAGACAAAAAAGAAAAAGACAAAGCAAATGGTAAACCTGCACAAAAAAATGTTGATCCACAAACACAAAAAGCATTGGAAAAAACATATGCAGAATTTGACAAGATTGCGGCCGCTTTACCACAAGTAAAAGGTCTAGGAGAATTGTCAGATTTAGAACTTGATAAATTGTCTGTTGAAGCGGAAGAATCCTACAAAAACCTAATGGATTTGGGCATGAATGTAGACTCTAGATATTCTGGTAGAATATTTGAGGTTGCAAGTACAATGTTAAGAAATGCCATTGATGCTAAATCAAACAAGATTGATAAAAAATTAAAAATGGTAGAACTTCAACTTAAAAAACAAAAAATAGATCAAACCAATAACGACGGACCAGCCATGGAAGAACAGGATGGTTTTGTTGTCACAGACAGAAATGAACTCATGAAAAAACTCTTGCGTACTGAAGAAAAAGATAGTACAATTAAAAAAAGCAAGGAGTAAATTTATGACAGAATTCACCCACGGTATACAGGGTGCTTTTAAGAAACTGGTTTCCGGTTCAAGCATCATGTTAGCATTAATATACACACTAGGACATATAGTAATTGCTATGACAGTTGTTAGTGTGCTTACTGGAGCAAGTTTATGGGAGGCTGGTGCAGTTGCATTGATCGAACCTTCTATAAATGGAGTTTGGTTCTACGTACTTCATTCTATCTGGAAAAAAAATTACGTTAAATGAGTAAAAAATACGTAAATGAGATTCCCAAACTACCGGATGATCATCACCTTGCGGTTACGCATGAGTGCTACAATTACCCTAGTTGGTTGGATTATTTAGATTCAAAAAGCAACTACCATTTTGACAAATGGCGAGATGATTCAAACTATCCTGGTATAGATGACAAACTTAAATTTAGATGGAAAACAGATATAACAAAAGAAATTTTTCCGTTTGTTAGAGAAAAATCTCGGAATATGCACCCTAACGATATTGGAGTATTGTATGGGGCATGGTGGCTACATGAACAAGAAGTGCGAGGTATGGATCATGTTGGTTTCAAGGAAGTAGTTAAACCTGAAAAACATCCTACTTTATGTAAAATTGTTGATTGGTTTGAGTGGGCAGACGAACCGCAACCAATTATAATGGAAAAAAACGTGGGTAATTTTGAAACATATCACGTGGATACAATGGACGGACATCCTAGCGGATATGGAGTCAAAGAACTTGCAAGGATTATAATACATTTACAGGATTGGGAGCCAGGACAACTGCTACAATGGGGGAATAGAGTGATAACACAATGGAAAGCAGGTGATACAATAGCATACGACAAAAACGTACCTCACGGAACCGCTAATTGCAGTAGGTATAGACGCTATTCTTTACGTATAACAGGTGCTCCTAGCAAACACACATTAGAGAAAATACAGCAAGGCGGCGTAATCAACATAGACTAATAAGTGATTCAAAAGACTAAATAATACTAATATGAGCACGTTTAAAGAGTATTTTACAGAATCAGTTAAGTCATATGACTACAAAATAAAGATAGCAGGTGAACCTAAGGATATAGATGCTAATAGGTTAGAAACTGCGTTGCAGAAATTTGAAGTAGCAAAAATGTCTGCAGGTAAGAAAACTCCAATCCAAAGTATGCCTTTAGACTTTCCTGCATTGTCAAATGAGGCTGTAACAATTTTTGACGTTAGCACGAACTATCCAGCATCTGTAAGAGAAATGAAAGAGTACATAGCAGATTACATGAACATTTCTCCAGCACACGTTGTAGTGAGAAAACCTGGTGAACCAACAGAGGAATATCAGGATCAAATGCAAGTTGCAAAAAATTCAGAATACAAAAACAAATTACTTGACTTAGAATACAAGGACGCACCTAAAGTAAAAGGCGAAGAATTCCACTCTACAAAAGCAAACATGAGTTTGCTTAAAGAATTACTAAAAGATAAAGAAAAAAACGATCATCCAAAAGAAAAAGAAAATATTCAAAGCAAAGAAGATGCTCCGGCAGAATCACCTTTGACAAAATCAACTAATCCTCATCCTGATCCAAAAAGGAAATAATTATGGAAATGATCGACGTTTTAAAAAAACTACAAGAAATTGCAAACAAAAGTCCTGAAGTTGAAAAAGCAATCAGATCAGTAGAAGCAACTAATCCGGTTACGGAAAGACCTTTATCACAAGGTGAAGAAAACAAAAAAGAAAAAATTGTTAAGTCTATGAAAAAAGACAAAGAAGGCTTTGAGAAACGATATGGAGATGATGCCAAAGCAGTAATGTATGCAACTGCAACAAAAATGGCTAAAAAAGAAGACGAAACTAACGAAGGCGGAATGAGTGACATACACATTGGTGCCCAAGAAGTTGTTGGTCAATATATCAACGATGACGGCGATTTAGATATGCCAAAAGATCAAGTGTTAAAAGCAATGAACATGGAAAAAGCAAAAGCACCTTTTCCTAGATCATATGAAATAGAAACTGCCATGCAAATGATACAAGACGAATTTGATGACAATGGTGCTAGAAAACCTGATATGGAGCCTGCAATGGACTCAGAACAACCTGCAGACGAGGGTAACGAGTTCGCTCAAGCGGTACAAAAAGCAAAAGCGGCTGGTATGAAGGCAGGAGATAAATTTAAAGTTGGAGATCAGGAGTACACATTAAAAGATTCTGATTTTGAACAGGTAAATACAAACACTATGGAAACAAAAGATAAAAAAGAGATTAAAGAAGCAATCCAAATTAAAACTGATTCTCCTGAAGAAGCAGGAATGATGATGCAAATTTTAAAATTAGCAGGTATCCAACCAATGGGTGCTGAAATGCCAAGTATGGAACCAAAACCAGGTTCAGAAATGGATCCAGGCGAATTGAATAAACAAATGGATGCACCAGAAACCGATGGTGACGAAATGGCAATGTACAGAAACATGGTTACAAAACCAGACGAAGAAAAACAAGACGAAACTTTTGACAACGAACCTAATGAAAAAGTTCAAGACGTTGATACTTTGGTAAATGTACACTCAGGTGGTGCTAACAAACAAAAGCAACAAGTAAGAAAAGAATATCCAGGCGATAATCCACTTGCAGTTGAAGATAAAATTTCAGAAGAAGAATTATCTAATTCATTAAGAACACAATACGAAGACTTTAAAAAAACATATCAAGCAGAGGCAAAAAAAGCAAAGCCTGACTTTTTAGATATGGACAAAGACGGCAATAAAAAAGAACCAATGAAAAAAGCCGTTAAAGACAAAGAAGCAAAATAAGTCTTTAATACCCCTCAAAATCAATTAAATACTTTACTATGGCGTATGTAAGTTTAGATTCGCAACAGATTAAAAAAGCGAACAAAAAGCACAAATACACTAAAGAACAAGTTTTACAACTTGAAAAGTGTATGCACGAAAAAACTGGACCTTTGTTCTTCATGGAAAACTTCATGAGGATACAACATCCTACAAAAGGTGAGATGCCTTTCAAGCCTTACCCATATCAAAAAAGATTGATAGAAGCATACAACGACCATAGATTTTCTATTTCAATGTTACCAAGACAAACAGGAAAAACTACCTGTGCATCAGGATACCTAATATGGTATGCTATGTTTAAACCAGATTCACAAATACTAATCGCGGCACACAAATACGCAGGTGCATCGGACATTATGTCAAGGGTGCGTTATGCTTACGAAATGTTGCCTGGTTGGATTAAAGCAGGTGTTACACAATACAATAGAAACTCAATAGAATTTGATAATGGTTCTAAAATAATGGCAACCACTACAACTGAAAACACTGGACGGGGTATGTCCTTAACAATGATATATTGTGATGAGTTTGCATTTGTGCAACCACCTGAAAAAGCATCTGAGTTTTGGACTTCACTATCTCCTACTTTGTCAACTGGAGGTAAATGCTTAATTACTTCAACACCAAACAGTGACGAAGACCAATTTGCGTTAATCTGGAAAGAAGCAAATAAAAGATTCGACGAGTATGGCAATGACAAAATTGTAGGTACAAACGGTTTCTATGCTATGAAGGCTCATTGGAGCGAACATCCAGACAGAGATGATTCATGGGCAGACCAAGAAAGATCCAGAATAGGTGAAGAAAGATTTAGAAGGGAACACGAATGTGAATTCTTAATCTTTGACGAAACATTAATTAACAGTGTAACTTTAGCAGAGATGGAAGGTACATCTCCTGTGGAAACAACAGGACAAGTAAGATGGTTCAAACGTCCTGTGCCGGGAATGACATATCTAACAAGTCTCGATCCTAGTATGGGAACAGGCGGAGATTTCGCGGCCATACAAGTATTCGAGTTACCGTCATTTGAACAAGTTGCAGAATGGCAACACAACATGACACCAATGAATCAACAGGTAAGAGTTTTACAAAGTATCAACAAGCACATACACGATTCGATAATGGAAAAAGATTCAACCGCAACACCACAAGTATTTTATAGTATGGAAAATAACACAATAGGTGAAGCCGCTCTTATGAGAGTGATGGATATTGGCGAAGAAAATATTGTTGGTATGTTTTTAAGTGAACCTATAAGAAAAGGACACAGACGTAAGTTTAGAAGAGGCTTTAACACCACGGCAAAACACAAAATCGACGCTTGTACGAAATTTAAAGAACTTGTCGAAAGTGGGAAAATGAGGATCAATTCTAAATTATTAATATCAGAGTTAAAGGACTTCGTTGCAACGGGCATGAGTTATAAAGCAAAACCAGGACAACACGACGATCTAGTAAGTTCTTGTTTATTGATGACTAGAATGATGAAAGTATTAGCGGATTTTGACCCTAAAATATTCGAAAAATGGACAGATAGATCCAGCGAATTAACCACACCAATGCCTATATTTGCAAACCTATACGGATAATAAATACATACATGAACCCTAAAATATCACAAGATTTGTTTAACAAAATACGTTCACAGTTTGCTAACATTACGATAGGTAATGAAAGCGGTGAACCTACTGCTGATCCAAAAGAAGCAGTATTTTTTGACTTTGAATTTAAAGAAGACTCCGATACATTTGGTAGAATATCTGTATCACTAGCAGATTCCGAAAGTATGAAAGTTTATTACAATAGAAATTTAGTAGACAAAATAGACGAGAATAGCAGAGACGAGTGGTATGCATTTCTAAAGGAACTAAAAGACTTTGCTGTGGAACACAGTTTAAGATTTGACGTCAGAGATATTACTAAATCGAACCTAACGAAGCAAGATTATAAGAACCTTGCAGATACGAACACAACGGTAAATACTGATGAAATGTCAGAAGAATTAAACAGACTCACTAAATTATCAGGAATAGAAGAAGTGTCCGATATGGGTATGAACAAGTACGGATTAGCGGCCAAAAACATAGGTGGCAAATTTTACTCTTACAGACATGGCAAATTGACTGGTACATTTGATAATATGCAAGACTTACAAAAACATCAAGCAGAATTAATTAAAGACGAATCCATGAATGAAGGTTTAACAGGTACTAGAAAAAGTTCATATGAAAATTTAGACAAAACAAGATTAATTATTAGACACTCTGGTCCAATTGACGAAGAAGTACCGGGTGCAAGATCAAGACATATCAACGCATTATACATCGAAAACGAAGATGGCGAAAGATTTAAGTATCCAATTACACATCTAGCAGGTGCTAGAGCAATGACAAGACACGTTGCAAACGGTGGAAGACCACACGATGACTTTGGTCAACACATTATAAACACATCTGAAGATATAGCAAAATTAAATTCATTTGCAAGATACGTATCACACAAAGATCAATTGAACGACAACGCAGGTGATATAATAGAGCAAACAAAATTAACTCTTGAAAATTTAAGAACATACATGAAGAACATATCTAAACAAGCACACTATGACGAAGCAAGTAAAAATTTTAAATCTGCAGACGAAGTTGTGCTAGATGATGAGACAGCAAACACTTACAAAGAAAAATTTACTCTTAAAAATTTAGATTCAAGAGTTGAAGAAGCATTACCATTAATTCACAGAATAATGAGTGAATACAAACCAGACGAACCAACTGATAAAGATGCAGTTGTTGAACCACCAGTTGATCACGGTGCTGTTGTACAAAGTTTTTTAACTGATCCTAAAAGCAAATTAGTTTTAAGAAAAGATGACACACAAGACAAAATGTTAAGAGTAACAAAATTTACTGACAAAAATACAATGCTTGGATCAATACTTTCAGACATAGCAGGTAGAATGCTTACAAAAAGTAATGAAGAAGATAGAGTGGCAAACTTTGCTTCACGTATTGCAGATGAGATATCAAAAGAGGGACAACCTTTCTTTAAACCAGATGCAGACTATCCAAAAAATAAAAAGATTGCTGTTATGTTAGCAAAAAGATATATCGACGATTACAACAAAATGAAAAAAGATCCTAACTATGCTGACGAAGTAAGAATGGATCCTGCAAAATATAATCCTAAAAAAGATCTAAAAGGCAAAGCAAAAGAAACAGAAACATCAACTTTTGAAAATTGGGCGGAGACGGTATCAAACGAATATGCAGAACCTAAGCATCAAGATAAAGAAATAGCAAAAAAAGATAAAGAAAATGCAACTGCAAAATTGGACGTTACAAAAGCAGACAAAATGATGAACACAACTGCATACAAAAGAATGCAGGCAGGAGATCCAAAGTATGCTGACAAAACTGATGAGAACCAACTAGAAGGTTTAACTTTTGAAGATATAAAACCTTATGTGTCAATGTACAGAGATGAAAAAGGTAAAATTGTAAATGATGTGCTAGACAAAGATGGTAAATCGGTGTTCAAAACACATAGCGGAAAAGAAGCAATGGCTTACCTATCAAAAAATTTCGATAAGTTAAGAGGACCAAAACCCACAGTAGGCGACTTCATGAAAAAAGAAAAAGAAGAAGCACAAGAATCTAATCCTGAACTAGACAGAATCACAACACTAGCAAACTACAAATAACACCAATAATTAATTGTATGAGAATCCATACAATCGGTTGCAGTTTTACCAATTGGATATACCCAACATGGTCAGACTTCATATCAATGCACTATGACTGCGAAGTAATTAATTTGGGTTATCCAGCACAGGGCAACGACATTATAAAAAAACATTTATACACAATAGATAATTCCGATCATGTGTTAATTAAATTTACAGGTTATGATCGTGTTCATGTTGGCATAGACAATAGCATAGATTATGACTCTAATCTCTACAAAAAAAATTTAAAAAGAGTAGAATATTTTAAAGCAGATAAATCTAGTTTTATCCAGTTAGATAAAAGAAATACAAAGACCACATTTTCAAATTTCCAACTTATATATAATATGCTTGAACAGATTTTTGATTGCCAGAACTATTTGGAAGCAAGGAATATTGATTTTACTTTTAGCACCTGGCAAAATTTATATAATGATTCAAAACACATATCTTTAACTGATCAAACTACTATAAGCGACAAGCAGTTTTTGGACAATCCTTTATATAAAAAAATTAATAGTAAAATTAAAAAAGAAAAATTTGTACAAGACCTTCATACAGGATTATGGGAACACTTGTTATCAAACAAACAATTGGTAAATGTGCAAAGTATAAATGAATTACATCCTAACTCTTTGTGTCATTTTGACTATTTTAAAACATATTTCAAACCAATACTAGATAAAAAATTAAAACCAAAAAGTAATTTAGAATCACTAGAATCTAAGGCTAAACAGTTTAGTGAATATTTTTCTAAATTAAAAAACACAGAATTATTCTTGCCTACAGAAGATGCCACACCCACAAGTCATTTGGAATACCCAAATAAAACTCAATTTAAAGAAGCAAAAGAACACTTTTTCAAAATATTTGCAGATTACCAATAATAGTAGTAGACTTTAGATAAATATATGTGTATATTAAGCATATGCTTAATTACAACTTAGGCACAAACATAGGCAAAATAGGAGGCTTACATTATGGCTACATTGGCTGAAATAAGAGCGAAGTTAAAATCTCAAGAAGTGAATCGCTCCACTTCATCAACAGGCGGAGACAACGCCATTTATCCTCACTGGAATATAAACGAAGGCGCGGAAGCAGTCGTTAGATTCTTACCAGATAAGGATGAAACTAATACATTTTTCTGGACTGAAAGAAATATGATCAAACTACCTTTTGCAGGTATTAAAGGTCAGACAGATTCAAGACCAGTTACTGTACAAGTACCTTGTATGGAAATGTATGGCAAAACTTGTCCAGTACTAACAGAAGTTAGACCATGGTTCAAAGATAAAAGCATGGAAGATATGGGCAGAAAATATTGGAAAAAGAAAAGTTATATTTTCCAAGGGTTTGTTGTACAGAATCCATTAAATGAGGAAACAACACCTGAGAATCCAGTTAGAAGATTTATAATTGGTCCTCAGATCTTTAACATTATTAGATCGGCATTACTCGATCCAGAGATGGAAGAACTGCCAACTGATTATGTAAAAGGTGTTGACTTTAGGATTAACAAAACAACTAAAGGCGGATATGCTGACTACTCAACATCAAAATGGTCAAGAAGAGAAAGACCACTTGATGAACAAGAAAGAGCGGCAATTGATAAGAATGGTTTACATAACTTATCAGACTTTAGACCTAAGGAGCCAACTGAAGCAGAAGTAAAAATAATTAAAGAATTATTTGAAAAATCTGTTGAAGGTGAGGCTTATGATCTTGACAAGTATGGACAGTACTTTAGGCCAGCAGGCGTAAGTGCTAATTCAAAGGTATCAGTTCCAAAAGCAGATAGACCTGCTCCAGTGGAAAAAACTGCTAATCCGGTAAATGCTGAAGTAAAAACAGCGGAACCAGTTGCAGAAACTACTCCAGCGGCACAACCAAGTACGGACAGTGCCAAAAGAGCAGAGGATATTTTGAAATTGATTAGATCAAGACAAGCAAAATAAACCCCTTAATTACCATGGCCTTAATGGTTGACTGTTGAGGCCATGGTGTAATAAAATAGATATTATGACAAAAGTATTCGACGCAACAAAATTTAGAAAAAACATTACAAAATCAATCCAAGGTCTCGGAATAGGATTCAGTGATCCTACAGATTGGATAAGCACAGGAAATTATGCTTTAAACTATCTAGTGTCCGGAGATTTTAACAAAGGAATTCCACTCGGCAAGGTTACAGTCCTTGCTGGCGAATCTGGTGCGGGTAAATCTTACATCGCATCAGGTAACATTATTAAAAACGCACAGGACCAAGGTATATTCGTTATACTAATTGATTCTGAGAACGCACTTGACGAACAATGGTTACAAGCATTGAAAGTAGATACATCAGAAGGAAAACTTTTAAAATTAAGTCTATCAATGGTAGATGATGTAGCAAAAACTGTATCAGAGTTTATGAAAGGTTACAAAGAACAACACGCAGACAACAAGGAAGACGCACCTAAAGTATTATTTGTAATAGATAGTTTAGGTATGTTGCTTACACCAACAGATGTTGATCAGTTTGAAAAAGGTGAGATGAAAGGTGACCTGGGTAGAAAACCCAAGGCCTTAACAGCACTTGTAAGAAACTGTGTTAATATGTTCGGTAGTTGGAATGTAGGACTTGTAGCAACCAATCACACATACGCATCACAAGATATGTTTGATCCCGATGACAAAATATCGGGAGGACAAGGATTTATCTATGCGTCAAGTATTGTTGTTGCAATGAAGAAATTAAAGTTAAAGGAAGACGCAAAAGGAAACAAAATTACTGACGTTAGAGGTATAAGAGCGGCCTGCAAAGTAATGAAAACGAGATATGCAAAACCATTTGAGTCTGTGCAAGTAAAAATTCCGTACGATACAGGCATGGATCCATACAGTGGTTTAGTAGACTTGTTTGAAAAGAAAGGCCTATTAGTACAACAAGGAAATAGGTTAAAATACGTTGATTCGAAAGGGAAAGAACATTTAGATTTTAGAAAAGCCTGGACAGGTGATAAATTAACAATGATCATGAACGATTTTGATAAATTATCACAAACATCAGACGAAGATGCTGATGCTGAATCCAAGGACTAATGAATGATAGATATGACCCACGAAGACATCGAACGTATATGGAATTCGGTAGTACATTACTTTTCAGATAGGCAAAAACTTGACGCGGCAGTTGACTTTATTAAAAGTTTAGAAAACATAGGAGTAGACATAGATGAAATTAAAGCATCTGCAGATTATGACCCTAAACTTGAAGAAGCAATAGGTATAGTTTTTGACGATGACGAAGAGGATGAAGACTCCTATAACATATATGGCGATGAAGAATGAACTGGTACAACGAAGTAAGTAGAAACATAAACAAAATACCCGACTGTATAAAATACTTTGAACAAGAATATGACGAAGCAAAAAAAGAGTGTCGTATTTTTGGAAACCTAGAAAAAGCATCTGCAAGTATGCCGGGTGTTGTAGAACACAGATTTAATCAATTACAACAAATAGAAGCAATACTAGAATATCTAAATATTGAGTATAGAAGATTGAGAGCAAAGACTTTCAGAACATTTTTAGAAAATTACAACAAAGCATTATCAAGCAGAGACGCAGACAAATATGTAGACGGCGAACAAGACGTTGTCGATATGGCAAAAATTATAAATGATTTTGCCCTGCTTCGGAATCAATGGTTAGGCATCACCAAAGGACTCGATCAGAAACAATGGCAAATAACTAACATTGTTAAACTGAGAGTAGCGGGAATGGAAGATGCAACGATCAAATAGAATAATTCTTACAGACGTAGACGGAGTACTATTGGAATGGGAAAACCATTTCACTCAATGGATGTTGCAACGTTCTTACTATGAAAAAGAAGTTGGCGAAGGATATGTTGGAAAAAGAATATATCCCTACACACTATTGGACAATAAGCAAGACACCTACGAGATGTCAGAACGTTTTGGTTTAACTAAAACAGAAGTAAGAAAAGAAATTAGAGAATTTAATAAAAGTGCCTGGATGGGCACCCAACCTCCAATGCCGGACTCACAAAATTGGGTAAAATTACTTGCCGCAGAAGGTTGGACTTTTATTCCAATCACATCACAAACTTCGGACATACCAGCACAAATATTACGTAAAAAAAGATTAGGTGAATTATTTGGCGAACACATATTTAAAAATTATCACATATTAGACACAGGCATGGATAAAGATAACGTGTTAGCGGAGTTTCACAATACAGGTTTATATTGGGTGGAAGACAAACCTAAAAATGCACTTGTAGGCTTGAATTATGGACTTAAACCTCTTCTTATTGATCATGCATACAATCGTGATTTTAAACATCCAGACATACGAAGAGTAAATAATTGGAAAGAGATACACCAAATTATTGCAAGATGAAAATATACGTAGGACATGACAGCAGAGAAGATATTGCATATCAAGTATGCGAACACAGTATCAAACGTAGAGATCCTTCTGCAGAAGTTATTCCATTAAAGCAAAAACAAATGAGAGATCAAGGTCTTTACACCAGACCTGTAGATAAACTTGCTTCAACAGAATTTACTTTTACAAGATTTTTTGTTCCGTATCTAAACGACTTCAAAGGTTGGGCGGTATTTTGTGATTGTGATTTTTTATGGAAAATCCCTTCGCATGAACTTATAAAATATTGTGACAACTCCAAAGCAGTTGTTTGTGTGCAACACGATTACACACCAAAAGAAACTACAAAAATGGACGGACAAGTACAAACTGTTTACCCAAGAAAAAATTGGTCCAGCATGGTGCTTTGGAATTGTGAACATCCAAAAAATAAAATTTTGACTCCAGAATTATTAAACGAAGAATCTCCAAAATTTTTACATAGATTTAGTTGGCTTGAGGATAATGAGATTGGTTCTCTTCCTTTAGAGTACAATTGGTTGGTCGGTTGGTACGAAGAACCAAAAGACGGTACTCCTAAAATACTACATTACACAGAAGGTGGTCCATGGTTTGACGGATACCGTGATTGTGAATATGGCGACGATTGGAAAAAAGAACTTATCAATTTGTTTAGTTCATAATGAATTTCCCAAACATAAGAAGAAATCATTTTAATAAGGGCGAAGTTGATTATCTCTTTGCACCTACACCCGTAGATGTTCCAATATACGATAGACTATACGAACTGCAAAATAATTTACAGCACAAATATTGGCAAGATTTTATTGAACAGTACAAATTAAATTGCGAATTCAAAAACGATTTAAATGACGTTGATCACACTGACTCTTATATATTAATGTGGTTTTTCAAAGAAAGAACGGACAACGGCGGAAAAAATGAAATAGTTCTTAATGGTGCAATTGAAGTAAGTTATCTGCCTAACTATATTTTGGGTTTTGACAATTCTAAATACAAATTAAAAATAAAAGAAAGATCTGTTCACTATCCTAGACGTCCTTTTTTACAAATATATCTTAAAGAAGACCTAAAGTCAACAATGTTTCCATGGTAGTTCCATTAGAAAATTCTTCAGGCGTAAACTGTTGATAGGCTAAACTATACAACCATGGTTCTGGATCTGCATAGACAGGTGTTTCTATATCTGCTAAATGAAGATTGCCAATGTCTGAAGCAAAACTTTTCTCATGACAGTACACAGGTTTGCCCATACATACTGCTTCAATGGCACTAATACTACAACTTGTTACACAGGCCCATGCGTCTTTTAAATCCTCGCTTAAAGGTACTTTTGCTTCACTCGGTCCTGACGTTCCTCTCCCTCTAGGTTTTTCTCTAACTTTTATAGGCCTGTCAGTATATCGTTTGAGTTGTTCTACTGTGTCACTTGTCCAATCCGGTGTGCCAAGGTAAGCATGAATGCCTGGCGAACTAGGACAAACCAAAATATGTTTTCCGTTCAATGTTGGTGCTTTTATTTTAATATTAAACTTATCAAATCTATCTGATTTACAGTCTTCAAAAAAACTTGCGTGTATTTTATTTTTACAAATTCGCCAGTAATGATTATCGGGTTTTAAATTATTATTGTCAAATCTTCCAAAATATGGAGTATCTGTGAACCAATATTGTTGTTGTCGTGCTTCTAATTTTTTAATTAATTCTAAATTATTATTTACAAAACCCCAAAACATTGAATTAGATAAAGGTTCGGTTGCTGTACTATTATCATTGATAACAACTTGTCCGGGCCACGAGTTTTTAACTCCATTAAAAACTTCCCAGGCCTTACTTTTAGGATTACTCGATGGTGCGTAAATTGTTAGCATCTATAAATTCCTTTAGAGAGTTTGCCCATTTTTCATGTCCTTCTTTGGACGGATGTGGATCATCTGGACTGACTATATAATTGTTTTGTTGTATAAATTCAAAATGACTTGTTGATGGAGCAAAAAATCTTTTCATATCTATTGCTTCTTTAAAAACATCAAAATCTAATATTGTATCATCAACACTATTGGGAAGAGCATTATACATTACGTATGGAATTTTTTTAATTTTAAAATAATTCTGTAAATTAAAAACATTATCTAAAAAATCAGCAATAAGATTTTTTTCAACGTCCCACCCTTTAAAACCTGTAAGCCATCTTAATTCGTTTGAAGTTTTCCATGTTCGCCAAGTTAAATCAGTCCTGTCAATACGTCCTGCTTTCCACCCATCGTTGGTAATATAATCATTTCGTATTTGACTAGACCATCCTATAACAGCAAAAACATCTTTTGGTTTTTCTAACTCAAACCACCACTTTGTTGTAAAACTTATTCTTTTGTTGCCCCGGCCTCCCATGGCTAAATTTACTAGTTCACTGTTATAATTTTGTGCTAACTCCTTACTAACAAAAGTATCAACACCGTCTTTTGGACGAGGGGTAAGAAAACTACAACCATTTGAAAACATCGTTGACATAATATAGTATAATTATTACAAATGGAGGCTGTTAAAAATATTACTGACTTAAGATATTTCATCGACAGAGGTGAAATAATTGATCCCGAGTATGACTATAAAGTGTCTTGGCATCAGGATATTAAACAAAATGAGTGGACAAGTTTACCAACATTTATGTTTTCATCTACTAATTGTAGGGTAAACAGTTTACCTCTTTTGATCACTGAACAAAATCATTTAATAACAGAACACGTGTGGCCTTTAATACACAAATACAAAAATAAACCAGAAAAAGTACACACTGTTTTTACAGAGTGGCAAGATGCTATGAGTGTAAGCATTCCAGAAATTTCTGAACAATTTAATGAGAATGGAAAATATGTATGGTTACCTATAGACGAATATAGTGCAGAGAATCCATGGCATATTTGGATAGATGTTGTTTCAAAAATAAGATTAATTGAAAAATATTTTCCAAATTTTTTAATAGAACATTTTGTTTTTGTATTAGCAAATCCAAGTTCTTACTTCGATAAAATTGCAAAAGTATTTTTCCCAAAAATAAGATATTTGACTATGCCAAAAAATACAACTTGGAAGTTCAAGCATTTAATAGTTCCTTCAATGAGCAATCACAAAGACGGAATAATTACACCACGTTTGCCTGAATGGATACAGCGACTTGCCAACAGGAGTGTGAGAAAAGTATCAATACCTAATAAAAAAATTATAGTTACAAGGCAAAGCGGAAATAGAAGTATTACGAATCAAGAACAATTGATATTGGCACTGAAAGGTTGGGAAACTGTAAGTTTAGAAAGTATGGATATAAAACAACAAGTAGAGTGCTTTTCTAATGCTTCACACATATTATCACCACACGGTGCAGGATTAATTAACTTATTATGGTGCCAACCAAAAACAAAAGTAATCGAAATACAACATAGGGCATTTCTAGAAAAAAAAGTCTATCCTATACTATCTCACCATTTAAGACTAGATCATGAGGTGTTTGTTGCTGAAACAGAAAAAGTAGAAGGTCCAAAACCGAAAAATAAAAAAATGAAAGACATGGTCAATTTTCGTTTAAATATTAACGAACTTATTTCAAAGTATAATCTATGATATCAATTTTAAAAAATTTTAGCACAGTTATTACAGATCCTTATCCGCATTTTGTAATAGAAAATGCTCTACCCGAGGATCTTTATAATCAACTAGATAAAGAGTGGCCAGAGAAACAACTGTTAGACACACAACCTTATGACAACGGAATATGTTACAGACTTAAAGCAGACGAAATGCTTAAACCTAATATGGTATCAGAAAGTTGGAAAGAGTTCTGTGAGTATCACACATCAGAAACTTTTTTTAATGAAGTGCGAGAAATATTTTCACCTTACATAGATAAACTAGAAGGTAAACTTGGTGCGAGAGGTTGGGCAGACAAAGATGCTACGGTGTGGACAGACTGCCAAACTGTAATGCATAAACCAATTACAACAACGAGTAGAACTGCACATATAGACAATCCAATGGAAATGTATGCAGGACTTCTTTATATGCGTTACAATGAAGATAAAAGTACAGGCGGCGATTTCCAAATACATGAATCAAAAAACAATGTTAACAAAGTAGACAAAACAAAAGGAAGACAAATATTTGAGAACGATCTTGGACCTGTGGTTACCACTGTTCCATATAAAGCAAATACTTTTGTTATGTTTTGTAACTCAACACCAAATGCAATACACGGTGTTACTCCGAGACAGGGTGCAACAATGTATAGGAGAAGTGTAAACATAATTGCTGAATACAGCAGACAAAGTAGAAAGACAATGTACTCGGTTACGGAAGTTAAATGAATATAGCAGGTATACACACTACAAAACCAAGAACACAAAGATATGTGGATGCTTTTGTGCAAGGCACACCTGGTCCAAATAAGATATATCAATTTCGAGATTTGAAAGAACTTCCAAATGAAAATTTAACAATGTATGGAATACTTGCCGGCTCCGGAGAAATGTATAGATGGTGTGAACAACAAAAACGTGATTTTTATTTTATAGATCACGGATACTTTACTAATGCACATGACAGTCCTCATTGGTTAAGAATTACAAAAAATGCTCATTGCCAAAACAAATTTACTAATACTAAAAGTGATAGATATGAAAAATTTTTTGCAAGAAATATTATGCCATGGCAAAAAAATGGCAAGAAAATTTTAGTCCTACCTCCAACTAATGCAATAGCAAATTTTTTTAACGAAGAACTTTGGTTATCAAAAACACTAGAAATTCTAAAAAAGAATACAGACAGGCAGATTGATATAAGAGAAAAACCATATAATCCAACGATTGCAAAAGATCATGTTGGAGCAACAGTCAAAATTGATAAACCAACAACACATCAAGGAAAAATAGATTGGAGTCAATATTTTGCCTGTGTAACTTACAATAGCAACACAATGGTGGAAAGTTTTACAAATGGCGTACCAGTTTTTTGTGATGGTAATAATTGTGCGGCCAAACCAATAGCAGAAACAGACTTTTCTAAAATTGAAACACCCAAGTACGAAGATAGAGTTGCTTTGTTCTCAAATTTAGCATATAATAATTGGACAATGGAAGAAATGGCAAACGGAACTGCCTGGAGAATGCTTAATGAAATGTGAAATTTTTAGAAGAACTGTAAAAGACAGAAAACGTGGTAATAGTTGGGAGTTGCTTTATCACTTGGCCGAAGGAGTCAAGGCGGCAGGCGACGAACCTATAATTGTAAACGAAGACAGAGCAGGACCAACTGTCGAAGGCGAGATGGAACCAACTGCACCAATCTGTGCTATGTTTGGCTACGGTGGATCTAATCAAATGCATCATACAAAAGGACGTAGAAGAGAACTAGCAGATAAATGTAGAGCACAAAAGATTCCGTTAATAACATTTGACGGTGGAGTGCTATCAAGTTTTGGAAACACATCTACAAGTCCTGATCATCATTTTAGAGTAGCACTTTACACACCCATGAACGATGGAAACTTTCTAGCAGACAACAGTCCATCGGATAGATGGGAAATGATGAAGAAAAAATTTAAAGTAAAACACGAAGAATGGAGAAAATCTAAACCAGAAGATCCAATACTATTTGTACTTCAGCCTAAAGATAATTGGAGCATGAACGAACTTGATCCTGTAGAGTGGTTCAATGGTGTCTATGAAAAATTAAGACCATTAACTAAAAGAAAATTTATTGTTCGTCCACATCCAAATCATGTAGCAGTTATGGATGATAGAAGAAAAGAATTTCCCGAAGATATAGAGATGCAATTTACACAAAAACATTTTGCAGGTGACGAGAAAAAGTACTACAGATTCAACTTTCAAGATGTAATAACTAATTGTCATGCTGTTGTTACTCACAATTCTACTGCCAGTGTCGATTCCTGCGTTCGTGGTATCCCTACCTTTGTTACGTCAGATCTTGCAATTTGTTGGCCTGTAGCAAACACAGATTTAACTAAAATAGAAACACCAGAATATCCAGATCGTACTCAATGGTTAAATGATCTTGGATATAAGATGTGGAGCATACAAGAAATCAGAGACGGAACTGTTTACAAAAGATTCAAAGAAAGGTTAGGACTATAATGAAATTAGGCGTAGTTACAACATTTCCTCCTAATAGATGGAATGTTTATGCACAAAGAATGATCGAAAGCCATATAGAATTTTGGCCGGACGATGTAAAATTATATGCTTACTACGAAGGGGACAAACCTAACTTACAGAACGAAAAAGTAGTATTTGTTGACATACATGAAGCCAATCCGGAACTAGTTAAGTTTAAAGAGAAACATAAAAACGATCCTGTTGCAAATGGTGAACTACAAGAGATACCCGGTGGAGTAAAACGTAGTCCTGCCGCTGGTGATAAAGATAAAGGCAAAGGATCATACCTATGGGACGCAGTTAGATTTGCACACAAAACGTTTGCAGTTGATCATGCAATTAGAACATGGCCCGAAGAATATATGTTATGGTTAGATGCTGATACATTTACTTTTAGAAAAATTACAACAGAGTTTGTAACAGGATTATTGCCTAGCGATAAACTTGTTAACTTTTTAGGCAGAGGAGAAAAATATCCCGAATGTGGCTGGGTCTGTTACAACAAAACACATCCAAAGATAAAAGAATTTATGAGTTATTGGACTGATATGTATATCAAAGATACTATTTTTGAGGAATTAGAATGGCACGACAGTTATTTGTTTTGGCAAGTTGTAAAAAGAATTGCACCAAACGAAGGTGTAGATATTGGCAAGGGTGCTGGTGCAAGAGGACATCATGTGTTTATTAATAGTGTACTAGGCGAATATATAGACCACATGAAAGGCAAAAGAAAAGTTAAAGGTAAAAGTTCTGCAAGTGATTTAAGAGTCAAACGTCAAGAAGACTATTGGAAAAATGTAGAATCCTATGATCCATTTAGTGGAGTAAAGTTTGATCCTAAACAAAAAGAGGATATTGTAAACAAAGTTGCAAAAGGCAACAAGGGGAACTAATGCAAATTGCTTGTTATCCAGAATTCGGAAGTTTGAACTCGAAACCTATTTTCAAAGCATTCATCGAAAGTTTAAAGAAAGACGGCAATGATGTTTACATCAATGAAAACAAAAATGCCGATGTCGCTGTAATTTGGTCAGTGTTGTGGCGTGGGCGAATGGAAGGTAACAGAAAGATTTGGGAAGACTATAGGAAAACTAATAGACCTGTAATTGTGTTAGAAGTAGGTGGATTGAAAAGAAACGAAACTTTTAAAATAGGAATCAATGGAATAAACAGAGACGCAGATTTTGCCAATCAAGAATTTGATGATAAAAGGTGGCCTTTATTCCAAAAGGAAATGAAACCGTGGAACAGTAGTGGTGACATGATTGTATTATGTGGACAACACGATACAAGTCAACAATGGATAGGACTTCCTAAAATGGGTAAATGGATTAAAAAACAAATTACTGAAATTAGAAAATACACCACTAGACCAATATTGGTACGACCTCATCCGAGAAATCAAATAAGTTTTGACACAGAAAAATTTAAAGATGTTTTTATTAGAATGCCCAAACGAGATTGGTCAACGTATGACGATACAGACTTTAAAGCAACTTTAGGACAAACATGGGCAGTTGTAAATCATTCATCAAACCCTGCCATTGAATCTGTTCTCGAAGGTGTTCCTGTTTTTGTATCAGCATCTAGTTTGTGTTATGAAGTTGGTAACGAAAGTCTTGCTGATATAAACACACCTGCCATGCCAAATAGGAAAAATTGGGCAAACAAACTAGCCTATACAGAATGGTGGGAAAAAGAAATACAACAGGGTATCCCATGGGAAAGGATAAAAGCAAGGTTAAAAGATAGGTATCTATAATGAAGATCTGTATAATATTTGGACATCACAATACCAAGGACAGTT
>CETM01188362.1_pt1 | contig 21603 bp, 17 predicted proteins | sample 361451 | NCBI WGS metagenome assembly CETM01 (sample SAMEA2622690, study PRJEB7988) | marine metagenome | isolation source: saline water (ENVO:00002010), including
GGCGACGGGAGTGGTGATGTGGCCAGCGGACGGCCCACGATGATCAAATCATAGAGCCGCCCTTTAAGCGCAACGATCTCATCTTCACGTCCCGTGTCTTCAGACCAAGACACCGTGACCTTGGCCTCAGCTGATGGCGTGTCGCTTATAGTCAGTGTATTTTCGGTACAAAAAGTTTCGAACATGGCTTTGGTTTCGCTAGCGCGAGCATTACCTTCTCGCTGTGTCACGTCCATGATTTCCTCGATCATGGAACCGTCCATACCCTCGCCGGTATACGGGACGAGGCCGCGCGGATCGGCGCGAACGTGTAACGCTTCTATATGGGATCCCCAGCGCTTCGCCACCAGTAATGCAGCATCTAACGTCGATCTGCTTGCTTCCGGCGAACTGATAGGAACCAGAATTGTCTTGAAACTCATCGTGCCTCCCGAGCTATTCTAGCCGGTAGCGCGTTGGCCATACCGACCCACCTAATGGTTACAACCTAAGAATGCTGGGTTTTATCTACATCTTCAAGCGTCAAATTCTAACCACGTATTAACGCTTATCGGAAACTCTCGACAACTATCAGGCGTTTATAGCTATTAGAGGGGGGTTAGGGCGGGAGATACTAAACGCCATATCAGTCATTAAGGAAATAATAATCCGCTTCTTTCCGTTTAAAACTAAACAAAAGGATTAATTCCGGCCCACTGCGCAGGATCTATATCTTTTAGGGAAATATCCTGCCAGTTATCCAATCACCATTTGCCTGGCGGCTATATACAATACGCTCATGTAGACGGAACGGCTTATCCTGCCAGAATTCAATCTCAAGGGGAGTCACCCGATAGCCAGTCCAGAACGGTGGTCGCGGCACTTTGCCGGTACCGAACTTGGCAGCGAAGCGCGCAACCCGCTTCTCTAACTCAAACCGGCCTTCAAGCGGACGTGATTGGTCTGAAGCCCAAGCGCCGATTTGGCTGCCTCTGGGGCGGCTCGCGAAATAGTCGTCAGCTTCGCTGTCGTGTACGCGTTCCGTCGGGCCTGATACCCGCACCTGTCGTCGCAGAGATTTCCAGTGAAAGACCAAAGCCGCCTTACCCGTCGAGTTTAAGTCCACACCCTTTTTACTCTCTGTGTTGGAGTAGAAAACGAAACCTTTCTTGTCCACCTCCTTAAGCAGCACCATTCGTGCCGAGGGCGTACCATCCGGGGAAACCGTCGCCAAGGTCATTGCCGTTGGATCGTTCGGTTCAGTTTCATGCGCCTCATCGAGCCATACCTGAAATAGGGCGGTCGGATCGTTTTGGTCTTCTCCCGTCATATGCTTACCTTTTGCTTGCCGAACTTCGCACATTGCTATAACTCCGACGACAACCTGAACGGATAACTCTCCGTCAAAAAGGCGTAGACTTCAATGGCCGTTGAATACCGGCTGAGACGTAACGATGCAATCCTTCTTGATTAAGAAGGACTGAGGCCATCGGAGTAAAAGGCCTAATAACATCGCAAAAGAGATATCATATATAGTCCTCCACAAACTTCTCTTTTACGTCAAAAATATAGCAGCGAACGGCTTGAGTTTAGAGATTGGTATGCTCTTTGAAGGTAAGATGAATAGGCTATGGAATATGGTTCAGAATTCTATGGAAGATAATCGGGCCGAACTAATTATTAGTACGCACGAACCCGATAACAACAACCGCAACGAGGTCAGCGCGCTAAATCATGGACTTCTTCGCAAATTGACCAGTCGGAACGATGGTGTAGGATGCCAAAATATGTGGTTCGTGCTGTTTCTGTGCGGCCCGCGGTGTGGAACTGTGAGGTAGGGATGTCAGACGCGGCAGCTTTGATGCACGGGAAACGTGGATTAGTGATGGGGGTCGCAAATGATCGCTCCATTGCTTGGGGAATAAGCAAAGCACTGGCGCAACACGGCGCTGAAGTCGCCTTCACATTCCAAGGTGAGGCTCTTGAGAGGCGCGTGCGCCCTTTAGCTGAGTCTATCGATTCCGAGCGTGTCCTACCCTGCGACGTTACCGACCCGGAGAGCATCGATAATGTATTCTCGACGTTGTATGAGGATTGGGGCGATATGGATTTTGTTGTGCACGCGATCGCTTATTCTGACAAGGACCAGTTGAAAGGCCGTTACGTAGACACGACACACGATAATTTTGCCCGTACGATGGAAATCTCTTGTTATTCCTTTACCGCCATCTGCCAGCGCGCAGCACCGGTAATGAGAAACGGAGGTAGCCTGCTGACGCTGACATACGCAGGCGCCGAGCGTGTAGTGCCCCACTATAATGTCATGGGCGTCGCCAAGGCGGCGCTGGAGGCAAGCGTGAAATATTTAGCTGTCGATCTCGGCCGCGACAAAATCCGGGTTAATGCTATTTCTGCTGGCCCGATTAAAACACTGGCGGCATCCGGTATTGGAGATTTCCGCTACATCCTCAAGTGGAACGAATATAATTCGCCTATGAAACGTAATGTTACGATAGACGAGGTAGGCGGTGCGGGCTTGTACTTGCTGTCCGACCTATCGACAGGCGTAACTGGAGAAGTACATCACGTTGACTCTGGCTACCATGTCGTTGGCATGAAAGCTGTTGACTCCCCGGACATATCGGTCGTGCAGGAAAAATAGCCCATGACCGACAATAGTTTTGGTCACCTTTTCCGCGTGTCGACTTGGGGAGAAAGTCACGGACCTGCTATCGGCTGTGTTTTGGATGGCGTACCACCGGGAATCAAGCTGGATACAAAGGATATCCAGGCATGGCTGGACAAACGCAAGCCCGGTTCTTCTCGCTTTGTTACTCAACGCAAGGAACCGGATACCGTGGAAATTCTCTCTGGTGTGTTTCAGGGAAAAACAACAGGCACCGCCCTAAGCCTGATGATCCGTAACCAAGATGCCCGGTCGAGAGATTACACCACAATTAAAGACAAGTTTAGACCAGGCCATGCCGATTACTCCTACTGGAAAAAATATGGTATCCGTGATTACCGGGGTGGTGGTCGGTCTTCGGCCCGCGAAACTGCGTGCCGGGTAGCTGCTGGTGCTGTCGCCCGCAAAATTCTGGGTAGTAAGATCAAGATCCGGGGAGCCATGGTGCAGATGGGCGCAATGGGAATTGATAATAAAAAATGGCACTGGGCCAGTGTAGGTAAGAACCCTTTTTGGTGCCCCGACTCGGCGGCAGCGAAAGAGTGGGAATCATATCTAGACGGCGTTCGCAAACAAGGGTCGTCGGTTGGTTCAGTAATCCAAATTGTGGCGTCGGGCGTTCCGGCCGGGCTTGGTGCGCCGGTATATGGAAAACTTGATGCGGACCTCGCGGCCGCGATAATGAGTATTAATGCCGTCAAGGGGGTTGAAATTGGCGCGGGCTTTGGCGCTGCTGCGCTCTCAGGGGAAGACAACGCCGACGAAATGCGGATGAAGAACGGAGAGGTCGAATTTCAGTCTAATGCTGCTGGCGGCATTTTAGGCGGTATCTCCACCGGGCAGGATATAATTATCCGATTTGCGGTTAAACCGACCAGTTCGATCCTCACCCCAAGGAAAACCGTAACCCGGCAAGGGAAAAACACGGAGATCGAGACTAAGGGGCGCCATGACCCATGTGTCGGAATTCGAGGTGTACCTGTGGGGGAGGCAATGATGGCCTGCATTCTTGCCGATCATTTACTGAGACATCGAGGGCAGGTAGGTTGACGAGCACACTCCTTCAGTTATCCGGTTATTTAGACCGTTTGAAAAATCAGTGATCGGGATCTTTCTCCGATGGCTTACCATTTGACATAATCAAGTTCAGTCATAATACGTTTTCTTATTCCCAAAAAGCGATAATCATTCGTCTCGGGGTGTTGTTAAATACGTTATATAGTTTTCGAGCTATTGGTGATGATTAAAGTATCTGTATCGTTCTCTATGGAAAACTGTTGCAAGTTTGATTTGGCGGGCCAAAGAAATTGGTCGATTGGCTGATCGAGGCCCATTTTAAACCCATTATTAATAAGACCGGAATCCCAGGCAAAAATCATAGCGCTACATCAAAGGCGTGCGACTAGAGGCACCGCGGAGGCCGCTAGTTGGGCGCTATATGAAGCAGCACCAGCGCGTTGTGGATCGATAACTACGGCGTCGAACCACTCGAGTTTCGAAGTCCTGAGTGGTTACCGCTCACGGTCACGTATCTCCGTAGTAATACCGCAATGACCAAGTGCCTCAGAAACATATATCGAGCCGTTTCCAGTCGTTACTGTACCATCTCCAAGACTACCAATACTCTGGATTTTAGCATCCATCAGCTTTCGAAACGAGCGGCAATCAAAAACTCCGTATTGCCCCCCGTCCCTTTAATCGGGCTCTCCTCGACTCCCAAAACAGTCCATCCCGACAAATTTTTCAGCCAGTTCTGAATTCGGTTACAGACCTCCCGATGCAAGCCTGGATCACGCACTATACCACCATGTCCAACATCTTTTTTAGCAACCTCAAATTGAGGTTTAATAAGCGCCACCAAAAATGCACCCGGCGCGACAAAATTCATCGGTACTGGCAGTGCTCTCTCAAGACTGGTGAAACTTACATCGCAAACGACCGCGCCAACTGAGATTGGTATTTGGGCTCGGTTGAGGTCTCGGGCGTTTTGTCGTTCGAGCACTGATACCCGGTTATCTTTCCGTAACCTCCAGTGAAGTTGCCCATACCCTACATCGACAGCGTATACATGGGCCGCGCCACAAGAAAGCAAGACATCGGTGAAACCGCCCGTCGACGCTCCCACATCAATCGCAGTGACGCCGGTAACGCCAATTTCGAAATGGTCGAGCGCGTGGTAGAGCTTAATACCACCGCGTGACACCCACGGATGATCTGGGCGACGAACCTCTATCGGCATTTCAATCGAAATCGGTGTGCCTGGCTTTTCGATCCGCTGTTCGCCGGAGAAAACCTTACCGGACATAATTTCAGCCCTAGCCTGTTCAATATTGTCTACCAGACCTCGCTCCACGAGCAAAATATCGGGTCGCGCTCGGCGGGACGTTGTTCAAGCCCTCTCGTTTTCAAAGGGTAACATTTCGATCCCCAAGGCTGCCATTGCAGTAGCAACAATATCAGTATTAGAAAGTCCGGCAATTTCCACCTGTCGCCTTGGAAGATCCTGATCAAGGAAGAGATCTGGCATCACCATCGGGCGGAATTTAAGTCCGGTGTCAAATACGCCATCCATCGCAAGGAATTGCGCCACCTGCGAGCCGAAGCCACCGACTGACCCCTCTTCGACGGTGACTAGCACTTCGTGAGCCTCCGCCAAGCGCCGAACCATATCCTCATCCAGCGGTTTTGCAAAGCGGGCGTCGGCGACAGTGGTAAAAAGTCCGCGCGCATTCAATTCTTTAGCCGCATCCATACAATCTTGGAGCCTCGTTCCATAGGATAAGAGCGCGATCTTGGTTCCCTCGCACAATATTCGCCCCCTACCGATAGCGAGAATTTCTCCGCGTTCCGGAAGTTCGGCACCGACACCCTCACCACGCGGATAGCGGAAAGCGCAGGGTGCGTTATCGATATCGGCAGCGGTCGCCACCATATGTACGAGTTCGGCTTCGTCAGACGGGGACATGATAATCATGTTGGGCAGGCAACCGAGATACGCAATATCGTATGCACCGCAATGAGTCTGACCGTCTGCACCAACATAGCCGGCTCGGTCCATTGCAAAACGCACGGGCAGATTTTGTAGAGCAACATCGTGTACGATCTGATCAAATGCTCGTTGTAGAAAGGTAGAATAAATAGTCGCGAAGGGCTTCATACCGTCAGCAGCAAGCCCCGCCGCGAAAGTCACCGCGTGCTGTTCCGCCAGTCCAACGTCGAAAGTACGATCAGGAAATTCACTTCCAAACATATCAAGCCCAGTTCCTGATGGCATCGCAGCCGTAATAGCGACGATTTTGTTGTCCTCACGCGCCTCCTTTATGAGGCTCTCGGCAAATACTTTTGTGTAACTAGGCGCGTTGGCTTTACCCCTATCGATAGTACCTGTGCCGACATTAAATTTACTGACGCCGTGGTACTTATCCGCTGACAGTTCGGCTGGTTCATATCCCTTGCCCTTCTGGGTGACAATATGGACCAGTACGGGCCCGTCGGCCTGATCGTCGCGAACGTTCTTTAGAACTGGGATCAAATGTTCCATGTTGTGGCCATCGATAGGGCCAACGTAGTAAAAGCCTAGTTCCTCGAACAGTGTGCCGCCAGTCAACATCCCACGGACGTATTCCTCTGCTCGCTGTGCCGCTCTCTTCATGGGCCGTGGAAATTTATCCGACATGTGTAAGCCGATATCGCGTAATGAACGATAGGACTTGGATGAAATCAGCCGTGAAAGGTAGGCTGAGAGAGCGCCAACAGGAGGCGCAATCGACATATCATTATCGTTTAAAATCACGATAAGCTTATTATCCATTGCGCCCGCATTGTTAAGCGCCTCATAAGCCATTCCTCCCGTCAGGGCACCATCACCGATGACCGCGATAGCCCGATTTTCCGTGCCCTGAAGGTCACTAGAAACCGAGAATCCTAATGCTGCAGAGATCGACGTCGACGCGTGCGCTGCACCGAATGGATCGTAGGTGCTTTCGCTCCGTTTAGTAAATCCGGAGAGGCCTCCACCCTGTCGTAGGGTACGTATTCTGTCCCGCCTGCCAGTTAATATCTTGTGCGGATAAACCTGATGGCCGACGTCCCAAATAATCTTATCTTCCGGAGTGTCAAATAAATAGTGCAGTGCAACTGTCAATTCGACAACCCCTAGACCAGCGCCCAAGTGTCCACCAGTAACAGAAACCGCATCGATTGTTTCCGCGCGCAACTCATCTGCGATCGCCTGTAACTGATCGGGTTCAAATTTTTTCAAGTCTTTGGGAGAGTTTACTTGATCGAGAAGCGGCGTTTCAGGCGCCATTACGTTCCCCTTCGTCTGTTCAATACCTACACAGGAACCGTCAAACCTGGTTCAGTTTTTCCTCGCTAGCACAAATTCCGCGACCGAGCGCATTTCGTCTGCGCGTGCTCCGAACTGATCTAGACGCGCCAAAGCTCGGTCAGTCACTCGCCGGGCCTCCCGTCGCGCGCCATCAACACCTAGGGCGGAGACGAGAGTCGCCTTCCCGGACTCGGCATCCTTGCCAACCTTCTTTCCAAGATCGTATTCATCACCCTCAACGTCAAGTACATCGTCGGTGATCTGAAATGCGAGACCAAGCTCAAAACCAAATGTCTCGAGGGTCTGAACAACGTCAGTACCAGCCTGACCCAGCATCCCGCCTGCGGCGGTTGCAAATGCGATCAACGCGCCGGTCTTCATGGTTTCAAGGCGAGCAATCTGTTCGGCATCCACGTCGGAGTGCTCGCTCGCCAAGTCGATCACCTGCCCTCCAACCATCCCGGTGCCGCCGGCCCGGGCAGCCAACGCTGCAACGAGATCGCTACGTACCTGCGGTTCGGGATGCGTGCTTCCCGTGCTTAGAACTTCGAAAGAAAAGGTTAAAAGAGCGTCGCCAGCTAATATTGCCATAGCTTCCCCAAACGCTTTATGACAGGATGGAGAGCCGCGCCGGATGTCATCATTGTCCATGGCAGGTAGGTCATCGTGGATCAATGAATAAGTATGGACCATCTCCACTGCAGCGGCGACCTGCAAATAGCGTTTTTCTGGTACGTCAAACATCAACGCTGAGGTACGTACTAAGTAAGGCCTCAGGAATTTACCTTTTGCTAGGACCGAATAACGCATCACATCAAACAGCTTACCCTCCGGGCCCGCCGGTTCTGGTAATAGTGCATCCAAAGTCTCGGTCATCATAACGCCGAAACTATCTAACGCGTTTCTTACGGGGTCTATGGAAAGGACCTCACTCAATATCCGCAGGCCTCACATTAGCCTCCCCATTGGCGCCAAGCGCGATTTCATCCACCTTAGCCTGTGCCTCCTTAAGTTTCTTCTCGCAATGAGCCTTGAGCTTCGAGCCACGCTCATAAGCTATTATGGAGTCTTCAAGCCTACCTTTACCGCCCTCGAGGTTTCGTACAATCTCCTCAAGTTCCTGAAGCGCGTCTTCAAATGACATCTCATTAATGTCCGCCATCTTGTCATTATCCGTCATTTCTCTCCCTCCCTTACCAATCAAAGACTAAAATTACGAACCCCTTAGGACAAGCCATGCGCGTAATTGTCGTCCCCTCAAAACGAGTGAAGTCTGGCTGGAACCTATCTGCACCCTCGTAAGCAAAAAAAAACAAAACTATCCCCACTAGCTCATCAAAGCCGAAACATGTGCCTGGACGCTATTGCCGAGAGCTTCGAGATCATATCCGCCTTCTAGGGTGGAAACTATCTTTCCGCCGGCGAATTCCCCAGCAATATCCTTCAACTGTGCTGTCGCCCACTCGAAATCCTTCTCCTCGAAACAAAGTGAAGCCAGGGGATCTCGGGCATGTGCATCAAAGCCGGCGGAGACAAACAAAATATCCGGGTCAAATTGGCGAACCGCCGGCAAAATGCGTCTTTCCATCACAGCGCGGAATTCATTCCCACCAGAGTATGCGTCGAGTGGGGCGTTGAAAATATTACCAACACCGGTTTCGGCCTCGGCGCCCGTACCAGGATAGTGCGGATACTGGTGGGAGGAGGCGAAAAGCGTATCTGGATCTCTCTCGAACGCTGCCTGCGTTCCGTTCCCATGATGCACGTCAAAATCAACAATCGCCACGCGACGTAGGTCGTGCACAACGCGGGCATGCAAAGCGCCAATCGCGACATTATTGAATAGGCAAAATCCCATCGCGCGCGAGGGTTCGGCGTGGTGACCCGGAGGGCGAACAGCGCAGAACGCGTTGTCAATTTCACCTTCCGCTACAGCGTCGATAGCTCCAATGATAGCCCCTGCAGCATGCAGTACGGCCTCCCCGGACCCGGCAGATACTACGGTGTCTGGATCTAGCCGGACAAAACCCTCCGCCGGGATATTATCTAATACTATATCGATATATCCGCTGCCGTGTATACGGCTCAATTGTTCCTTGGTCGCACGCGGCGCTTCCCTGCGCTCGAGGGCTTTCCAAGAATCGCCCTCAAGTGACGCGTTTACCGTTTCGATGCGGGCGATGCGTTCCGGGTGGCCAGCGCTTGTATCATGATCGAGAAAACTCGGGTGTGTAAATAGCGCAGTAGTCAAATCGAAGTCCCCCCGAAACGGAATAATCATACAGATCGGAAAAAGTGCCAATCTTTGATCGGTTTCTGCTCAGCCGTATCGACCAATTTTATCAATGCTCTATAAGGCCGATGATGCGTGCGATATGTCAAAATATGGAAAAGTCGCAGTTTCGCTCTGTGTCGGTACTTTTTGTAATCAACCTCAGTATAGCCGTAATAGCGTTTAATTAACCTTATTGCTTGGCGAACAGACGGCATATAACTATCGTCAAATACCACCGCACCACCGGTACGCAAAACCTGATTTATGAAATAAATCTCCATGACTAGATGATCAAATGTTTTCCATCCATCCATAAATACAAAATCAAACTTCTCTCCAGCAAGAAACAGTTCTGGGAGAATTCGATTGCTATTATCCTTCAGAAGTCGGTGCCGATCCGCGACACCATTCTCGCGCAATAGCTCTTCACCTCGTGCTGTGTCAGCTTCATTATCGAGGCATACGGAGGTTACATGACCACCGTGGTCTGCAGTCGATGCAGCCATATAGAGTGCTGTACTACCAGTATGGAAGCCCATTTCGAGGCAATCGCGACGTTCGCCCTCCTGCAAAAGCAGATACAGAAGATCCCCCTCTTCTGGGCGGCAATATGGGTATCCATAGAGTCTTCGCGCCTCTATAGCCTCGCGTATCGGGGCAGTTTCCTTGAGTGGCCTGTATTTGAGGAAATTTGTGAGATGACGTTTCAATGTCAAGGCTTTACCAATAGGAATTAGTCTTCTTCGCGGCAATACCCGCCAGGATCACTGACAGATAATCGTCATTGTGATAATAAAATAGCATGATCAAAGAAATAGACATAGAAGCTCCTCGCTCCAATATCGAGTGCGTGCTCGAATACGATGACCTACGTGATTGGATCGCGTCGGTGGAAGCCAAAGGCGATCTTAAAATCGTCACCGGCGCTAACTGGCATACCGACATCGGCCAAGTGGTTGAAGTGATGTGCCACGACGAAGGTACGCCGTCAGTATTATTTGATAAGGTCGAAGGCTGCCCCGACGGCTTCCGTATTCTAATCAATTGGTTCACCGGCACTCGTAAAAACCTCACACTGGGCTTCCCAGAAAGCTTCGATAAGCTTGAACTATCGCGCGGCTACAGCACCCATACAAAGAAAATGGAGCCCATCGCGCACGAACTAATTGATAACGGGCCGGTGTTTGAAAATATTTTAGAAGGCGAAGATATCGACATTACTAAATTCCCCGCGCCTCTCTGGAACCCAGAGGATGGCGGTCGCTATATCGGCACCGGCTGCTTTAACATAACGCGTGATCCTGACAATGGCTGGATCAACTGCGGTACCTACCGCGTGATGATCCACGATTCAAAGCGCGTCGGGCTTTACATATCGCCCGGGAAGCACGGACGCATCCACCGCGAAAAGTACATGGCTAACGGAGAACCAATGCCCGTCTGCATCGTGGTTGGCACAGATCCATTGTCTTTTCTGACATCGTCGACTGAGGTGCCGGAAGGGACGAGCGAACTAGACATGATGGGTGCCTATCGCGGCAAACCGATCCAGTGCGTAACCGGGAAACACACAGGCCTACCTTTTCCGGCTAATTCCGAGGTCGTAATAGAGGGCTTCATTCATCCAGGAAATACTGAACGCGAAGGACCATTCGGGGAGTGGTTGGGATACCAAGGTAGCGCAATGGAGGCAGAACCCTGGGTCGATATTTCTGCCATATACCACCGAAACGACCCCATTCTTCTCGGCGCCGCACATATCCGCCTTCCATACGAATACGCGCGCTACCGAGCAATCAGCAGGTCCGCTATCCTAAAGGAAAATATTTCAAAGGCTGGGATACCCGACGTAACCGAGGTATGGGCGCACGAGGTAGGTGGATCTCGCCTGTTCCTCGCGGTCGCGATCAAACAACGCTATCCCGGACACGCTGTTCAGGCAGGTCATATAGCTGCCATGTGCCACGCCGGTGCCTATCTTGGACGTTTCGTAATTGTTGTCGACGAAGATGTGGATGTCACCAGTCTCGAGGAGGTAATCTGGGCCGCCTGTACGCGCTGCGACCCCGCTACGAACATTGGTTTTATAAAGAACGCATGGTCGTCGGCACTAGACCCAATAATCTCGCCGGAGGACCGAAAGGCAGGTAAACTTTACAATAGTCGCGCCATCATAGATGCCTGCCGCCCCTTCCACTGGAAGGAAAATTTTCAGAAGGTCAATGCTCCGTCTCCGGAAGCGCGGCGGGAGGCCTGGAATCGCTGGTCATATCTTCGGGATTGAAGATAGTATCATATTACAATCGTTCCCTTAGACACAAAGGCGCCAGTAAGCCCCAAGGTGCATCGATGTAATCAAAAAGCTTTTCTCTCGATGATTAGACTTAAAATAACCCCCAGTTCACAGTCTTCAAAAAGCGTTATTCCAACTTCTCCCACGGGCACTAACGCTACTAGTTTTATGAATGACCATGCATGAGAAAAGTTATTAATCGGCTGCAGTCTGTATCGCCTGCCATATCCTATAGGGTGTTGCGGGCATCTCCACATGAATTACCCCGAGCGGCTTAAGCGCATCTACCACGGCGTTGATCGTCGCCGGCAACGCTCCGGTGGGACCAGACTCGCCGCCGCCCTTTGCCCCGATTAAATTCGACTCCGTAATGGTTGGCGCGCTCACAACCTTCATCAAGCAGGTATCGTCTGCTCGCGGTAGAGCGTAATCCAGAAGTGATCCGGAGACCAATTGCCCATCCGTGGAGTAAACAATATCTTCCATGAGCGCCTGTCCAATTCCCTGAACAATGCCGCCGTGCATCTGTGCCTTTAGCAGTAGTGGATTGATAACCCTGCCGACATCGTCAACGCAGACAAAACTCACTATCTCGGTCTCACCCGTCTCGGGATCGATTTCGAGTTCGCAGATTTGCGCCCCAGTGGGCCAGTTCCAGTATTGTGGCACGAACGTCCCCACCTCGCTCAGACCGGGCTCGATTTCCGGCGGTAACATCGAAGGTTGAAACGCGGCAGCGGCGACATCCAAAATAGTAAGGGTTCGGTCAGTTCCGCGTACTGTAAAGATTCCATTATTAAAATCGATATCGTCCTCCGCAGCCTCAAACAAGTGAGCAGCTATCTTAGTTGCCTTTTCGATGGTCTTATCGCACGCGAGTGAAATTGCCGATCCGCCGATCGCGGCGGAGCGCGAATTGAATGTGCCGCGACCATAGGTGACGATATCAGTATCTCCCTGCACATAGCGGATAGTCTTCGGGTCTAGACCCAACCGGTCGCAGACGATCTGCTTGAACACCGTCTCGTGTCCTTGTCCATGGCTAATGGTACCCATGATAAGCGTAACCGTTCCCGAAGGATCAAACCGCACACTTCCAGACTCAGGAAACGGTGACGATGTTTTCTTAACAGTGTTCGACATACCAAGTCCGCGTAATCGCCCGCGGCTTGCTGCCTGAGCGCGACGTCGTTCAAAACCTGCATAGTCGATTGAATTGAGCGCCTTCTCCAAATTACCCGGGAAATCACCGCAGTCATAGGTGAAGCCAAGCGCATTAGTCCACGGCATCTCGGTGGGGGTGACGCTGTTTTTTTGACGAATCTCCGCCGGGTCCATCCCAAGCTCGCGCGCCGCCATATCGATCAGTCGTTCACCCAAATATGCGGCTTCAGGGGCGCCCGCCCCGCGGTAGGGATTGGTCGGAACTGTATTAGTGAATACACCCGTGATAGCCACATGCACCGCAGGTGTGCGGTAGATGCCGGCTAGGGTACCTAGATTGTTGGTAGGTGGTCGGGGCCCACGGATAGCAAGATATGCCCCCATTGCTGCCAACGTTTTCACACGCAAGGCGAGGAAATAACCTTCTGAATCGAGCGCTAATTCAACTTCGCTCACGTTATCGCGACCATGCGTATCAGACATGAAACCTTCAGATCGGTCTGCTCGCCACTTTACCGGCCGACCAACTAATCGCGATGCCCACAGAACCAGTAGAAGTTCGTTGTAGGTTCCGCCTCGCATTCCAAAGCTGCCGCCCACATCCCCCGGGATAACCCGTACAGCGGTCTCGGGAATATCAAAGACTTGGCGGGCGATCTGGTACCGCAGCGGGTGCGGGTTCTGTAGACCAGTATAAATGGTGTATCGGTCCTTGCGCCGGTCATAGTCACCGATACAGCCTCGTGGTTCGATGGCAACGGCTGTTACCCGGTTATTAACGAGCTTTCGTCGCACAATATGATCAGCTTTTTCGAATGCCGCCGCTGCTGCGGCCGCATCACCTTTTTCCTCAAAGAAACAAATATTGTCAGGACAGTCGATCCATACAGGTGGTGCTTCTCCAGAAATGGCTTCTTCTAGGAGGGCCACTGCGGGTAACGGCTTATATTCAACAACTATCAGTTCCGATGCGTCACGAGCTTGCTCTGGAGTTTCCGCAACTACAAATGCTATCGGATCGCCGACCATTTTAGCTTGGGAACTGACTAACGCTGGGTGATACGGGTGGAACATAGACGAGCCGTCTGGGCTCTTTTTAGTCGAATCTTCGCAGGGGAGGCCGCCGTAATTTTCCGCCTCCCACTCCGTGCCGGTAAGAACTCGCAAAACGCCTTTTGCAGACTCAGCGGCAGAGGTATCGACAGATAGGATATCAGCCTTTGCGTACGGAGAGCGAAGTACGTATCCCCAAGCCTGATTTTGCAGATTCAAGTCGTCAAGAAATTCGCCATCACCCTTAAGAAATCTCGGATCTTCCTCTCGCGGCACCGACTGGCCAACTGCGAATTCGCCCATTCTCTGATATGCCCTAATGTAGTTACCGCGTATTTAAACGGAGAAACCCTGCTACGCACAAGGGGACCAACGAAAATGATAGTAAATAGAAAAACCTATGGTGTGAGACCTGCTTAGTCATAGATAGCACCCGAAGCATAAGCAACATAATCAATAGCGATCCCTCAGAAAACGTTCACCGGCTATCATAGTGGCCGGATCGTTGGCGACGTGAAACGCTGAGTTTGGATTTTCATCGAAAAAACATTCAACGCGTGGAGACATAACATTTTCCCTTTTGGGTTCCCCGTCTTAGAATTACACCGTTAGGAAGAAGCCGGGGGGCATATATAATATAGGGGCCTCTACGTTTTTCTATATAGCATGGTTTGACCGAACGTGGGTTCTGCCCTAATCCTAGGTTATCTGCGGGGTGCTACCCCGCCCCAATAGACGGATCCGCGAACGCCATGCCTGGCGACTTTTTGACCCCTGAAGAGCGCGTAGAGCTGTCGCCGAAGATTGGCGACGAAACCAAAACCACCACCTGCTACATGTGCGCTTGCAGATGTGGAATCAAGGTACATCTGCGTGATGGGCAGATCCGTTACATCGAGGGCAACAAGGATCATCCGATCAACAAGGGCGTTCTATGTGGCAAAGGCTCCGCCGGAATAATGCAGCATTATTCCCCTGCCCGTCTTACCAAGCCACTTCGACGGGTAGGCGAGCGTGGATCGGGTGAGTTTGAAGAAATCGAATGGGACGAGGCATTAGAGATCGTCTCTGCGCGCCTTGCTAAAATCCGCGCCGAAGATCCCAAAAAACTCGCTTTCTTTACTGGTCGAGACCAGAGTCAGGCACTGACGGGTTGGTGGGCTAGCCAGTTTGGTACGCCTAATCACGCCGCACATGGCGGTTTCTGCTCAGTAAATATGGCGGCCGCTGGACTGTACACTATCGGAGGCTCTTTCTGGGAATTTGGAGAGCCAGATTGGGAGCGGACAGAATACTTTATGATGTTCGGCGTTGCCGAGGACCACGATTCCAACCCTATAAAAATGGGGCTTTCATTATTAAAGGAACGCGGCGCAAAATTCGTTTCTATCAATCCGGTAAAAACCGGGTATTCTGCCATCGCGGACGAATGGATCGGGATTAAGCCGGGCACCGACGGCGCTTTCGTAATGGCGCTAATCCATGAGTTACTGCACGCCGACAAGATCGATCTAGACTACCTAGTACGCTACACTAATGCACCTTGGCTGGTGATCCGAGATCCTGGTACAGGCGATGATGGGTTATTCGCCCGGGGACCAGATGGCGAGCCGCTTTGCTGGGACCACAATACCGGGCAGGTAGCCGATGCACGGCTCGCCGGCGTAGCCCCGAAAGTTGTAGGTGAATTTACGCTTCAAGACGGGCGTAAAGCCGTTCCAGCGTTCCAACTCATGGCCGACCGTTACATGGATGCGACCTACGGGCCGGAGTCCGCCGCCTTGAGGTCCGGCGTGCCAGCACACCATATAAGACGCGTAGCGGCAGAGCTTGCGCAAGCTGCCTTCGACAAAGAAATAGTGCTCGAAGTTGAATGGACCGACTGGGCGGGTCGTAAACAGGATAGAATGATCGGCCGCCCCGTCGCCATGCACGCGATGCGGGGCATCTCGGCTCACTCGAACGGATTTCATACCTGTCGCGCGATTCACGTGCTGCAAATGTTACTCGGCACGATCGATGTTCCGGGCGGATTTCGCTATAAGCCACCCTTCCCTCGTCCCTGCCCTCCACCTCAGAAACCGGCTGGCAAGCCAATGCAGGTTAACTCCGACACCCCGCTACCAGGACCGCCGCTTGGCTTCCCTACTGGCCCAGAAGACCTTCTGGTAGATGATGATGGTACGGCGCAGCGCATCGACAAGGCTTACTCTTGGGAAGCACCGATCTCAGCGCACGGGCTTATGCACATGGTCATCACCAACGCCTGGAAAGGCGACCCTTACCCAATTGACACGCTATTTATGTTCATGGCGAACATGTCGTGGAATTCATCGATGAACACGTCCGGCGTAATGGAGATGCTAACCGACCGCGACCAGGACACTGACGAGTATAAAATTCCCTTCATAGTCTATTCTGATGCATTCTGGTCGGAAACGGTGCCTTATTGCGACATTATCCTGCCAGACACTACTTATTTGGAACGTTGGGACTGCATTTCTCTCCTCGATCGACCAATTTGTTCCGCCGATGGCCCGGCCGATGCTATCCGCCAACCCGTGATACAGCCGGACCGGGACGTGCGCGCATTCCAGTCGGTGATGCTGGACCTTGGCGCTCGGCTCGGACTTCCGGGTATGACCAATGAGGATGGAACAGCAAAATACCCCGGCGGCTATCCCGATTATCTGGTAAACCACGAACGTACACCCGGGATCGGCCCACTGGCCGGTTGGCGCGGGAAGAAGGGAGAAAGCAACGGAACCGGTGCCGTTAACCCGGACCAGTTGAAACGCTATATTGAGAATGGCTGCTTTTGGAGCCATGAGTTCCCGGAAAATCAGCGTTATTACAAACACGCCAACAGAGATTATTTAGAATATGCGGCTGCATCCGGATGGATAAATTCCACAGACCAGATCGTGATGCAGCTATATTCTGAACCACTTCAGAAATTCCGTCTGGCCGCCCAAGGCTACGGGGATATTAACCCACCCGAACAGCATCGGGTGCGCGTCGGCGGCTATTTCGATCCACTGCCGACATGGTACAGGCCCCTAGAATCCCAAGATGGGATAGAGGATGAATACCCATACTATGCGCTGACCCAACGCCCGATGGCGATGTACCATTCTTGGGGTTCCCAAAACGCGTGGCTGCGTCAGATCCATACTAGCAATCGTCTTTATATGAATCGCACCAAGGCGGAGCTGGGGGGTCTGAAAGACGATGACTGGGTATGGGTGATCAGTCGTCATAGTCGGATTAAAGTACAGATTCGGTTGATGGAAGGGACGCAACACGACACGGTGTGGACTTGGAACGCAATCGGCAAACGGTCGGGTTCATGGAATCTCGCCCCGGACGCGCCGGAAGCCAAAAAGGGCTTTCTCCTAAACCACGTTATTTCAGAATTACTGCCGCCAAAGGAAAATGGCTACCGCTACTCGAATTCTGACCCGGTTACAGGCCAGGCTGCATGGTACGATCTCCGGGTCCGTATCGAAAAAGCGGAGGTCGGGCCTGTAGCGAACGAAATAACTTTCCCGCAATTTGATACCTTGCCATGTCGCGGCGGGCACTCCTTGCGCGACAACATCCTGCGCTATGGTGGGCTTTTCAAATCAAACCGCTCTCGACCGGGTAATGAAAACGGCGGTGGGAACAAATGACCCTTCTGCCACCTCGCCCGCAACCCGGCGATAAGCAACTCGGGTTGGTGATAGACCTTGACACCTGTGTCGGTTGTCACGCCTGCGCGGTGAACTGCAAGGAATGGAATACTGGAGGCCATTCCGCTCCGCTGCCCGATCACGATCCCTATGGTAGCGATCCGAATGGCGTGTGGTTTAACCGGATCCATACCTTCGAAGCAGGTCAGGGCACGGAGAGCCGCACAGTCCATTTCCCTCGTTCCTGCCTTCACTGCGAGGATGCCGCCTGCGTTACCGTTTGTCCCACCGGGGCTTCATATAAGCGTGAAGATGACGGTATCGTACTAGTGAACGAGGATGCTTGTATAGGCTGCAAACTTTGTTCTTGGGCATGCCCGTACGGCGCACGCGAATACGATGAGGATGCCGGCGTAATGAAGAAGTGTACGTTGTGCATCGACCGGATTTACAATGAAAACTTGGAGGAGGAAGACCGGGTACCTGCATGCGTTTCGACCTGCCCCGCTAGTGCAAGACATTTCGGCGACCTAGGTGATCCAAACTCGGAAGTCTCGCAGCTTGTTGCTGAACGTTGTGGGCAAGACCTAATGCCGGAGCTGGGCTATAAGCCGGTCAACCGATATTTACCACCCCGAGCAGCAAAGAAAGACCAGGGCCGTTCTGGCGTCGGCGCATCCCTGAAACCACTCTCGGACCTATCGACCAATGGGGACAATAAGTTCCTGCGCTGGGTTGACCGGGTCCTGTCCAGGTAGCGGCGTACTAACATGCATCCGGCTTATTCCGTCATATTCTTTACCACAGCGTCTGGCGCCGGTTACGGATTAATCTTCCTTATGGCAATGTTTGGTGCGTTGAACGGGGTGCCTATAGATCCATGGTTTGGGGCAATTGGTCTTAGTCTTGGCGCCTTGCTTGTAACAGGTGGCCTTCTCTCATCAACTGTCCATCTTGGTCACCCTGAACGGGCATGGCGGGCTTACAGCCAGTGGAAGTCTTCTTGGTTATCCCGCGAGGGTGTTTTGGCGACTGTAACATACTTGCCCTTGATTCTTACTGCGTGGGGCTGGTTAATTGTAGGATCGCTTGATGGAGAATATGGATTCATCGCCGCCGTTCTGGCTATGATGTGTCTGCTCACCGTCCATTCAACGGGCATGATCTATGCAACCCTCCGAACTATCAGCGCCTGGCACAATAGGTTGACTGTGCCCGGCTATCTCTGCTTTGCGCTTCTATCTGGATCTGTGTGGTTCCACGCACTTGTACAGATGTTCGGACATCAGACACCGGAGGTCGCCCTTGTCGTGATCATCGCGTTATTCTTGACCTTTTATGTTAAGCGGAAATATTGGCGGAGTATTGATACGAAAAGCGGCACAGTTACGTTGGAAAGCGCGACAGGTTTGGCTAATCTTGGAAAGGTGCGTTTGCTAGACTCGCCAACCATGACTGAAAATTTTGTTCAGCGAGAAATGGGATTCTCTGTCGCTCGAAAACACGCGCGAAAACTTCGCCGCATCTGCTTTTTCACATATTTCCTGATCCCGATCATCCTCACAGGGCTAACGAGCAATGCGGATTCTTCTATCGCTATTCCCGGCACTTTGCTCGCTGCAATTTCTGTCTCTTTAGGTGTATTGGTCGAACGCTGGCTATTTTTCGCTGAGGCTAAGCATGTTTCCATGCTCTATTATGGGGCTAAGACTACGTAGAGATACTCGTGGTTCACAAACGGCGTGACCTTCACCGGTTTGTCTCCCTACCGGGCCCTATAGTGGAAAAGAAGTATATATGGGTTATTCGGGGGACAGAAATTAGCCTCCTTTGCCTGAGATCGCTGATTTCACCACCAGTTTCTAAACGCATTTGCCGTTTTTATCCGCACCATGGTTTTCGTTGGATATAATCTGGAGTATTAATTTGCTTAATACACTGGGAATTATAAAACTTATGGATGTTTCATAAATTTCCGTTGAGCGCCGCAGCGGCGTATAATAGTAAGACTATAAAGTAAATACGCCGACAACAAAGCAAGGTGGAACATGACAGAGCATTCCTCCGAACGAATTTCGATAGCGGGATGCAATATTGAGGTGCTGAAAGGCGGCGATGGGCCAGCTCTGGTGTTTCTCCATGGAGCAGGGGGAGCACATAACTGGATGCCTTATATGGACCGCCTTTCCGAGCACTATAAGGTCACGGTTCCTAGTCATCCAGGCTGGGGACGTTCTGACACCCCGGAATGGCTGGATGGTATGGGCGACCTAGCCTACTTCTATCTTGATTTCCTGAATACGATCGAAGAAGACAAAGTTCACCTAGTCGGAAATTCTCTGGGGGGGTGGCTTGCACTGGAAATTTGTGTTCGTTCGACAGCAAAAATTGAAACCTTAACCCTTGTTTCTGCCGCAGGAATCCATGTAGACGGCGTTCCGAAAGGTGATATTTTCCTCTGGGATGACGATGAGAGGGTCTACAATACCTTCTTTGATCCCAAATTGGCTGAGGCGAGACTCTCCAAGAACCCGTCAGAGGAAGACACCGATATTGCGCTGAAAAACCATTTCTCAACTGCTAAAATGGCCTGGCACCCAAGATTTTATAACCCGGAGCTCCAGAAATGGCTTCACAGGATAGATATCCCATCTCTTATCCTTTGGGGTGACTCCGACAAAATATTCCCCCCCGCGTACGGAGAAGCAATGCAGAAACTAATCCCGGGCTCAGAGCTAAAAATTATTCCTCAGTGCGGACATCTGCCACAGCAGGAAAAACTAGATGACTTTATCTCTGGCGTGACAGCCCACACGAATGGAGTCGAATCATGAAGTTTTATTTCTTTCACCTCATGCCCTACCAAGCAATCGACCCCGACTACTTAGAAACTAATAAATCGTCGTGGATCAATCTACCGAATTCCTATTACGACCCCAAAAAGGGAGCACAGCTCTATCATCGCTATCTCGACGAATTGGAGATGGCGGAAACACTAGGGTTTGATGGAGTGTGCGTGAATGAACATCACCAAACCGCCTACGGAATGATGCCATCACCTAACGTCTTGGCAGGAGCTCTGTCGCGGCGCCTTAAAAAGGCCTCGATCGGTGTCATTGGCCGCGCTTTGCCAATCGTCGAAAACCCTCTAGTCATCGCAGAAGAATTTGCGATGATCGACAATCTAATGGAGGGTCGCTTCATTGCTGGCTTCGTTCGCGGAATTGGGTGCGAGTATCATGCATCGATGACCAATCCGGGCTTCAGCCATGAGCGTTTCCGCGAGGCACACGACTTAATCGTTCGCGCGTGGTCTGAGCCTGGCCCATTCGAATTTTATGGCAAACATTATCATTTTCAATATGTGAATATTTGGCCTCGCCCATATCAAAGCCCGCGGCCACCAATCTGGATTCCATCTCAGGGGTCCACTGAAACCGTGGAATTTGCAGCTCATCCAGACCGTAAATACACGTATATTATTACCTTCAGTCCGGTGGCATCAGTGCGCAAGAATTTGAAAGCTTATCGTGACCAATGCGAGGCATACGGTTACGAGTGTCCTCCAGAACAACTAGGTTGGGCAATGCCAGCCTATGTCGCGGAAACCGATGAGATCGCCCGAAAGGAAGCAGCGCCACATATCGAAAGCCTGTTCAACAAGTTTATATCTTCGCCGACACAGTATAAGCTGCCGCCGGGCTACTCATCCTTAAGTAGTTACAAATCGGTAGTAGAAGGAAAGTACAAGGTACGGCAAAGCTACCTCGACTGCGATACTCTAATTGATAATGGTATGTTTCTTTGCGGCAGTGCCGAGACAGTCATCTCAAAGCTAGAGACATATCAGGCTGAGATGGGCTTCGGTAATGTTGCCCCAATGCTACAGTTTGGAACTCTTCCTCGAGAATTAACCGAAAAAAATCTTAGGCTGTTTGGCGAGTGTGTAATCCCGAAGTTGAAACATCTGGGAATAGGCACTGACGCTATTGCAGCGGAATAGTCAGTAGCATTTTATTCCCGCCGCTATAAATCACTCTATCGTCGCCCTTTCCCCCAGCCATTCTGATGCTCGTTCGTAAGCGTCCGCCACGAGAAGTGCGCCCGCTTCGTTCCAACGGCGGGTTATGATTTGTGCACCTACCGGCA
>CETM01063377.1_pt1 | contig 21529 bp, 22 predicted proteins | sample 361451 | NCBI WGS metagenome assembly CETM01 (sample SAMEA2622690, study PRJEB7988) | marine metagenome | isolation source: saline water (ENVO:00002010), including
GCTATTCAAAGATTAAGAGAGGCTGCTGAAAAAGCAAAAATAGAATTGTCCACTGTTATGGAAACTGAAATTAACCTACCATTTATAACTGCCGATGCTTCTGGTCCAAAACATTTAGTTAAGACCATAACTAGATCTCAATTGGAAAATTTAATCATGGATTTGATAGAGCAAACAATAGAACCATGTAAAATGGCTCTTAAAGATGCGAAACTCAAAACATCGGATATAAATGAAATAATCCTTGTTGGGGGAATGACAAGAATGCCTGCAATTCAATCTGCAGTAGAAAAATATTTCAACAAGGAATCAAACAGAGGAGTAAATCCTGATGAAGTTGTTGCAGTAGGTGCTGCTATACAGGCTGGAGTATTACAAGGTGATGTTCAAGATGTATTATTACTTGATGTCACACCTTTAACTTTAGGTATAGAAACTTTAGGAGGTGTATCAACTCCATTAATTGAAAGAAATACTACTATCCCTACTCAAAAAACTGAAACTTTTAGTACAGCTCAAGATAATCAACCAAGTGTTGAAATACATGTTCTTCAAGGAGAACGTTCTATGGCAACAGAAAATAAAACATTAGGTAAATTTATTCTTGATGGAATTCCTCCTGCACCAAGAGGTGTTCCACAGGTTGAAGTTACATTTGACATAGATGCAAATGGTATATTAAATGTTTCAGCAAAAGATAAAGGAACTGGAAAGGAACAAAAAATTACAATTACAGCTAGCTCCGGGCTTAGTGATGACGAAATAGAACAAATGATTAATGAAGCAGAATCACACGCAGAAGAAGATGAAAAGAAGAAAAAAATTATAGAAGTTAAAAATAATGCTGATTCAATGATTTATCAAGCAGACAAATTAATAGCAGATAATAAAGAAAAAATTTCTGAAGAAATTGTTTCTAAAATTAATGAACAAAAAGAAGCTCTTAAAAATGCGATTGAATCTGATGATATTGAGAAAATTGAAAGTGAATTAAACTCTTTTCAATCTACTTTACAAGAGATTGGACAATCAATGTACACTCAACCCGGTGGACAGGAAGAAGGAATGCCAAATTCCGAAGCACAAGAACCACCTAATGAAACAGAAAAAAAATCAAAACGAAAAAGCGCTAAACCAAAAAATGAAAAAAAAGATGATGACGTTGTTGATGGAAAGTCTAAGGATAAATAAATCAAAGACCTTTAATTTTAATTGAAGTAGATTTTTTATAAATTTTGTTTATATTGAGCAATAGTGGCACTTGTGATTCAACAAGAAAAGATAAATCCAAAGTTCCGCATTTAACAGGGTTTAAACCTTTGATAGTAGTAATCAAATTTAAAAAAATTGATTCTGCTGATGAATCATTAGCAAAGTATAATACATCGTGATCTAGTTCAATGTTGATATTATTTAAATCAAAATGACTAATTGTGTGAAAGGCTGATATAACACGAGTTGAATTAAGCGAGTCGTTTAATTGACTAGAAATTGAGTCTTTAATTGTAGAATCTCTGTTAAATTTACCTTTGTTATAAATCATTGGTACAGATGTATCTATAATAATTTTATTTTTCAATACATCTTTGAGGTTTGATAACTCAGTGATTACGACATGGTAAGGTAATGCTATGAAAATAATATCAGCGGCTAATACTGTGTTGTGATAATCAGATCCTTTAATATCAATTTTTGGAAGTTTTAGTTTGATTTCATTTTCTGTAACTAAAGCTTTGTCTGTAGATCTTGAACCAATAAAAATTGAATGTCCATGCATTCCGAATCGAATAGCCAAGGCTTTCCCTTCTTTTCCTGTACCACTAATAAAACCTAATTTCATTGTTATCTTAAGGTTGAATTAAACATTTGACCATAAAGTTTTGTATCCATTTCCTGTAATAGCATCCTTAATTTTGTTTCTCTCTATAGATTGTAATTCTTCAATTGCATCATCCAATTTGAAAAAAGAATCCTCATTGACTACATAAAATATATTTTCTAGCAACTTATCCCATACTCCATCTTCTGTTAGCACTTTCAAATAAGAATGCCATGGTATAACAATAAAATTCTTTACCTCGTCTAAACCAGGTCTGATTTTATTAAGTATTTTTATTCTTTCATCAGGAGATTTAGCAATGGGAAAAACTTTAATTAACACTTCACCATCTTGCTCTCTTCGGTCTAAAACTAAAGATGCATCTAAATTAAAAAATACAATTGAAACTACATCTGAATCAGATATGTTATTAATAAAATTATTTAAATCACTATGCATATCATCCTTTACCAAAATCTTTTAATGTATCCAAAAATCCTGGAAGTATATTCTTCCAATCACCTACTGCTCCAAATTCGGCATCTTTAAAAATATTTGCATCAATATTTTTATCTATGGATACTATGTGTTTTGAGTTTCCACACCCAGCCATATGTTGACTTGCACCAGAAATTCCTACAGTAAAATAAAGATTGGGAGATATATCTTTTCCAGTTAATCCAATTTGGTAAGAATGATCTTTCCATCCCGCGTCACAAACTGCTCTTGAAGCACCTACTGCAGCATTAAGTAAATCTGCAATTTCTTCTAAAGTTTCAAATGGTTCTGGACCACCCAAGCCTCTGCCACCAGCAACAACTACATCAGCATCTTCCAATCTTAGACCCTCAGATTGTTCTTGTGATCTATCAACAACATGTGAACTAGTTTTATATTCAAGTTCATTTTCAAAATATTCTATTTCCGGTGAAATAGAATTAGAATTCTGTTGATCAAAAATTTTAGTTCTTACACAATAAATTTCGATATTAGTACTAATATTTACTTTGGCAAGATAATTTCCACCAAAAACAGGCCTCATTCCTAGCCATTCTCCATCCTTATTTTCAATGTTCAAACAATCGTTAACAATTCCTTGATCTAAAGAATACGCTAAACGGGTAGCTAAATCTTGTCCAACTGATGTTTTGGGAATAATGATTTTATCTGGATTTGTTTTTTCTACAATATTTTTAGCAATTATTTTTAAAACATTTGGGTTGAAATTACTAGTATCATTATTTTTTATTGCTACAACTTTTGAAACCGGAATAGATTTTAAAATAGTTTCTTTTGATTCTAATTCGTCACCCAAAGCTCCAACAATAATGTTTGATGGATCAACATTCAGATCATCCATCAAAGTTAGCATTTCTAATAAGCTTTTATCATAGTTATCTTCATAGATTTCAGTAAAAATTAAAACTGTACTCACAATAATTCTCCTTTAAATCAAATTATTTTCACGTAATTTCATTGCTAAATTTCTCCCTATGTCGTACTCATCTTCGCCTTCAATAAATTCACAATTTGAATTTTTTTCAGGAATAAAAATATCAACAATTTCGTTTTTAGATTTAAAATCTTCCTTACTTAGTCCTAAATCGGATAATGTATATGTGGTTGGTTGGATTTTGCCGGCAGCCATAATACCTCTTAAATTAGGATATCGTGGTTCACCATATTCATTACTTACTGTTACTAATAAAGGAAATGCGCTTTTGACAGTTTCACTTCCTCCAGGAATTACACGGTCAACTACTATTTCGTTATCTTTCACATCAATTCCTTTAGCTAAAGTTACGCATTCTATACTTAATAATTCTGCAATACCTATAGGTACTTGGGCATTATCCCAATCAGAAGCATGCCTACCGCACAATATTAAATCAAAATCACCTATTTCTTTAATTGCTTTAGATAATACTGTAGATGTTACAAATGGGTCAGATTGATTTAATTCATCATCTTTTACCAAATATAAATTTTGACATCCCATTGATAAAGGTTTTTTAATAACATCCATACTAAAATCACTTCCAATAGATAGTACAGATATTTCAGTTTCAGGTATTTGTTCTTTAATTCTAAGAGCTGCTTCAACTGCATTTTCATCAAAACCATTAAGTACTGTCGAAACTCCTTGTTTTGGGGAAAATTTCCAATTCTTTTGGTCAATATCAATTGAATTAACAGGAACTTCTGGATCAATAACTTCTTTTACACATACTAATATTTTCATTTAACACCATAAAGATAATAAAAAAGAGTTATATAAAATTATCTCTTCTTTGTGAATAGTATGTCAAACAAAATTACATAAAATTCAAATTAATTTGAAAATAGCTAACAAAAACACACAAATATTAAAAAAATACTTGACAAGTTTTAAACAAGTATTAAAATATATATAATTTTATAAAAGGAGAGAATATGCAGCAGCCAGCAGAAATATTAACTAATGACACGACTTTAACTGAAGTCAAATCAATTAAAAATTCAGCACAACTTTTATGTCCAAAATGTTCTAGTGCAATAGTAAAAACATATTACGAACCACAATGTTTACAATGTGGGTATGTAGATTACTCTACACCTTTGGAGAAAATCGAATCTCCTGGAAGTACAGTAGTAGGTTCAGCTACTCGATACATGGTAAGGTACAAAGGGCATTCTGATAATTTCAAAGATAAATTAGCTCATGTACAGGTAGTCAGGCAAAAAAATAGAATCATTTTCGATGTTAATTGCCCTTTTTGTGAATCTTCAATGGAACAAACTTCTTTGTCTGGAAAAAGAAAAGATTTACGCGAAGAAAGATTTAAATGTGATCAAGGTCACAGAGTTTCATTAATTCCTTCAAAGCGCAATGGAATAACTTGGAGATAATAAGTATTAAAAAGTCAAATAATCCTTTCTAATTTAATAAAAACAAAAATCATTTGTAATTTATTAAATTTCTATTTTAAGTACGAATTAAAAGATTAACGAATAAATCCTATAATTAAACTTGTACAAATCTAAATTGAATAATTAATAATTTTAATTGTCATTTATTAATAAATACATAATAATAATCTTTATATAAAATTATATAAGGATAACTATGAGTATTTATGAAGAATTTGGAGCAAGAAATATATATAACTTAGCAGGCACTTCAACTAGAGTTGGGGGGCCTGTATTATCAAAAGAAGTTGCAGATGCTATGGTTCAAGCCTCACAACATTCAGTAGATATGACCGAATTACAAGCTAGTGCATCGGATTATATATCTAAAATAACGGGTTCAGAAGCAGCTTATGTTACAGCTGGAGCGTCTGCTGGATTAACTATGGCAGCTGCCGCAATACTTGCCGGATTAGATCCGTCAAAAATGGAAGAACTTCCAACAGTAAGATCAAATAAAAATCAGTTTATTATATCAAGAGAACATAGAAGTGGATATGATCATGCATTCAGATTAGCTGGCGCAGAAACGGTTGATGTTGGAATGAATGAAATTCTTTCTGGCGCCGGAGTTAGAAGAACGGAAGCTTGGGAATATGAATCAGCTATTAGTGAAAGAACAGCAGGTATAATTTATGTAGCTACTGAAAGTTCAGAGCCTTCCATAGAATCTGTTATTGAAATTGCAAAAAAACATAATTTACCAGTAGTAGTAGATGCAGCAGCTCAACTACCGCCAAGAGAAAATTTAAGATATTTCATTGAAAAAGGAGCTGATTTAGTTGCGTATAGTGGAGGTAAAGCCATAAAAGGACCTCAATCATCAGGAATATTATGTGGAAAAAAAGATTATATAAGTTCTGTTGCTTTGCAATCTTTGGATATGGATGAATTTTTTGAAATTTGGAACCCACCATCTAACTTGATAGACAAGTCAAAAATTAATGCTATTCCACGACATGGAATAGGAAGAGGTTTTAAAGTTGCAAAAGAAGAAATAGCGGGCTTACTTGTTGCGCTGAGAATTTTTATAGAAAAAGATATAGAATCAGAAATGATAGAATCAAAAAATTTATTGGAGATAATAAATAATGAGATTAACTCAATTAATTCAAATATGATTTCATCAAGCATACTTACCCCAGAGAATTCAGAGCAATATCCGACACTAACTATTTATAGCGATAAAATTGATTTATATAAATTAAGTAATACACTAAAAATAGACTCAGGATTATTCCTAAATGAAACCGGGTTAAATCAAAAATACTTAACTGTTCACCCAATGAATATTACAAATGAAAATATAAATGAGATATCATCTGTATTAACATCAAGCATAAAAAAATTTATTAATAATAAAGGTTAATTATGGAATTTAAAGTAGGATCAAGATTAAAATGCAAAAAAACTTCAGCTGAATTTATGATAGTTAAACCTGGAGAAGGGATATTAACAAATGCAGATGAGGAATTAATATTATCATCATCAGAAAACACAACAGAGCAAGAAACTAATATTGATGGTCCCGGCAATGTTCTAGGTAAAAGATATGAATCAAAAAGCGGGATTATAGTCTTATGTACTAAGCCTGGGGCTGGAATAATTCACTGCGATGGAATTCCAATGAACGAAGTTAAACCAAAAAGATTACCTTCTTCAGATTAATTACAAAATCTTTATATATGGAGGATATGAAGACTGATATGTATCTTTATGTTTTTTGGTATCTTTTTTTGCAAATGGAATTTTTTGAATAAAATGCATTTTACCAGCCTGATACAAGATTCTCGGAATAGTTAAAAAAGTATTAAATGGCATCCTAAAAATAAATCTCAATAAATTTTTATCTGAAATTGTATAAAATTTGCTTTTAAAACCAGATTTAAACCTTAGTTTTTCATCTTGGTACAAATCAATATGCACAGATAAGTCATTTAAAAAATCTCTACTAATACGAAATTGGTAATACCCAGAAACATCATACAAAGGTGAAACTCTAAAATTTTTCCCAGTTTCATAAACATAATAATTTGGGTCCTTACTTATATTTTGACTCAACAAATATAAATGCCCTTCGCCAAAAGTATTATTTACTTCAGCAATATGACAAATAACATCATTATTTTTATTTAGAACATAATAAATAGTTATTGGATTAAAAGTGTGATTTAAAAAGCGAATTGTAGTTAAAGAATAGATTTTATCTATTTTGTCATTTAATTTAAATGAAGACAAATATTGTATTAATTTATCTTGAATACTAAGTCCATTTTTATGTAAAAAATCATTATCAGAAAATCTGAAAACACCTAATTTGTTATAACTGAAAAGTTTTAGAGAACGATTTAAAAAATCTAACTCAGAAATATCAAAAAGAAACATTAAAACGTTATATGAAAAGGAATTTGTTTTTTTACCAATTCTACGATGATATATTTTAGATTTAATAATTTTAGAATTCATTTTTAAGATCAGAATTTATAAATTTTTTATAAGCTTGATATGAAGATTTAACTCCGTCTTCATGAAATCCATTACCTAAATAACTTCCAGTAAAATATATATTAAATCCTCCATTTTTGTTCTTAATATTTTCCCTGGAATCAAGAGCGATTTTATCAAATACAGGGTGTTGATAATATGTTTCGTAAAGAATTTGATTTGATTTGGGTTCATCTAATGGATTTAAACTAACAATGTAATTATTATTTGAACGAATACGATTTAAATAATTCATATAATAAGATATTGAAACCTTTTTACTATCATTATTTGAGTCTTCAAGATAATTCCAAGAAGCCCAATATTTTTTTGGGGGTAATAAGTTAGTGTCTTTGTGTAAAAAAATTTGGTTATTAGAATATCTCCAATGTTTTAATTCTTTATAATGAATTTTGATATTATTTGTGCTCAATAATGAATATGCTTGATCAGCGTGTGTAGAAACAAAAACTTTATCGAATAACATTTCATCATCAGTTGTCAAAATTTTTACTTTACTATCAAAAGGTTGAATACCTTTTATATACGTATTTAATTTAATATTTGGTTTTGTATGTTTTATTATGTAATCAATATATGTTGTACTTCCATTCTTAATGTATTTCCATAAAGGTCTTTTTGTAAAATCAAGTAATCCGTGGTTCATATAAAATTCAGCAAAAAAATGTGCATTCCAAGATCCGATATCATCTGTTGGACTAGACCAAATGGCTGAAGCTAATGGCAAAAAATATTGTTCAACAACTATTTTAGGAAATTTGTTAAATTCAAAATATTCATGTAAAGAATATTTAATTAAATTACCTTTGACAAAATCATTTTTAAACTTTTTTGTATATAAATAAATATTTTTTAAAAGTACTATTTTCCCTAGATCTAATACAGAATTTGGCAATAATCCTCTAAGATTTTTTCCAGAATAACCTTTTTGTTTATCTTTATTCCAATAAGAGAAAGACATATCAGAATTATCATAAGGAATTTTCAAAGAATTAATTATTTTTAAAAATTGTGTATAATTTCTATCGTTAAAAACAATAAAACCTGTATCAATTTTCAATCCTTCATCTACACCACTATTTACAGTATAACTATTTGTATGTCCTCCTAGTTTGTTTTCTTTTTCAAACAATGTAATTTCATAGTTTGCGTTGTTTAAATAATAGCATAAGCTTAATCCTGAAATTCCAGATCCTATTACTGCAATTTTCATTAAATTATTTACTTAAGAGCGCATGTCCAACAATAAACTCTTCTCCGTGATTTAATTTAAATAATTCTGAGCAAGCTAAAATAAATACTTTCCATCTATTAAAATGAATTTCTTGTTTTAAATCATCATAAAAATCAATTTTTAAAATATTATTTTTATTAGCTTTTAAATTCTCGTACCAAAATTCTAAGGTTTTGTGATAATTAATTCCTGAAACTTTCCATACTTTTTCTATGTGGAATGGATTTTCCAGCATATGAAATATATCAAGATTAGGCATAGATCCTCCGGAAAAAAAATATTTTTCCATCCAAGAATTACTATTTTCACTAAATCTGTAGTATTTATTTTTATGACAAAAGTAATGGACAAAAAGTGTTCCCTTTGAATTAAGCCATTTATAAGTATTTTCAAGTAATTTTGACCAGTTTTTCATGTGTTCAAACATTTCAATAGAGAAAATACGGTCAAATTTTTGATTAGTTGAAAATTCATTTATATCTGATTTGACTATTTGAATATTATTAAGACCTAGAGTTGATATTTTATTTTCAATATATGATTTTTGTAAATCAGAATTTGTTACTGCAGTAAAATGAGAATCAGTAAATTTTTGAGCATAGTACAGCGTTGAAGATCCCCAGCCACATCCTAATTCTAAAATTTCTTGATTATTATCGATTAAAGCTCTTTCAGAAACTAGTTCTAACATTTGAACTTCCATAAGATTTAATGAATCACTTTCGGAATTAATTAATCCAGAGCTATATTTCATATATTTACCCAATATTAGTTCGAAAAATTGTATTGGAACTTCATAGTGTTGTTTATTTGCATTTTCTGAGTGTGAGCTAATATCACCTATTGCAAAAAGGTCGTTTATATTTATATTAAGATTATTCACCATTTTTAGCCTATTTATAATTTGAATTTTAATAGCTTGTCTTAAGATATAATCAGGTATCAATCCTCTGTCAATCAATTTCTCATACCACATAAATATTTATTCTCCTGATTTGGTAAAAATAATTTGTGAATTACCAATAAGATTATTATTAAAACCAGTAGCGCAATAATCAAAGTAATAATTCCATTTTTTTATAAAAATTTCATCATACCCCAGTTTAAGGATTTCAGATTTGTTCTCATTAAAATTGTGTTTCCATAATTTCAAGGTCTGCACATAATGTTTAGAAATATCTTGTATTTTTTCAACTTTCAAATTTGAATATTTTTCTGCAGCTTCAATAATTCTATTTTCAGGATGTATCATCCCATTTGGAAAAATATATTTTTGAATAAAATCTGTATTTTTTTTATATGAATCAAATCTTGATTCAGGAATAGTTATAACTTGAACAAAAAGTTTTCCTTCACGATTAAGAATTTCGTTAATTTTTCTAAAGAAAACTGGTATTTGAGTGTAGTTTAGAGCTTCTAACATTTCAATTGCAGCTATCTTGTCATATTTTTTATTTATTAATCTGAAATCCATCAAATTAAAATTAATTTGATTACTAATTTCTTTATTTTGAGTAACATAATCAAGTTGAGCATTTGATAAAGTAACTCCATCAATATCACATCCAATATTGTCATATATTTTCTTACATAAACCTCCCCATCCAAATCCTATGTCCAAAAATTTATCTTTTGAATTTATATCTAAGGCATTCATAATAGTTTCAAATTTATTAATTTGAGAAGTATTTAATGAATCATTTGAATTTTTAAATATTCCGCATGAATAAACCATGGATTTATCAAGAAACAATGAAAACATCTCGTTACTTAAATCATAATGTTTTTGAATATCTTTTCTTTCATCTTTTTGAAAATAATATTTAAAAGTAGTTAATACAAAATTAATTGGAGTGAGGACAAATGAAATTAAATTTGTTAAACGTTTGTTGATTGATATTTGAGGATTTTTAGCAAACAAATCTAAAGTATAGTATAAATTATCTGTTTCCCATTTGTTTTCCATATATGACTCTGCAAAACCTAATCCTTGTTTAATAAATATGTCATTAAAAAAAGTTCTATCTTTGATTTTAATTGTAGGTTTAATTTCAGATTTGATATTGCCAAATTGATAACTTTCTTTACAGTTTTCGATAATAAGTGTTAAATAACCTGTATTGATTTTTCGAAATAAATAAAGAATTAATTTCTGTGATATAGAATTAAGTATGTTGCTAAACATGAGTGATTAAGTTATTGGAATCAAGCCCTTTGCTTGATAATATTGCTCATCAGCTTTATAAGAACTTCTAACTAAAGGCCCTGCAACAACTCCCTTGAATCCTAGCTCTAATCCTACATCACGCATCTGATCAAATTCTTCTGGTTTATACCATTTCTCTACTTTTGCGTGCTTAGGAGTTGGCTTAATATACTGTCCAATAGATAACAGATCACAATCAGCTGTTCTCAAATCTTTCATTGTTGATACAATTTCATCCCAAGATTCCCCAAGCCCTACCATCATTCCTGATTTGGTAACACTATAATTATTAAGTTCTTTTGCTTTCAATAGCAAATCTAAAGACAACTTGTAATCACCTTTAGCTCTTACAAATCTGAAAACTCTTTCAACAGTTTCAATATTGTGATTTAATGTTTCAGGATTCGCATCCATAACTGACTTTAAATCATCCCAATCCCCTTGAAAATCAGGGATTAATACTTCTACCTTACAGCCTGGGGAATTTTTGTGAATTAGATTTATTGTTTGCCTGAAAATAAAGGCACCGCCATCAGGAAGGTCATCTCTATCTACAGAAGTAATCACAGCATACTTTAAATTAAGTTTTTGTACTGCATCGGAAACTCTAATTGGTTCTTTGATATCTAATCCAATGGGTTTTCCTGACTTAACAGCACAATATCTACAGGCTCTAGTACAAGTATCTCCTAGTATCATAAATGTAGCTGTCCTATTGTCCCAACATTCACCTATATTAGGACATTTTGCGTCAGCACATACAGTATTGAGTGAATTTTTCTTTACAAGATTGTTTACTTCTATATAATTTTTACTTCCGGGCATTTTTGCCTTAAGCCAGGAAGGAAGCCTGCGGGCAGTTGTCATATAATTAGAACTCCATTGTTTATAAATTAATTATATACTAATTTTAATAAATCTAATATAAATCTATGGTAAGTAAATATAATAAAAAATTAATAAAATTAAAATTAGGTGATATTGGTTCGACGGGAGATACTACAGCTATTGTAAATTCTGAAACAATAAATGTTTTTGGCGGTATTCCGGGAGAAATTGTTTTAGCTGAAATAATAGAGCAACAAAGATCTAAAAGGAAACAAAAAAGAGTATTTGGAACAGTTAAACAAATATTAACACCTTCAAAATATAGAATTAAAACACCTTGTGATTTTTATGGATATTGTACTGGATGTAATTGGCAGCATATAAATTACCAACATCAACTACAATTAAAACAATTAACATTAAAAAATGAATTATATAAACATTTAAATAAAATTATAAAAATTGAAAAAATCATCCCTAGTGATAATCAATTTAATTATAGAAATCATGGAAGATTTTCAGTAAGACGTAATGGTCAAATCGGATTCACAAATAAAGTTACAAAAAAATTTGTAGGAATTAATAAATGCCTAATAATGAGCGAAAACATAAATTCTCACATCACGGAATTAGATTCATTAGTAGGTGAAACATCTCAAATATCAATTAGAACAGGAGAATATACTGATTCATTCCTGATACAACCTAAAATAAAAAATAAAAAAATAAAGATGGAAACAGGCCAAAAATCCTATAATGAACTTATTAACAAAAACAAATTTCAAATTAGTTCACCTTCATTTTTTCAAGTAAATACTCCTCAAATCTCAAAAATGGCTAGTATAATTAATTCTCTTATTACTGATATAAGTAAAAATATTCTTATAGATGCTTATGCAGGTGTTGGTACATTTGGAATAATATTAAAAGAAAAATTTAATAAAATAATAGGGATTGAACAATCATACTCTGCAGTAATTGACGCAAAACAAAATATTAAAAACATTAAAAACTATCATATGGTAATAGGAAATTCGGAAGAGGTAATATCTACCATCAAACCCAAAATTGATCTTTTGTTATTAGATCCATCAAGAAAAGGGTGTGACGAAAAACTGCTAGAAAACTTGATATTAAATCCTGTTAAAAATATTATATATATATCTTGCGAACCAAAAACTCTTGGAAGGGATTTAAATTTGCTAACACAGAATTTGAGATATAAAATTGTATCTGTTAATCCAATAGATCTATTTCCTAATACTCATCATGTAGAGAGTATTACATTATTAAAATTAAATAAAACTAACAAATGAATATATTTAACATAGGTAGTATGGAATTAATTTGGGTACTTGTAATTGCATTGATTATTTTAGGACCAAATAAATTAGTAAAATTTTCTAAAGAATTAAGTGGGATTTTAAAAAAATCAAAAAAATGGATCTATGAATTACAAAATTCATTTGACGTAAATTACCAACCAGAACAAAAAGATAAAAACGATGTCGATTGAGTCAAAAAATTCTTTTTCTAATCATGTTCAAGAGCTAAGAAAAAGATTAGTTATAAGTTTTTTTACCATAGTTGTTGTATCAATAGTTACATTTATCTTTCACAAAGACATACTAGAATTTTTAATTAATCCACCAAACGGTGTCACATATTTCAAAACTACAAAACCAATTTATACTGAATTGACTGAATATATTTCAGTTGCTATAAAAGTATCTATTTATACAGCATTATTAATATCCTCACCAATTGTATTTTCTCAGTTAATAATGTTCTTAAGTCCCGGTTTAAATAAGAGTGAAAAAATATTTCTATATACTAGTATTCCTATAATATATCTGACTTTTTCTTTAGGATTAATTTTTGGATTATACATCTTATTTCCTCCCGCGATAAATTTTTTGGTAACATTTGGTTCGGATATTGCAAATCCATACATACGAATTGGAAATTATATAAATATATTAATTTCTTTACTTATGTGGATGGGATTAATTTTTCAAACTCCATTATTAATGTTTATATTAGGAAAATTAAAAATCATCAATTCAATTAAAATAAAAAAATTTAGAAGATATTTCTGGGTGATATCATTTATAATTGGAGCAATAGTAACACCAACATTTGATCCTGTTAATCAAACATTAGTAGCAATACCAGTTATATTATTATATGAAATAGGATTTATCCTAGTTTGGATTATAAATAGAAAAGATTAGTCTATGATTTTTTATTGTCAGAAGAAGAAATGCTTTTTTGTTCTGGTTCAGAGTCTTCATTTTGCGTTTTGCGAAATTCTTTAATTGCTTTGCCAAAAGAACTGCCAATTTCAGGTAATTTTTTTGCTCCAAATAGTAATACTCCAATACCTAATATTGCTATCAATTCAGGTGCGCCTAAACCGAACATAAAAACTCCTAATAAACTTGATAATGATTATATAATACTTAAATTTAATAGGTAAATCTAGACTTTACGGATAACTCCGACTACCTTACCTTTTATTATCACATCTTTTGGATCAAGAAAAATAGATTCATAATTACTGTTCTCAGGTCTAAGTTCAACTTTATTATCTGTAAAATAAAATCTTTTTAAAGTAGTTTCTTCATTATCTGGTAACCAAGCCGCAATCATTTCACCATTATTAGCAACTACATCAGGTTTCATAATAACTATGTCATCGTTGGCAATGAGAGCATCAATCATTGAATCACCTTTAACTTTAAGAGCATAAAGACCAGGCTCGTTTTGCATATTATTAGGTAGTTCTACGTAAGGATCAGTATCTTCGTTAAAAGAATTATATTCAGGGTTCACCATTAATGGTTCACCTGCGGCAATATTTGAAATTATAGGAATTTTAATACTTTGAACATTCTTGTTCAATTTAATTGCTCTAGAAATATCAGATCTTTTATTTAGATATCCATATTTTTGCAGAGATTTGAGGTTGTAATCTACTACAGATGTTGACGTAATATTACATCCTTTTTGTATTTCTCTAATAGAAGGGGAAATTCCATACTCTAAATAATAGTTTTCTATAAATTGAAGAATATTTTTTTGTTTTTTATTCAAATTTGACATACACACATATTAGCACATATGTTCTGATTTGGCAATATTTTCAAGTTACTGCTTATTTTTATTCATGAAATTTAACTGTTGTATCAGTCTTGATTTCTTTCTGGCAACATTATTTGCATGAAGAGCATTTTTTTGCCTTGCTCTATCTAGGGCAGATACAGCTTTTTTAGCAAGTTCAGATGCTTTACTTGAATCACCTTCAGAAATAGCTTTTTTAGTATCACTAATTAAATTTTTCACCTTAGTTCTATAAGGCTGTTTTTCCTGATATCTTCTTGAATTTACTTTTGCAGATTTATTTAATGCCAAATTTACTCCTTTTAGTTTATTCTTTTAACGTTTATTACGTTATTTATATTTTCTAATTTATTAATAATGCTATAGAGCTGAATAGTGTTTTTTATAAATATTTTTAGAGTTATGTAACTATGATCATCTTTGTTTTCAGTTAAACTACCAGAAATATTTATACGTTGATCTGAAAGTAAAGATGTAATATCTTTAAGTAAACCTACTCTATCTACAGCTTCAACGTAGATTCTAACAGAATATAGCATTTCATTTAAACCCCATGAAACGTCTATAAATCGATCAATTTCTTTTTCGTTTTCAATATTACTACAATTTTTGTCATGAATAGTAACTCCTCTATTACGAGTTATATATCCAGTAATTTCATAATTTTGAGCTGGAGAACAGCATTTAGCTAACCTTGTTGTCAAATCTCCAACTCCTAATACTTTTACTTTATCCGAATGCCTATCAATAACTGGTAGTTTTATTGAATCAGAATCAGCATATCTGCCAATATCCACATTCTTAATCAAATCATTTATTGAGAAATATCCATTACCTAGATTATTTAGTAGGTCATCTTCATTTTTATATTCTGTAAAAGATACTATATCTTTCATTTTTAGACCTAAATCTAATTTGGCTAATTCTTTATCTAAAATAAATTGCCCTCTTTTAAGATTCTCTTCTTTTTCAGATTTCCTAAACCATAATCTAATTTTTTCTTTTGCTGAAGCAGTAACTAGATAACCAAGATTCGGATTTAACCAATCTAAACTTGGACCAGTTTCACTTGGACTTGTTACAATAAAAATTTTATCTCCATTTTTTAAAACTGAATTTAGTGGAACCAATTTTTCGTTAACTCTTGCACCAATACAAGAATGTCCTATATCCGTATGGATTCTGTAAGCAAAATCTAAAGGCGTTGATCCAGTAGGTAGTTCTTTTATGTCTCCATTAGGAGTGAAAACATAAACTTGATCATTAAAAATATCAGTCTTAAACGAGTCAACAAACTCTTGATCACCGGGAACTTCTCTTTGCCAATCTAATAATTGTCTTAACCAAATCATCTTTTTATCGAATGTCGAATCATCAGAAGAACCTTCTTTATATTTCCAGTGAGCTGCAATTCCGTATTCTGCATATTGATCCATTTCTGAAGTTCTGATTTGGATCTCAATTTGATAATTATTATCACCATTAACTGTTGTGTGTATAGATCTGTACATATTATCTTTTGGTCGCGCTATATAATCATCAAATTGTCCACCTAATGGAGGCCACAAATTGTGAATTGAGCCTAAAGCAATATAACAATCCTTAACTTCTTGAACTACAACTCTAATTGCAAAAAGATCATTAATTTCATCTATTGTTTTATTTTCTTTTTCATAAGCTAAGATTTTTCTATACGTGCTAAATAAATGTTTTGATCTTCCTTTAACTTCTGATTTGATACCTTCATCCTCAAGTTTATCTGCGAGTAACTTTACTGCTTTTTCAATATATTGATCTCTATTCTTCCTTTTACTATTTATTAATTTTGCTACTTTTTTATACATACCAGGATCTAGTATTCGAAAAGACAAATCCTCTAATCTCCATTTAAACTCCCACATACCAAGTCTATGTGCTAATGGAGCATAAATCTCCATAGTTTCTTTTGCAAATTTAACTTTCCTATCTGTAGGTAATGGGTCTACTGTTTCCATGTTATGCAATCTGTCGCTTAATTTAATTAATACAACACGAACATCTTCCGCAACTGTCATAAGCATTTTACGTAAAGTTTGAGCTTCTGCTAATAAATGAGTTTGTGTGTTCTCTTCCCATTTGATTTCTGATACATTTTCAACTTCAGTGAGTTTAGTTACTCCATAAACTAATTTCGCTATATCCTCTCCAAATATGGCAGACAATTCTTCATTAGTGACATCACAATCTTCGACAACATCATGCAAAAGTCCAGCTGAAAGTGTTTGATAATCCAAATGTAATTCAGCTAGATAATACGCAGTAGCTAAAGGATGAGTTATAAATCTATCTCCAGTAAGACGAATTTGATCTCCATGAGCATTTTCAGCAAAATTATAAGCTTTTTTAACAATCTCAGTCTGATCAACTGTTAAATAAGAGTTGATTAAATCTTCGAATTTTTTATACTCATTTTCTAAATTTGTTACTACCATCTAATAACTCAGTACCACTTGAATATAAATGTTTATATCAATAACATTAATTATAATAAAAATTATTAAAATAAATAAGGACTAAAATGTTCAGTTCAATAAGAGGAACAAAAGACATATTACCAAAAGATCAAAAATTTTGGGATTATTTTAAGAATGAAGCATTCAAACAATCATCAATTTATGGCTTTGAAAGAATTGATACTCCTACTTTTGAAATGACTGATCTTTTTCTTAGGGGAATTGGAATTGGAACTGATATAGTAACCAAGGAAACCTATTCTTTTATTGATCGAGGGGAAAATAACATTACACTAAGACCTGAAGGTACTGCTTCTGTATGCAGAGCCTATATTCAAAATGCAATGTATACAGAATCGCAACCAAAGAAATTCTATTATTTTACTTCAATATTTCGGTACGAACGACCACAATCAGGAAGGCTAAGAGAGCATCATCAATTTGGCATAGAAACTTTAGGAAGTAACGATCCGTTTTTAGATGGTGAAATTATTCAATTTGCTTGGAATTTATTATCTAGGCTAGGTTTAAATAAATTGAATTTAAACCTAAACACAATCGGAGATCAAAATGACCGAAAAAATTATATAAAAAGTTTGAAAAGTTACTATACAAAAAGTGATTGGAGCGATATTAAATGCGAAGACTGCAAAAATAGAATAAATACCAATACTCTTAGAATATTAGATTGTAAAAATAAAAATTGCCAAAATTATATCAACGAAGCTCCAAATATGTTGGATTATGCATCTGATTCAACAATCAACCATTTCGAAAAAGTTAAAAATTATTTAGATTTGTCAAAAATAAAATATACAATAAATAAATCTCTTGTAAGGGGATTAGATTATTATACTAATACAGTTTTTGAAATAACTTCAAAAGAAAATAAAAGTCAAAACGCACTTGTCGGTGGAGGAAGATACAACGGATTAATTAAACAATTAGGTGGTCCGAATACACCTGGAACCGGATTTGGAATGGGGGTCGAAAGAGTCATCAATGAAATTATTGAATCTAATATAAATGTTAATGAAAATATAAATTCAAAAATATTATTTACCTCAATAAATGAAGATTTATATGATAAAAAAATCAAATATAATTTGATCGCTAGAAATAATAACATTAATTCCGAAATTTCCACTGATGGAAAAAGCTTGAAAGCGACTATGCGATACGCAAATAACAATAACTTTTCTATTGTTATTATATTGGGTCAAGATCCTCAAGGTAATAACAAAAATGTTTCGATTAAATATCTTGAATCAGGGAAGCAAGAAAACATTTCGGAAAATGAATTATTAACTATGTTAAATAAAAATACTCATGAGTAATAAACTAAAGAAAAAAATTACTGAAATACTAGCTGAATTCAAATCAGTAGAAAATCAAATTTCTAATAGTAATTCTTCAAATTATGAAGCTAACAAAACAATTTATGCTAAATATTCAGAATTAAAAAAAATTGCTGACATATGTGAATCATATAACGAATTAAACCAACAATTAGAAGAATTAAAATCTGTAATAAAAGATCCAAGTTCAAAAGATATTCACGAATTAGCATCAGAAGAAATAAATACTCTTAATAATCAAATTAATATAATAAACGCTGAACTCGAAAACAAACTTTTCAATACAGACGAGGATGATCAAAGCAATGTTATTATGGAAATCAGAGCAGGAACTGGAGGAGAGGAAGCTTCTTTATTTGCTCAAGATTTATATCGTATGTATACAAGGTATGCACAAAGAAATGGATGGAAATCAAATATTTTGAACTCTAATACTACCGGACTAGGTGGGATAAAAGAAATCGTGTTCGAACTAATAGGTGAAAATGTGTATAAAAGTTTAAAATATGAAAGTGGAGTTCACAGAGTCCAAAGAATTCCGTCAACAGAATCAAGTGGAAGAATACACACTTCTGCAGCAACAGTTGCTGTTTTACCTTTACCCGATGAAGTTAATATAGAAGTAAATCCAAATGATTTAGAAATTGATGTTTTTCACGCTAGTGGTAATGGTGGCCAAAATGTCCAAAAAGTTGCTACAGCCATAAGAATCACTCATAAACCAACAGGAATTATATCTGTTTGTCAAGACGAAAGATCACAATTGAAAAATAAAGAAAAAGCACTTTCAGTATTGCAGGCAAGAATTTATGATATGGAAAAAAGAAAGAAACAGGAAGAAAGAGCAAAAGACAGAAAACAGCAAGTTGGTTCTGGGGATAGATCTGAAAGAATAAGAACTTATAATTTTCCTCAAAAAAGAGTAACTGATCACAGATCTAAATTCACTCATCATGAAATCGACAAGGTTCTAGACGGAGAATTTAATTCTATTATTGAGTCATTGGTTGTATTAAATGCCAATGAATAATGAATGAACAATTTTGAATATAAATAAATTATTACTTAAAAATAAATCTAGATTAGAATCTTCAAAGATAGAAGAAGCTGAATTAGAGTCAGAAATTATAGTTATGCATGTTCTGAATTTAAACAAATCTGATCTTTTACTTAATTTACAAAAATGTGTCACAGAATCAGAATTAAAAAAAAACGATGATATTATAAAAAAAAGACAAAAAAATATTCCTTTAGCATACATACTAAAATATCAATATTTTTATAAGGCAAAATTTTATGTAAATAACCAGGTTTTAATACCAAGACAAGAAACTGAAATACTAGTAGAAATATGTTTGTCTATTCTTAAAAATATAAAATCAAAAATTAAAATCCTAGAAATAGGAACTGGTAGTGGCATAATCACAGGAACACTAAGTCAAATTTTGAAAACTAAGAACATAAAATATATAGCCACTGATATTAGTATTGAATCATTAAAAATTGCTAAACATAACATTTTAAAAGTTAACAAAAATACTAAATTAAGTTTAATTAACAACGATTTAATCAATGGATTAAAAGGAGAATATAAATTTATCATTTCAAATCCTCCTTATTTATCTAGAGCAGACATGAAAACTATAAACAAAGAATTAAAATCAGAACCTGTAAAAGCGTTGTACGGAGGCTACAAAGGGTACGAGACAACCGAAAAAATCTTAAAACAATTAAATGACGCTGAAATATTATTTGAGAATTTAATCCTAGAAATCAATCCACGTAATAAAACCTATCTTCTAAAAATGATAAAACAATTGTTTTCAGATTACTGTATATATCTAATAAAGGATTACAATGGAAATGATAGATTCATACTTTTGACTAAAAATAATGCTACTAAATTTTTAGATCAGTTTAACTATTTCCCTAATTGAAAGAATTTACCTTCCGTTTTTATAGAAGGAGCAACTATCATTTGTGCTTTGTGCATATCTCTAATAGAGTAAGCTCCTACAAAACCCATACAATTTTTTAAAGCTCCCATAAAGTTTTGTGTACCATCGCTTGTAGAAGAGGGACCATTAAGTAATGTGTTCAAACTCCAACGAGTTCCGACTGATACTCTTGTACCTCTTGGTAATGATTGATCTGCAGTTGCCATACCCCAATTAAAACCTTTACCTGGCGCTTCTTGAGTTTGTGCTAATGGAGTCCCAATCATAACCGCATCTGCTCCTGAAGCGAATGATTTACAAAAATCTCCTCCGGTTCTGATTCCTCCGTCAGTTATAATAGATACATATCTTCCTGTTTCGTTAAAATAATCATCTCTAGCTTTAGAACAATTAAGTGTAGCTGTAACTTGGGGAACACCTAATCCTGTAACTTCTCGTGTAGTACATGCAGCTCCTGGCCCCACACCAACCAAAATTCCATCTACACCTGTATTCATAAATTCGAGTGCAACATTATAACTTACACAATTTCCTACTATAAGTGGAACTTTGATCTGTTTCTTTAAATCAGTCATGTTTAGTCCGGTTATACTTCTAGAAAAATGTCTAGGTGTGGTTACTGTAGACTGTACAACAATAATGTCTGCACCTGCCTCTATTGCAATTGGACTTAGCCTTTTCGTATTTTGAGGAGTTACAGAAACAGCACACATTACATTGTTAGATTTAATTTCCTGCACTCTTTTAGCAACTAATTCTTCTGATATTTCTTGATTGTAAACAGATTGCATAATAGACGTAGAATCTTCTGGGTTACTAGATATAATTGAATTTAATACGTCTTCATAATCGCTATATTTTGTATAAACACCTTCAAGGTTTAAAACAGCTAAGCCACCTTTTTTATTAAACTCAACTGCAAAAGAAGGAGATACTACTGCATCCATTGCTGAGGCTAATACAGGCATTTCAAATTCTAATTCATGTATTTTAAATTTGGTTTCTGCAAGTTCAGGGTTAATTGTAAATTCTCCTGGTACTATAGCAACATCATCAT
>CETM01119667.1_pt1 | contig 21522 bp, 16 predicted proteins | sample 361451 | NCBI WGS metagenome assembly CETM01 (sample SAMEA2622690, study PRJEB7988) | marine metagenome | isolation source: saline water (ENVO:00002010), including
CACTGCCGTGAAAGGGCAGTGTCCTGGACCACTAGACGAATGGGACGTGGCCGAACCTCTTTAAGATGGCGCGTATGTTACTGAGCACACCCGACACTGTCAAGCGCCTGTTGTGCCGCGCGTTTCCTCACCTACACAGGCTATCCTGTAAAGCGTAGGACAAGCCACCAGACTAACGGGCACTGGCCTTGGCTTGCTTAAAGGTAGCCATTCAAGCTTATAAAGGCCCAGCCCCTGAAGGCCCAGCAACCCGCCCTGCATTGTGGGGCAACGGCCAGCGGTGGCAAAGTAAGCTATCGGCGTGAGGGTGTGCGTGGCTGATGTTGCTACCCGACCGCCTTCGCCCGACAGCGATCATTTCTGAAATCGGAAGGTACGCCATGCGCAAGAAGATAGAGAAGAGCGAGGCCGAGTGGCGCAGCCAGCTCAGCCCCGAGCAGTATCGGGTCACCCGTGAGAAAGGCACCGAACGGCCCTTTAGCGGTGACTACCAGGTAAAAGACGCCCAGGGCATCTATCACTGCGTCTGCTGCCATGCCCCGCTGTTCGAGAACGAGCACAAGTTCGACGCCGGCTGCGGCTGGCCAAGCTTCGACCGTCCGCTAGGCAAGGGCTCGGTCGAGGAACATGAAGATACCAGCCACGGCATGCAGCGTATCGAAGTGGTCTGCTCGCACTGTGACGCCCACCTGGGTCACGTCTTCCCGGACGGCCCACCGGAGTCCACCGGCCTGCGTTACTGCATCAATTCGGTGGCCATCGACTTCAACCGCGACGAGTAGCCCAGAGGCCACCGCCCTTCCCCGCTGGCCCTAGCCCGCCGTCCATCTGCTAAGATGGACGGCCGTTAGAAACGCGCAGGAGAAGAGGCCATGCTGGGCTGGTACCCGGGACACATGCACAAGGCACGCCGCCAGATCACCGAGGCGCTGCCGGAAATCGACGTGGTGCTGGAGGTGCTCGACGCCCGTCTGCCCTATTCCAGCGCCAACCCTATGCTTGCCGAACTCACCGAGCACAAGCCGGTATTGAAGATCCTCTCGCGCGCCGACCTGGCCGACCCAGAGCGCACCAAAGAGTGGGTAGCCTATTTCGATGCCCAACCCAACACTCGCGCCCTGGCGGTGACCACCACCCAGGCCCGCGAGCTCAAGCGCATTCCCAAGCTGTGCCATGAGCTTGCCGGTGAAGTGCGTGCCGACCGCGACGTGCGAGTCATGGTGATGGGCATTCCCAATGTCGGCAAATCGACCCTGATCAATGGCCTTGCCAAGCGCAAGATCGCCAAGACCGGCAACGAGCCGGCGGTCACCAAGCGCCAGCAGAAGGTACGCATCGACGGCCGGGTAGCGTTGACCGATACTCCCGGTGTGTTGTGGCCGAAGATCGAGGATCAGGCCAGTGCTCACCGGCTGGCCGCCAGCGGCGCCATCCGCGATACCGCCATCGACTATCTGGACGTCGCCGTGGTCACCGCCGCCGAACTGGCCAAGCGTTACCCGGAGGCGCTGAGCCAGCGCTACAAGCTGAAGGCGCTGCCGCCGTATCAGGGTAACCCCGCCGCCGATTCCGTCGAGGCCGACGGCCCGATGCGCGTTGATCTGCTGGCCCAGGCCGGCTTCGACGGTAACGCCATCGTGCGCGACATCGCTGCCAAGCGCGGCGGCCTGCGCCCGGGCGGCGAGGTCGACCTGCACCGCGGTGCCGAGGTGCTGCTGCACGAACTGCGCGATGGCAAGCTCGGCCGGCTGACGCTCGAGACGCCGGCGGACATCCCGCCGCCCCCGGCTCCCGAAGCGGATGAGGCCGACAGCGAAGACGCCGCGACCAACGCCGACTCTTGAGCTTAACGGTTTTCAAGAACGCCGCCCCTGAAGCGGGTGCCAGCTTCCGTCTTGCGCCAACGATACGCGTGCCGGGCCCCGTTTAGCGGGGCCACCCCTGGACTCACTACCCGGACACCTCATGGATACCCCGACGCCCATCAACAAGTCCCAAAAGCTGCACAACGTCTGCTACGACATTCGCGGGCCGGTGCTTGACCACGCCAAGCGTCTCGAAGACGAAGGCCAGCGCATTCTCAAGCTGAACATCGGCAACCCCGCGCCGTTCGGCTTCGAGGCCCCGGAAGAGATCCTTCAAGATGTAATGCGCAACCTGCCCACCGCCCAGGGCTACTGCGATTCCAAGGGACTCTATTCGGCACGCAAGGCGATCATGCAGGAATGCCAGCGCAAGCAGATTCCCGGCGTCGGCATCGAGGACATCTTCGTCGGCAACGGCGTCTCGGAATTGATCGTGATGGCCATGCAGGCGCTGATCAACGACGGCGACGAGGTGCTGATTCCGGCCCCCGACTACCCGCTATGGACCGCCGCCACTAACCTGTCCGGCGGCCGGGCGGTGCACTACCGCTGCGACGAACAGGCCGACTGGGCGCCGGACATGGACGATATCCGCGCCAAGGTGACCAGCCACACCAAGGCCATCGTGCTGATCAATCCCAACAACCCCACTGGCGCCGTCTATCCGCCGGAGGTAATCCGCGAGCTGTTGGAGGTCGCCCGCCAACATAATCTGGTGGTGTTCTCCGATGAGATCTACGACAAGATCCTCTACGACGAGGCGGAACATGTCTCCACCGGGGCGCTGGCCGGCGATGACCAGCTGGTGGTGACCATGAACGGCCTGTCCAAGAGCTATCGCTGCGCGGGCTTTCGCTCCGGGTGGATGATTCTCTCCGGCAACGTCGCCAAGCAGCGCGCCGCTGACTTCATCCAGGGCCTCAACATGCTGGCCTCGATGCGCCTGTGTGCCAACGTGCCGGCCCAACACGCCATCCAGACGGCTCTGGGCGGCTATCAGTCGATCAACGACCTGATCCTGCCGGGCGGGCGTCTCAAGGCGCAGCGCGACATCACCGTCGAGAAGCTCAATGAGATTCCCGGAGTATCCTGCGTGACGCCCAAGGGCGCCCTCTACGCCTTCCCCAAGCTCGATCCCAAGGTGTACCCGATCGTCGATGACCAGAAGATGGTGCTCGACCTGCTGCTGCAGGAAAAGATCCTGCTGGTGCAGGGTACGGCCTTCAACTGGCCGGAGCCCGACCACGTGCGCATCGTCACTCTGCCTTGGGCCGACCAGCTGGGAGACGCCCTGGAGCGTTTCGGTCGCTTCCTGTCGCGCTACCGTCAGTGAGGGGTCAGTGAGGGGGCATTGAAAGCTCAGTCAGAGTAAGCCGCAAGGGTTTTATGCATCAGCGCTGATAGGACTTGAAACCGACCCGCATAAGACGTATCTAAGCTAGCGTATTGAACGCGCCGGCGACCGCCGGCGCCCAGCACTCAAAGCGGGAGCTTCCTCCACATGATGCGCATCCTTCTCTTCCTTGCCACTAACCTAGCGGTGGTGCTGATCGCCAGCATCACCCTGCGCCTGCTCGGGGTCGAGCCCTACCTGAATGCCCAGGGCATGAACATGAACAGCCTGCTGATCTTCTGTTTCGTGTTCGGCATGGCGGGCTCACTGGTCTCGCTGTTCATTTCAAAGTGGATGGCCAAGCGCAGCACCGGCACCCAGGTCATCGAGCAGCCGAGTAACACCACCGAGAAGTGGCTGCTCGAGACCGTCGCCGAACTGGCCCGTGAGGCCGGCATCAAGACCCCCGAGGTCGGCATTTTTCCGGCCCAGCAGTCCAATGCCTTCGCCACCGGCTGGAACAAGAATGACGCCCTGGTGGCGGTCTCCGCGGGCCTGCTCAACCGCATGCGCCCGGAAGAGATCCGCGCCGTGCTGGCCCACGAGATCGGCCACGTCGCCAACGGCGATATGGTCACCCTGGCGCTGATCCAGGGCGTGCTGAACACCTTCGTGATGTTCTTCGCCCGGGTCGTCGCCCAACTGGTCGACAGCTTCCTGCGCAAGGACGACAACGGTGGCCTTGGGTTCTTCGGCTACTTCGCGGTAGTGATCGTCGCCGAGATCGTCTTCGGCCTGATCGCCTCGATCATCGTCGCCTGGTTCTCGCGCTTCCGTGAGTACCGTGCCGACTCGGCCGGCGCCAAACTGGCCGGCAGCGGCGCAATGATCAACGCCCTGGCGCGTCTCAAGGCCGAACATGAAATGCCGGACCAGATGCCCGACACCCTGACCGCCTTCGCCATCACCACCGGCCAGACCCGCAAGCTGATGGAGAAGCTGTTCGCCAGTCACCCGCCGCTGGATGATCGCATTCGCGCGCTGAAGGAATCGGCCTATCGCTAACGCCAGCCGACGATAGCGCCGCGCTAACGACAGTCCTGCGGTAAACGACAAGGGCCCGCCCTCTTCACGAGGGCGGGCCCTTTTGCATTTGGGAGGCCACTAACGGCGCACCTTGCCGGCTTTGGCCGCCTAGCGGGCCTCGCTGACCAGCGACTCGGCCATCGGCGTCGGCTCGCTGTCCTCGGCCTCGGCGGCGGCCAGCGGCACGACCTTGAAGCCGACCATGGCATAGACGATCGCCAGGCCGAAGTTCACCAGATTGAAGATGGCGAACGGCAGATAGGACAGGGTCGCCACGCCGAGCGTGGCCGCCATATAGGCACCGCAGCTGTTCCAGGGAATCAGCGGCGAGGTGATGGTGCCGGAGTCCTCCAGCGAGCGAGACAGATTGACCGGCGCCAGCCCGCGGCGGCGGAATTCGGCCCGATACATGCGCCCCGGCAGGATCACCGAGATGTACTGATCGCCGGTGATGATGTTGGACGAAAGCCCGGTGCCCAGCGTGGTAATGATCAAGGCGCCCGCACTCTTGGTCACGCCCAGCATGCCCCGCACCAGCCGCTCGAGAAGCCCCAGCCGCTCGATCACGCCGCCGAAGGCCATCGCCGAGAGAATCAGCCAGACGGTGTTGAGCATGCTCGCCATGCCGCCCTTGCTCAACAGATCGTCGAAGACGGCATTGCCCGTATTGGCCACATAGCCATCGAACAGCGCCATCCACACGCCCTTGAGCAGCGCCATCGGCGTGGCCAGGTCTGCCCCGCCGGCCAGGGAAACGACCGCCTCGGGCTGAAAGATCACGGCGAACACCGCCCCCATCAGGGCGCCGATCACGATAGTCGGAAAGGCCGGCCAGCGGCGCACCGCCATCACCAGCAGCACGGCCAGCGGAATCAGCAGATGCGGTCCGATGGCGTAGCTGTCATTCAGCCTGCCCTGCAGCGCCAGCACCTGCTCGGGCGTTGCCTGGCCTGCCTCGGCCTGCAGCCCCAGCACCCAGAACGCCACCAGCGCGATCAGAAGGCTTGGCACCGTGGTCCACAGCATATGGCGGATGTGCTCGAAGAGCTCGACACCCGCCGCGGCCGGCGCCAGGTTGGTGGTATCGGACAGAGGCGACAGCTTGTCGCCGAAATAGGCACCGGAGATCACCGCGCCAGCGCTTACCGCCGACGACAGGCCCAGGCCGTCGGCAATACCGATCAGGCCGATGCCCAGGGTGCCAGCCACCGTCCAGGAACTGCCTACCGACAGCGCCACGACGGCGCACAGCAGGCAGGCACTGGCATAGAAATACTGCGGGGCGATCACATCGAGCCCGTAATAGATCATCGATGGCACCACGCCGCCGAGAATCCAGGTACCGATCATCGCCCCCACGGCCAGCAGGATCAGAATGGCGCCCAGCGAGATCTGGATGCCGTGGTTGATGGCATCCTCGATGTCCTGCCAGCCGTAGCCGTTCTTCATGCCCACCAGGCCCGCCAGCAGCGCACCGAGCAACAACACGACCTGATTGGGCCCCCAGGAGGCATCGGCACCGAACAGCACTACCGCCAACACCAGCATGGCCACCACTACCGCCACCGGCATCAGCGCATCGAGAAAGGAAGGAGCGCGCACCTCGCGCGACCGGGTATCAGACATGATCTTGCGTCCCTCGAACAATGAGCGGGCAAGCTTGCCTGTCCTCGCGGTTCGAGGGCAGCCCCGGTGTCCCGATCCTAGAGACGATGTCCCAGGATCGAAAAAACACCGCGCATTTTTATAAGACTAAGGTCGCATAAGGCCACGCTGGCGGCGCGGGCACTCATTAGCCTGCTCGGCTAGATGATCAGCCCTCGACTTCGACGGTGAAGCCGGCCGCGGCAAGCAAGGGCTCGAGCGACGCCGCCGCCGGACGAAGGCGCACCTCGAGGGTAGAAAACTCGCGGCGTAGCGGGTACTCACTGCGGTAGGCGTCGAACCCGGCCGTCAGGCCCTGCTCGCGCTGATAGCGAATCAAGCCATCATGATCCCGGCGCACGTCATAACAGGCCCGCACGCAGAGCCTCAGGGCCTCCCAGGGCGCAAGGCCGGCATCCAGGGTCAGGTTCGGCAGCGCAGGCGCCGGCGCCAGGTCCTCAAACGCCACCCGCACCGGCAGGCCGAAGTGCTTCATCGCCGCTCGGTAGACCTGATGGGTGCCGCGCAGTTTGCCGTCCAGGCTGTGGCCGGCGATATGCGGGGTGGCGATATCGGCCAGCCGCCACAGGGCTTCATCGATGGCCGGCTCGTCTTCGAAGACGTCCAGCACGGTGCGCAGGTCGCTCCTGGCCGCCAGACGCGCCAGCAGCGCCTGGCCGTCGAGACAGTCGCCGCGCCCGGCGTTGAGCAGCCAGGTGCCCGGCTCGAGGGCGGCGATGCGCGCCTCATCGAGCAGGTGGTGAGTGCGATGCTCGCCCTCGCGCACCAGCGGGGTGTGCAGGCAAAGCACGTCGCAGGTCTCGATCAGGGTGTCGAGATCATCGAACGGGAGCCTCGGTTCATCGGCTTCGAGATCGGCTTCTCGTTCTGCTCTGGGCGGATCGCAGACTCGGCAATCCAGGCCCAGGGCCGTCAGGCGCCGATAGAGTCGCCCGCCGACGTTACCGGCGCCGACGATGCCGATTCGGCGCTGGTCGAGCTCAGTGCCCTCGCGCTCGGCCAGGGTTAGCAAACTCGACAGCACATAGTCGACCACCGCCTCGGCATTGCAGCCCGGGGCGTTGGCAAAGCCGATGCCTCGGGCCTCGAGGGCCGCCTGGTCGATATGATCGGTGCCGATGGTGCAGGTGCCGACGAAACGCAGCCGGGAATCCTCGAGTAGCGCCTCGTCGACCCGGGTAATCGAGCGCACCACCAGCACCTCGGCGCCGGCGTCGCGCACCGCCTGGGCATCGATCTCGCGGCCGGGCCGCCTAGTGATCGAGCCCAGCTCGGCAAAACAGGCCTCGGCCTTGGGTATCAGGGAGTCGATGAGCAGACGCATGGCGATTCCTTGCAGCTTGCGAAACGGGTTGAGGCCAGTGCTGGGCACGGCCGTGGCCAGCGTGATGGGTTGTTCATGCCGGCCAGGCCGTTACAATAGCACGCGAGCCAAGCCCGCAAGGGCGGGGCCTATCGCATTTAACGTCCATTTTACTCTCGTTTTCACCCCCGTTTCCGTGCCGCTTTTTTATTGCGCGCGCGGAATGCCGCCAGGAGCCGCCGTGATCGTTCGCTGGGAAAGTAACCACGACTATGTGCTGGTGCACGTGCATCAGGACATGTTCGGCGATTGGATCTTCAGCCGCGCCTGGGGACAGATCGGCACCCAGTTCGGCGGCCTGCAGCACCGGCTGGCGGACGACTATGCCCAGGCCATGCTGTGGCTCGAGGACGTCGCCACCATCCAGACCTCCCGGGGCTTCCACAAGGTGCTGGAAGCGCAGGATGATACCCCGGAAGGCCGCGACGCCGTGCAGCAGCTCTCGCTGCTCGATGCCCTCTAGACACCCTCTAGGCCCCCTCTAGACGCCACACTTCAGTAGGTGAAACGCCGTTAGGCGCTACTCATCACCCCACGAGCCGGAAAGATAGCGCCGGCCGTTATGCATCACCGCCCTGACCGATTCAGGATTAGCAGGGGGCATGATCTTCTGCGCCTTCTGCCAAGCCGCGCGATCGAGCCATCCCCGCGCCTCTAGCCAGGTGGCGAGCCGCGCGGGCTCGAAGCCCCGCTCAAGCTCGCTCCCCGCCGCATCCTCTAGCACCGGAATCCGCTCGCCGTAGCGCGCGAGCAGTGCTGCGTCATCGGCGATCTCGACACGGTGCAGCGCTGGCGCCTGCGGCCCCAACCATACCAGCCAAGCCTCCAGCTCTTCGCAGAGGTGGCACCCAAGGGTGGTATAGAGCGTCAGCGCCGCGGCGTCTTTCATCCCGCGTCCCGGTGACGAATCAGGAAGCAGTGGTGAAGGTCCGGGCGACGATTGAAATCCGGATCGAAGGTCTTCGCCGAGATGTCTTCCACCGCGAAGCGCTCGGCCAAAGACGCCTCGAGCACGAAACGGCGCTGGTTGTTGGAGAACACCAGGGTGCCGCCAGGCGCCAGTCGCGCCATGGCCAGCTCGACGAGCCGGCCTTGATCGCGCTGGATATCGAGGGTCGCCTCCATCTTCTTCGAGTTCGAGAAGGTCGGCGGATCGAGAAAGATCAGGTCGAACTCGCTGCCGGCGGTCTCAAGCCAGCGCAGACAGTCGTCGCGCACTACCCGATGGCGGCTGGGATCCAGCCGGTTGAGGGCAAAGTTTTCCCGGGCCCACTCGAGATAGGTATTCGAGAGATCGACGCTGACGCTGTCGCTGGCACCGCCCTCGGCCTGGGTACCCAGCGCAGCCTGCACGGTCGCCGTGGCGGTATAGCAGAACAGGTTGAGGAAGCGCTTACCCGGCGCCATCTCGGCCAGCATACGGCGCACCGGCCGGTGGTCGAGGAAGAGCCCAGTGTCCAGATAGTCACGCAGGTTCACCCATAGCTGGGCGCGGCCCTCGCGGACCTGAAAGCGTTCGCCGCTGGCGGCGTGCTTCTGGTACTGCGCCTTGCCGGACTGGCGCTCCCGCTGCTTGATGTAGACGTACTCCGGCGAGACCTCGAGCACTTCAGGGATCACGCCCAGGGCGTCGAGCAGCCGGCGCTGCGCCTGGTTGGCGTTCACCGACTTGGGCGGCGCGTACTCCTGCACATGCACCCGATCGCCGTAGACATCGATCGCCAGCGCATACTCGGGCATGTCGGCGTCATACAGCCGATAGCAGGACTCACCGCTGCGCTTGAGCCAGGATTTGAGGCGCTTGCGATTCTTCAGCAAGCGGTTGGCGAACATCTGCGCCCCTTCCGAGCGCGCCGGGCGCTCGTCCGAATGAGTGTCCGCCTGCTTGGACGACTTAGCGGCTGGCTTCGTGGCTGGCTTGCCGGACGCATCGTCGGCATGTTCATCACCGGCTGACTGACCACCGACGGCACGGCGTTTGGCAGGCGCCGGCTGATCAGAGGGCGGCGCCGACGCCTGGCCCTGGTCCAGTTCGATCAGCAGCAGCTTGCAGTCCAGCGGACCGTTCTTGAAGGCATATTGCTTGCCGGCCCTGAGCCCGGTGCGGTGACCAAGCTCCGGATTGCCGGTCAGCATCGCCAGACGCCAGCCGGGGAAATGCGCCTGGGCGCGGGCACCGAGCGCGGCATAGAGCGGCACCAGTTCCGGCAGCTCACCGATTCGCTCGCCATAAGGCGGGTTGGTGATCAGCAGGCCCAGCGCCTCGGCCGGCAGGTCCGCGGGGCGCACCAACTGCTTGACCGATGCGCCCTGGAAATCGATCAGCGCCGGAATGCCGGCCCGCATGGCATTGGCGCGGGCCGCCGAGATCGCCTGAGGGCTCTGGTCGCGACCATAGAGCTTGGCCTTGCAGCGCTTGCGGCCAAGGCTCGCCCGGGCCTCGGCCTCGCGCTTGAGTTCCTGCCACAGGGCGGCGTCATGCCCCGCCCAGCCGTGAAAGCCGAAGCGCTCGCGCAGTAAGTTAGGCGCCACGTCGGCGGCCATCAGGGCTCCTTCGATGACCAGTGTGCCCGAGCCACACAGCGGATCGATCAACGCTTCGCCGGCCTTGGCGCGGGCCGGCCAGTCGGCGCGTACCAGCAGCGCCGCGGCGAGATTTTCCTTGAGCGGCGCATGGCCGAGCTCACGCCGGTAGCCGCGACGGTGCAGGCTATCACCGGACAGGTCGATGCCCAGAGTCAGGCGCCCCCGATGCAGGTGGGCATAAATACGCAGGTCCGGTTCCCGTGGGTCGACGCTTGGCCGTTCGCGACCGGCACTTCTCAGCGCATCGACGACCCCATCCTTGACCGTCTGGGCACCGAAACGGGTATGGCGGATGGCCTCGGACTGACCGTGAAAGTCCACCGCCAGCGTCTTGCCCGGCGCCAGGTGGCCGCGCCAATCGATGGTTTCGGCGCAGGCTTTGAGCTGGTCCGGCGTCTCGATACCCTCTTCCCTCGACAGGCAGAGTACGATGCGATTGGCTAGGCGCGACCACAAACAAGCGCGATAGGCAGCCTCGAGAGACCCCGAAAGATGCACCCCGGCCACCGTCGTCTTCGTGACCGTCATCCCCAGACTGCCAAGCTCGTCGGCCAGCAAAAGCTCCATGCCTTTGGGGCAGGTGGCGAATAAGGTCAAAGTTTCAATAGCTTGCTGATCATTCATGAAAGAGCCACCTGGCGCGACGCGCCGTCATATTACTGAAATGCTATTTTGGTACTGCGCTTATTCCAAATCGCCTGTCGACATCGACTAGGCGGGTGCGCTAGTTGTAGAGGGGTAGCTACGCGGTACACATGTGTTATTTGGTCTAAGGACGCTATCGGCATCAGGCGCTGAGCCTCGGGATTGCGGTTAGCCTTGTGCAATCTGTGCTCGTCCCAGCCTATGCCCCATAAACACTGGTTTGCATAAAAACTGGTTCATCAAGAGGCCATCCGATGAAACGACAGAAACGTGATCGCTTCCAGCGCGCTTATGTTCACGGTTACAAGGCAGGGGTCAGTGGCCGTTCCCGTGATGAATGTCCCAGTCAGGAGGTCAATCTTCGCGAATACTGGATGAGCGGTTGGCGTGAAGGTCGAGGGGATCAATGGTCGGGCATGACAGGCGTGTCCGGCATTCACAAAAATCCCATGGTCATGTAATTCCCCATTTTCAACGCCCTAAGGCCCGTGAACCCACGGGCCTTTTTATATTGAGCCCTACCTGATCGCTAGCCCTGCCTTGTATTCAGCGCTCTCCTACTTTCAGCCCTAGCGGGATCCCGCGACTTATTGCCGCCTCCCACCATATCGTCATCGGGTCTGGCATTACCCGTCAGTCGGCGGCAAGCTTCAATGCCCGGGCGCATTCGCCCACCAGGGGCGGGCCACGGTAGATGAAGCCTGAATAGAGCTGCACCAGATCTGCACCGGCCCGACGCTTGGCCACTGCCGCCTCGCCGCTGTCGATACCGCCAACGCCGATAATCGGCATGTCCGGCAGCCGGCGCCGCAGTTCACGAATCACCCGATTCGACGATTCGAAGACCGGACGACCGGAAAGCCCCCCCGCCTCATCGGCGTGAGCCTGGCCGGTCACGGCATCGCGCGCCACCGTGGTGTTGGTGGCGATGACCCCATCGATGCCGTTGGCAACCAGCGCTTCGGCCACCAGGCCGACCTCCTCGTCGTTCATGTCCGGCGCGATCTTTACCGCCAGAGGCACGCGGCGACCGCTGTCATGATCGAGTCGCAGGCTTTTCTCGCGCAGCGCGCCGAGCAGCCCATCCAGGTGTTCGCCGAACTGAAGATTGCGAAGCCCTGGCGTGTTGGGCGAGGAAATATTGACCGTGATGTAGTCGGCATGGGCATGCACCCGCTCGAGGCAGAACAGATAGTCGTCGACGGCCTGCTCCACCGGGGTGGTCAGATTCTTGCCGATGTTGATACCGATCACACCGTCATAGCGGCTCTTCTTGACCCGTGCAATCAGGTGGTCGACGCCTGAATTGTTGAAGCCCATGCGGTTGATGATCGCCCCGCTCTCGGGCAGGCGGAACAGACGTGGCTTGGGGTTGCCCGGCTGCGGCTTGGGAGTGACGGTGCCGACCTCGACGAAGCCGAAGCCCAGGGTGCCAAGGGCATCCAGGTGATCGGCATTCTTGTCGAGCCCCGCGGCAAGCCCGACGCGATTGGGGAAGCGCAGTCCCATTAGCTCGATGGGATCGTCGACCCGCGCGCCGCCGCCCAATTGGCCGGAAAGACCCAGGCGATGCGCCATGTCAAGCGCTATCAGCGTCACGCCGTGGGCAGTCTCGGGATCAAGACGGAAGAGGATCGAGCGGGCGGCGGCGTACATGGCACTCCCTAAACTGGTAGACACGGGCGAAGCAACACAAAAGAGCGAACAACCTCGGGCAACATCGCCGATAGCGACATGGCAGATAGCAGCATTCTAGATAGCAATATCGCGTGCGGAGGAAAAAGCGGCAGAGATTATAGCGCATCGGCCCCATCAACGACGAACCCCGCGCGAGGCGGGGCCGACGTTGATGGGAAAAATCAGGGAAAAGCGCGCAGCCTGTGTGGCTCAGTGATCGATTTCACCTTCGGTAAACAGGAATTCCCGCAGGTGCCCATCCAGCGTCTTATCCTGGCGGCGCAACCATTCCAGGGTCATGGCCGCATGCTCTTTTTCCTCATCCCTATTATGAATCAGTATCTTACGTAACTCTGGATCCTGACAGGCATCGACGCGCTGGTTGTACCAGTCGACGGCCTCCAGTTCCTCCATCAGCGAAACGATGGCTCGGTGATAATCGCGGGTAGCGGCGCTAAGTTCTTCCACCGGCTCATGATAGCTGTCACTGCTGCCTGCCATGGGCCTCTCCTTTTGTGGTCTACTGTGCGTATCCAACGTTAGGCCAAAGCGGAGCCGCTGTCAGCTTTCACCGTCAACGCGGCCAAGTCCCGCTTCATCTCAGGGAGATACTATGACCGACACCACCGACACCCTGGAAGGCCGGCTATCGCGCATTCATGAAGCCCTGGTCGATGATAACTTCGCGGTCATCGACGAAGTGCTCGATGATCTCGAACCGGCCGAGATCGCCCTGCTGCTCGAATCCTTGCCTCTGGCAGCGCGTACTCGGCTCTGGGAGCGGGTTCCCCAGGACGTAGACGGCGAAGTTCTGCTGCATGTCCATGATGAGGTTCGCAGCACCCTGATCGAGGACATGGACGATCACGAGATCGTCGCCGCCACCTTGAACATGGACACCAGCGATCTGGCCGAACTCTTCGAGGACCTGCCTCAACAGGTCGCCGAGGATATGCTGCGCTCAATGGACGAGCTGCAGCGCACGCGGCTCAAGGAGGCGCTGGCCTTCGAGGATGACTCTGCCGGCCGTCTGATGCGCACCGACACCGTCAGCGTGCGTGCCGACGTGACGCTCGAAACCGTGCAGCGTTTCCTGCGCTGGAAGAATCAGTCCATCCCCGACAATACCGATGCGCTGATGGTGGTCGACCGCGACGGCATTTTCCTGGGCGTGCTGCCCCTGGCTCGGCTGGTGTCGCAGTCATCGGAGCTTGCCGTGGCCGATGTGCTGGAAAGCGACATCGACACTGTCTCGGTGACCATGAAGTCATGGGACGTGGCCACGCTATTCCAGACTCACGACCTGGTGTCAGCGCCGGTGGTCGACGAGAGCGGCCTGCTGCTGGGGCGCATCGTCATCGAGGACATCGTCGACGTCATCCGCGAGGGCTCGGATCAAGCGTTGATGAACATGGCCGGTCTCGACGAGGAAGAGGACCTGTTTGCCCCCATCGTGCCCAGCGCCAAGCGCCGGGCGGTGTGGCTCGGCATCAACCTGATGACGGCCTTCCTGGCCGCCTGGGTGATCGGCCGCTTCGAAGCAGCACTCGACCAGATCGTCGCTCTGGCAGTGCTGATGCCCATCGTCGCCAGCATGGGCGGCATCGCTGGCAGCCAGACCCTGACCCTGGCAATTCGCGGCCTGGCGCTGGGTCAGATCAGCCGCACCAACAGCAACTGGCTGATGCGCAAGGAAATCGGCATCTCGTTGATCAACGGCGTGCTGTGGGCACTGGTGGTCGCCGTGATCGCCACCCTGTGGTTTCAGGATATACGCATTGGCGGCATCATCGCCGTCGCCCTGGTCATTAACATGCTCGCCGCAGGCATCGCCGGCATCGCCATTCCCCTGGGCCTCAAGCGGCTAGGCATCGACCCGGCGTTGTCGGGTTCGGTGGTGTTGACCACCGTTACCGACGTGATCGGCTTCATGGCCTTCCTGGGGCTGGCAACGGTCTTTCTGTTATAAGCCGCTAGGCAACGCCTAGACGCCCGTCCCGTCTAAAAGCGGGGCGCGCCCATGGCAAATCGGTTTCTCGCCTGTAGCGCGACCCGGCATGACGTTTCCCCTCTGTTCATTTCCCACAATTCGTTTCCCACAATTCGTTTCCCACAACGCAAACGACCCCGCCATTGGCGGGGTCGTTGCGTGTGGCGCTTAGGATGGCGTCAGGCTTCGGCGTTGCCTTCGGCCAGGTCCACCAGCTCACGGATGGCGACCGCAAACAGCGGGAAGCCGCCCTGAGACCCGGAGTGCACTTCGACCAGCAGCTTGCACCAGCGCTGGTACATGGCCGAGTGGTTCTCGAACCACTGCTCGACGCGCTGCTCGACTTCGCGCGGCCCGCTCTCCATGCGCAGTACGCCGACGGTCAGCGCCAGCTGCTGACGATCCAGGTCATCGCGGAAGGTCTCGCGGGCCTGTGCCTGCCAGCTGTCGCGTACCTCGAGGGCGTTGATCTGCTCGGTCATCCACGGCAGTTCCAGACGATGGCCAACTTCGTAGAAGACCTCGGCAACGCGCTGGATCTTTTCGTTGGTCTGCTTGGCGGCCTCGATGATGCCAAGCCCCGCATAGAGGCTACCGGTAGCCGCCACGACGTTGGCGAGACTTTCCGGCACACCGGCCGCCGTCAGCTCGTCACGACGCGCGGCCCAGGCCTCGCGCTCGTCACCCCGCAGACGCTTGCCGATACTCTCCTGCAGCTGGGTCAGTCGCGGCGAGAAGTGGGCGATGCAGTCCTTGGCGGTCATGCCGGTACGCTGACGCAGGAACCAGCGGGTGGCACGACGCATCAAGCGCATCAGGTCGAGCATCATGCGGTACTGCACCTGGCTGGGCACCTGGTTATCCAGCGCCTCGACCTGCTGCCAGAGAGCATCCAGATTGAAGCTGTCACGGGCCACGATATAGGCCCGCGCGATCTCGGCCCGGCTGGCACCGGTGGTATCGATCAGGCGGCGCGCGAAGACCACACCCATGTGATCGACCAGGTCGTTGGCGATCTGGGTGGCGACGATTTCGCGCTTCAGACGGTGCTCGTACATCTCATCGTAGAAGCGCTCCACCAGTACGCTGGGGAAGACTCGCTCCAGGTGCTGCTGGATGTAAGGGTCATCCGGTACGTCGGAGGCGATCAGGTCCCCCTTGAGCACGCTCTTGGCGTAGGAGATCAGCACCGAGAGTTCCGGCAGCGTCATGCCCTGGTTGGCATTGGCACGCTCCAGCATCTCTTCGTCGCTGGGCAGGAACTCGAGTTCGCGGTCTAGCTGCCCGGCCGCCGCCAGCTCGTTGACGAAGCGACGATAGGGCCCCAGGCCCTCCTGGGAGAGGATCTCGGACAGCGACAGCGCCTGGGTCTGGCGGTAGTTGTCGCGGATCACCAGCTCGGAGACCTCATCGGTCATGCTCGCCAGCAGCTGGTTGCGCTGCTTGTCGGTCATGTCACCACGCTTGACGATGTCGTCGAGCAGGATCTTGATGTTGACTTCATGATCCGAGCAGTTGACGCCGCCGGCGTTGTCGATGAAGTCGGTGTTGACCCGCACGCCCTTGTGCGCGGCTTCCATACGGCCCCGCTGTGTCAGGCCCAGGTTGCCGCCCTCGCCGACCACGCGGCAGTTGAGCTCGTTGCCGTTTACGCGCAGCGCATCGTTGGCCTTGTCGCCCACATCGGCATCGGTCTCGGTCTCGGCCTTGACGTAGGTACCGATACCGCCGTTCCAGATCAGGTCGACCTGAGACCTGAGCATGGCGCGGATCAGGTCATTGGGTGGCAGCTTGTCTTCGCTGATGCCAAAGGCTTTCTTCATCGCCGCCGAAATCGGGATCGATTTGGCGCTGCGCTTGAAGATGCCGCCGCCCTCGGAAATCAACGAAGCGTCATAGTCTTCCCAGCTGGAGCGCGGAAGAGCGAAGAGACGCTGGCGTTCGGCGAAGGAAGCCGCGACGTCCGGCGTCGGGTCGACGAAAATATGCAGGTGGTTGAAGGCACCCAGCAGGCGAATCTTGTCGGACAGCAGCATGCCGTTACCGAAGACGTCGCCGGCCATGTCGCCGATGCCGACCACGCTGAACTCGTCGGCCTGGGTGTTCACGCCCTGCTCGCGGAAGTGGCGCTTGACCGACTCCCAGGCGCCCTTGGCGGTAATGCCCATCTTCTTGTGGTCGTAGCCGTTAGCACCGCCGGACGCGAAGGCATCACGCAGCCAGTGGCCATATTCCAGCGAGATTTCGTTGGCAATGTCGGAGAAGGTAGCGGTGCCTTTATCGGCCGCGACCACTAGGTAGGGGTCGTCGGCGTCGTGACGCACCACCTTGACCGGCGGCACGACCTCGCCGGCTTCCAGGTTGTCGGTGACATCGAGCAGGGCGCGAATGAAGGTCTTGTAGCAGGCGATACCTTCCTGCTGGATGGCATCGCGATCGCCGCCTTCCGGCAAGCGCTTGCAGACGAAGCCGCCCTTGGCGCCGACCGGCACGATGACCGCGTTCTTGACCTGCTGGGCCTTGACCAGGCCGAGCACCTCGGTGCGGAAGTCTTCGCGACGATCCGACCAGCGCAGGCCGCCACGGGCTACCTTGCCACCACGCAGGTGAACGCCCTCGACCCGCGGCGCATAGACGAAGATCTCGAACATCGGCCGCGGCTTGGGCATGCCGGTGATCTGGGACGGATCGAGTTTGAAGGACAGGTAGTCCTTGGGCTCGCCATTCTCGTCCGGCTGATAATAGTTGGTCCGCAGGGTCGACTGGATCAGCTCGATGTAGCGGCGCACCAGCAGGTCATCGTTGAGACTGGAGACATCATCGAGCAGCGCCATCAGGCGTGACTGACAGGCTTCGGCCTCGGCGGCACGATCGCCTTCCTGCTCAGGATCGAAGCGCAACTCGAACAGGGCCACCAGCTCGCGGGTGATCTCCGGGTGGCTCGCCAGGGTAGTGGCGATATAGAGCTGAGACAGTCCAAAACGAATCTGCTTCAGGTAACGGCCATAGGCCCGCAGCATGGCGACTTCACGCCAGCTCAGGTTGGCGCCGATCACCAGGCGGTTGAAGGGATCGTTCTCGGCCTGGCCCTGCCAGATGCGCTGGAAGGCATCGGTGAAGGGCTCGCGCATCTCCTGCAGATTAACGATTTCGCTGCCGTGATGCTCCAGATGGAAGTCGTGAATCCAGTAACTGCCATCCCGGGCCGTGATCTCGTAGGGGCGCTCACCGATCACGCGCAGGCCCAGATTCTCCATCACCGGCAGCACATCGGACAGCGGGATCGGGCGGTCCTTGTGGAAGAGCTTCAGGTTGACGCCGTCGACGTTTTCCTCGACCAGGCGATAGAGCGACAGCGACAGCGGTGCGCCCTGCTCGACTTCGACGCAGTGATGAATGTCGTAGACGGCGGAGCGGGCACTGAAGTCCTCACGGTAGCCGGCCGGGAAGGCATCGCGATAGATATCCAGCAGCCGATTGGCCTGCTCTTCGCCGAAGCCTTCCACCATGGCGCTGTGCAGGTCATCGCGCCAACTGGTGGCCAGGGCGCTGACCTTGTGCTCCAGGCGTTCGAGGTCGTAGTCCACCGGGGCGTCGCCGTTGAAGCGCAGGATCAGTTGAATGCGCGCCAGCACCGACTCGGAAAGATAGGTATTGAAGTCACCGAAGCTGGCATCGAGCTCTTCGCAGAGCAGGTTCTGGATGCGCACGCGAAGGTCGGTTGAGAAGACATCGCGTGGCACGAACACCAGGCAGGAATAGAACTTACCGAAACGGTCTTCGCGCACGAACAGACGCACCCGGCGACGCTCGCGAATATTGAGAATCCCCACCGCAGTGCGGGTCAGTTCCTCGTTGCTGATCTGGAAAAGATCATCACGCGGATAGACGTTGAGAATCTGGCGCAGCTGATGGCCATCGTGGCCGTCAGGATCGACGGCGGCGGATTCCATGACCGCATTGATCTTGCGGCGCAGTACGGGGATGTGACGCGGCGAGTCGTTGTAGACGGTGGCAGCGAACAGGCCCAGGAAGCGGCGCTCACCGATCACATTGCCTTTCTCGTCATAGCGATCGATGGAGATATAGTCCGGGTAGGTCGGACGGTGCACCCGAGCGTGGTAGGCACTCTTGGCAAAAGACAGCAGTTCCGGCACCAGCACATAGTGATCGCCGTCGACGCCCTGATCGTTACGGATCCGCTCCTGATAGCGTGTTTCATCGAGCTTGAACACGCCAAGCTCACTGCCCTTGCGCTTCTTGAGCTGATCCTGCCCCTTGACCTGAACGACGTCGTAATCGTCATAGCCAAGGAAAGTGAAGTTGTCCTCGAGCATCCACTGCAGGAAGGCAATCGCTTCCTTGTGGTCAACCGCTGCGACACCTTCCGGCTTGGCGGCCTTGAGCTCGGCCAGGGAGGCCTTGACTTGGTCACGCATCGGCTCGAAGTCGGCAACTGCGGTGCGCACGTCCGACAACACTTCATGGAGGCTATTTTCAATCTCGGCCAGCAACTCGGGATCCGAATGACGGTCGACCTCGATGACGATCAGCGACTCACGCCCCTTCGGCGCATCCTTGGCATTGGTAGCCGTCATGTACTCGAGCTGATGCTTGGCGTCGCGCTTGGTGGCCAGCACCGCATTATAGATGGAGTGCACGGTGATGCCGCGACGGTTGAGCTCGATGCGCACCGAGTCGACCAGAAACGGCATGTCGCGCCCCACCACCTCGACCTGGGTATGGGTCGACTGCCAGCCATGCCCCTCGAAGTCTGGGTTGAAGACCCGCACGATGGGCTCGTCGGGATCCAGTTGCTGCATGAGATGCCAGGCGGAGAGCACGGCCCCGTATAGATCTTCGAGACGGCGCTCGGCCAAGTCGGCAAAGGGGGCATTGGCGAAGAATACTTGGGCGAAGGAGGCGATCGCCTTCACCTTGTCCTCGTCCAGACGGTGCGCCAGCTGTTCCTTGAGCTGGGCCAGCAATTCCTGCTTGTCATCGATCGCGACGTGTTGCATCAATCACCTCGGCTGACACCGACCCTCCTGGGTCGGCGGGAAATTCGTAGACACGTCCATGACGGTCATGGAGACCTTAAGGATACGTGAGACCCATCACGGGCCCCACTGAATTAACCCTTTGTCATGGAGCATGTCAGTTACGCATCGGTCCTTGACTTCATACCCGGCGCTCGAGCAGCACCCCACACTCACAATGGTGCGTCCAGGGGAACTGATCGAACAGCGCGAAACGCGTGATGTCATGGGTCTGAGTCAGGCGCGCCAGGTTGTCCACCAGCGTATCAGGATTGCATGAAATGTAGATGATACGCTCATAACCGCTGAGCTGATCGCAGCTCTCGTCATCGAGCCCAGCCCGGGGCGGGTCGACCAGCACGGTAGAGAAATCGTAGTCGGCAAGCCCCATCTCGGCCACCCGGCGGCCGCCCTTCTCGCCTTTCAGAGCCAGGGAGAACTCCTCGGCGGACATCCGCGACACATGGACATTATCGACGCCGTTAGCGGTGAGGTTGGCCTTAGCCGATGCCACTGAGGTACGCGAGATTTCGGTCGCCAACACGCGGCGAAAGTTCTTGGCCAGCGCCACTGTGAAGTTGCCGTTACCACAGTAGAGCTCGACCAAGTCACGCTCCTCGCTGTGGCGCGTCGCGTCCAACGCCCAATCAAGCATCGACTGGCAGATCGCGGCATTGGGCTGGGTGAAGCTGTTCTCGACCTGCTGATAGTGAAGCTCGCGCCCCTCGACGGCGAGGCGCTCCCAGACATGGTTGCGCGTGAGTACCAGGCGTTGCTTGCGAGAGCGGCCGATGATCATCACCCCGAGACGTTGCTCCAACGCCCGGGCCGCGGATTCCCAATCCTCGCCGAGGGGGCGATGATAGATCAGGGTGATCAGCGCCTCACCGGATAGGGTGGTGAGAAAATCGACCTGAAACAGCTTGCGGCCGAGCACCTGATCCTCGCGCACCGCCTCGAGCAGCAGTGGCATCAGCTCATTGATCCGCTCGCTGGCCACCGGGAACTGGTCGACCCGAACCGGGCGTTTCTTGTCCGGGCGCTCCGGATCAGGCTCGAACATGGCATAGAAGAGCTCGTCGCCCTCACGCCAGATGCGAAACTCGCAGCGCATGCGGTAATGGCTCGCCGGCGAGGCAAAGACCTCGAGCTCAGGCGTCGCCAGGTGCGAGAACTGGGTGATGATGCGCTCGCGTTTGGCCTCGAGCTGCTCGCCATAGCGGGCGGGGTCGACAACGGGTACGGCCACAGAGTCTCCTTGTGAATCAGTCAGTCGGTCTATCAAATGCGCAAACGGCGTGGCAGGCCTCGAAAGCCGTCGTCGCCACCATGAGCCTTCGCGGGGCAGCAAAACCATAGCCGGCCAATACCGAGGCGAGAGAAGCACTCGACGCGGTCACCCAAGCGCCGCCGGGGCCCCCACCGCCGGAACCTTCTGCTCGCGGCAACGGCGCTACCACCTGTGACACGCGACGGGCGATGGCATCTCCCGAATCGATCCAGTTGATCGGACGCGGTGCGGCTGCGGTAAGCGCTCGCGTCAGCAACGGAAAGTGCGTGCAGCCCAGCACCACGGTATCAAGTGCCGGATCCTCCCACAGCGGCGCCAGGCAATCGGCGATCACGCGATCATCCAGCGTCTCACCGGCCAACTGACGCTCGGCTTGCCCGACCAGCGGGTCGGCGGCCAGTCGCATCACCTGGCAGTGCCCCGCGAAGTCCTCGATCAGCTGGCGCGTATAAGGTCGATGCACCGTCGCCGAGGTCGCAAGCAGTGCCAGATGGCCGCTGCGACTGGCCACGGCTGCCGGCTTGATGGCCGGCACGGTGCCGATCACCGGAATCGCCAATCTATCGCGCAGCGCCTCGAGCGCCAGGGTACTCGCGGTATTGCAGGCCACCACCAGGGCACTGGCTTGACTCGCCTCCACGGCCGCCTGGCAGACCGTTACGATTCGCTCCACCAACCAGTCATCGGGCTTGGTGCCGTAGGGCAGCATGGCGTTATCGCAGGCATAGCAAAGCACCACATCGGGCAGGCGATGGCGAATGGCAGCGACCACCGAAAGGCCGCCAACACCCGAATCGAAGATCAGAATAGGACCGCTCATCCGTAACGGTCCTGAATCGACTGCATGGACTAGGTCTCCTTGGCGTGATGAGGCCCCCACCCCGAGGCCCTTAGACGAGGATTGTTCAAACACCTTTCCCTTCAGCGACCTGTCTCGATGTGACCAGACCCACTGAAGATGGCACGGCGGGTCATGGCCGCC